>Ga0115566_10002944_pt1 | contig 13916 bp, 18 predicted proteins | sample COGITO_mtgs_1204_3_FD_87173 | JGI IMG/M metagenome (GOLD analysis project Ga0115566, IMG submission 87173) | Pelagic marine microbial communities from North Sea - COGITO_mtgs_120405 | ecosystem: Environmental > Aquatic > Marine > Epipelagic | place: Germany:Helgoland, sampling site Kabeltonne...
GTGGCACTTTCATTTCCGATTTTTGTTGAATGGTTGATTTTGTAGAAGTTGCCATTGAGGTTGTTTATTATATTATATACATAATTTTATTGTTAAATCAATTTTATTATTAAATCATCATTATTAAATCATCATTATTATTATTATTATTATTATCATTATTATAATTATCATTATTATAATTATTATTATTGTTATAAAAAATTAGTTTAAATTTAGAGCATTAAAATACTTTTTTTATATAATGAGCTCTATTCTATACTATAGCAATTATTGTGAGAATTGTAGTAGATTACTTCAACGAATATCAACATCTAATAGTAAAAATGATATGCATTTTATAAATATTGATAAAAGATGCAATAAAAACGGGGCAACTTATATTATTTTAGAAAATGGTCAAGAAATTCTTTTGCCACCAACTGTAACAAAAGTTCCAGCACTTTTATTATTAAATAAAGGTCATCATGTAATTTTCGGTAATGATATTAACAAACATTTAGAATCAAATAATATAAATCAGACAAATCCAATTGTAAAAACAAATGGCGAACCTTTAGCATTTTCATTAAATAATTGTGGATTTGGCGTAACGTCGGATAATTTTAGTTTTTTAGATCAAGATTCACAATCGCTTTCTGCAAAAGGAGACGGTGGTATGCGACAACAGCATCATTATGCCGGATTAGATCACAATGTAAATATAGATACTCCGCCCGATACTTATGAACCGGATAAAATCGGACAAGTATCAATGGAACAATTACAACAAAGCAGAAATATGGATATTAAAAAATAAAATAAAATAAAATAAAATAGAGTTAAAAATACATTTAAATAATATTTTCGAAATATACTAATTATGGAAAATAGTATGTCAAAAAATCAGGTCATTGAAACATTTAATAAACATTTTACGGAATTTATTATAGATATTGAAAGAGTATTTCCAAATGATCCTGATATTGCATCTACACGAAAAAACATTAGTAAATCAATGATGTTAATGCCAAAATCAATTATACGAATGTATCATGACTGTTTTGTTACACCTTATGGTACGGAAATTGACAACGGGGATCTGAATTTTTTTGTTGAAAAAGATTATAGATCTGGTAATAGTATTCCAATTAATAATGATGACGTATTTGAAAAAATAGATAGTTTGCGCGAGCCTATTAAAAATATGAGTCAAGAGAACAAGGACAAAATAATTAAATATTTACAAAATCTTAAACAACTGTCCGATATATACAATAACTTAAGAAAACCCAACAAAAAGTCCAAATTTTAATTTAATATAATTTCGATAAGTTTGATTTAAATATATTTTATTTACATCAAATATAAAATCATATATGTCGGAATCGAAATTTCAAATACCAACTGAGTTTAAAAAAATTATTGTAGATATGACAAAAGATATATTGGTTTCTTTCCCAGAACAAGAACAAAATTTACATAAAGAATTGAAAAATGTGGTATTTGAGACAGATAAGGATAGTTTAGAACATTCAATAAAATATATTTTTGTTTATTGTAAAACTTTATATCCTGCTAAATTTTTTGATATTCTTTACCAAAATGTATCATTGTTTGAAAGTGCTGATTGTGAGTTTTTGCCAGGCATTAATTTTAAAACATTATGGAACGAGAATATTAGCGATAAAACGCGTGAAACTATTTGGAAATATTTACAACTAGTTCTTTTTACAATTGTGTCGAGTATTTCGGACGGCGATACATTTGGCAACACCTTTGGCGATACTACAAAACTATTTGAGGCTATTAATGAAAATGAATTTAAATCAAAACTAGAAGAAACGATTTCCCAAATGCAAAATTTATTCGGAGAATTAAAACCCGAAAATGATAATGCAAGTAATCCAGCTGAAAATAAGGAAGGTAATGATACTGAACAACCAGAAAAAGAACATATTGATATAAATGATTTACCCGATCCAACTCAAATTCACGATCATGTTACAAATATGATGAATGGAAAGCTTGGTACTCTAGCAAGAGAGATAGCCGAAGAAACCGCTGCGGATTTAAATATTAACGGTGATAATGCTGATTCTGTGAATGATATATTTAAAAACCTAATTAAAAACCCTACAAAATTAATGGGGTTAGTAAAAAATGTTGGATCAAAATTAGATGAAAAAATTAAAACAGGCGATATGAAGGAGAGCGAGCTTTTAGAAGAAGCGAGTGAACTGATTAAACAAATGAAAAATATGCCAGGAATGGGTAATTTTCAAAATATGTTCAGTAAAATGGGAATGAATATGGGAAAAAGTGCAGGAGGAGGAGGAGGAGGAGGGAAGGTAAATGTAGATGCAATGCAATCCAATTTATCACAAAAACTGAAGGAAGCAAAAAATCGCGAAAGATTATTAAATAAATTGGCTGAAAAGAAAGCAGCAGCAGCAGCAGCAGCAAGTATAAATGATCGTCCAATTGAAAACTTAGTTTTTTCTACTGGGGAACAAATAGAACGCAGTACTCGCGGAGAAACAGCCAGTTCTAGCAATAAACAAAAGAAAAAGAAGAAGAAAAAGAACAATAATTAAATTTTTTTGATTATACTCATAAATATTTATCATGCTATAAAATATTTATCATGCTATAAAATATTTATGAGTATATATATAAATAAATGTCTAGTCTATTTTGGTTACATAACCCGAATATATTATTTAAATCAAATGAATTATCAAAATTTTGGCCAACAAATGATATGATATTTGAAGAAAAATTAAATGTAATATCTCGTTTAGTAATCTTATTAACTTTAATTGGATATTTATTTACAAAAAATATAAAAATATTATTATCAGGACTGGTAACTTTAGCTACAATTATTCTTTTATATTATTTAAAGAAAGGTAAAAATGATAAGAATAATAAAATAGAAGGATTTACAAATAATGAATTATATGATATATTAAAACCAAATTATACAGAACCGACCGTTCATAATCCACTTATGAATGTAATGTTACCAGAAATTAATGAAAATCCAAATAGAAATCAAGCAGCTCCTTCCTTTGTTCCTGTTGTAGAAGAAGATATAAATGAAAAAACAAAAAAATTTGTTGTAAATAATTTTAATGATCCGAACATTGACCAGCGTCTCTTCAATGATTTAGGCGATAATTTTGCATTTGATCAGTCAATGCGAGCATGGCATCCTATGCCAAATACAACTATTCCAAATGATCAACAATCCTTTGCCGAGTTTTGTTATAGTGATATGATAGCGTGCCGTGATGAAGAAAACAATGAGAATGCTTGTGTTAGAAATATGCCTCCAAGATGGACTAATTAACCATTTAATAACTTAATTTAATAACTTAATTTAATAACTTAATTTAATAACTTAATTTAATAACTTAATTTAATAACTTAATTAAATATAATAATTTAACAGAATGATATAATTATTATATAATTATTATATTTAATCATATTATAATATAATAATGGCTTCCGTGCATAATTATAATTTTAATCAAACCACGAGGCTCGGCAATGATAGAACCGACTTTAGTCAACACACCTTACAAAATGCCGAATTTGCCAATTATATGCTTGATGGGTTCCGACCGGCATGCCCTATCAGCAGCGCTATTGAATTTGCTACTAGTCAGCCAAATATTAATTTTAAAGGAAGTTATCAAACAAGTGTTGGCGGAACAAATATTAATGATAGCTCGAAATTATTAATAAATGATATTACCAAAAATAAATGCCGTATTAGTTTAAATCAACGCCCTTATTCAACCGTCCCATATTTAGGGCGAGGTAAATGTGATCCTTTATTAGAATCGCAAATACAACAAGGCGATTTTGCAAATAATAAAAAAAGCATTAACCCGAGTAGCGAGGTTAGTTATTTGAAATATTCACAAACACCAATGCTTCCCACACTACAATCGACTATTACTAATCCGGCAAATTTAATTGAAAACAACGCAGCGGATGGATGGATTCGCGGCGGATTACCATCACGCGAATTAGCGCGAGACAAAGATTATAATAATTAGTATAATAATTATTAAGTTGTTAAAAATATAATTGAAAATATGCTGTCAATAATAAAACCAATTAAGGCGCATACCATAATTAATTTTTCTATTTCGCTTTTGGATTCTTTATTATAAAGATAAGTAAATAAACCAAGAAAAAATATAATCCCAAAAAAATCAGCATAATGTGCAAGAGTATTTAATTTCATTCTTATAATTATAAAATATTTAAACATTTATAATTATTAATAATAAAGATGTCAATCTATCAACATGATTTTATATGTACTTATAAAATGGTTGATGATGAGAATGATCAAGAGCAATTATATCGTATACAAATATTACAAGCATTTAATTTAAACTATTGGGATGATGATATAATTAATAAAATTATATCGGAGGTATATCATATTATATGTGTTTCTCAAGAGTTTAAACAAGTATTTATAAAGGCACGCCAAAATAAAAAAATTAATGAATTATTAACTATGCTAAATGATGTAAATTCAGATAAAGACGATGAACTGATTTTCAAGCTACTTTTTAAATATGAATATTTTGATCTTCTTCATCGTTGTATAGTTGATTATTTAATTAACAATACTCTAGCCCCAATATACATGAACAAATTATTAAATGTTTTATAATATTATTATTATTTTATTATTATTATTTTATAATAATATTATTATAATATTATTATATACAGATAAATAAATGGCATCAACTAGAAACCGTAACACGCGAGGAGATTATGATTTAGAACAACAAGATTACATATCATCAAGGAAATATAATAATTACCTTCATGCGGCCCAAGGATGTGCTTATCAAGCGTCTATACCGACTATTGGTATAATGCCAAATCATATGCCAAGGCATACACTTTCTAATAATCCGATTGATATTGAATCTACATTATTTGGTATAAATTCTACAAACTTGGTAAATCCACAAAAACCAATAAAACCCCAACTTAAGAAGATACCTACCTCAGAATTTTTTAACAGATTACCAGTACATATGCCTAAGCCGCTTGTCATTGAAAACAATCAACGACCATATCCAATTTAAGTAAATTTAGTATAACAAATTTAGTATAACAAATTTAGTATAGTATATTATATAATTTATAGTATATTATATATACATATATAAAATGGCTTTTACACGATTTCATGATGACCCATGTAGAATAAATAAACAATTACAAGAATCAACCGGACTAGGCAGATATATGTTGAATGTCCCAGGTAATGGCAGTAAACCGTTATATATGGATGATCCATTTATCCGTATGCAAAAATGGGGTGGAAATTTAATGACAAATACAATAAATTTAGAAAGTGATTTATTTGGATTATCGCGAAATATAAGCCGCGATGATATAAAAAAAAACGAATATACACTTCATTCAGTTAAAACTCAAAAACAAGAATATGAATCAGTTAATCCTTATACGGACCAATCAAGAGCAACACACCCCGCTTGGGAATATCGTGATTTAGAACAAACAAAAAGATATATATTACCTCTCGACCCACAAGAAAACACATGTATTACCTTTCAAAATAATCTGAGTACACGAATTCTAGAAAAGGATATTTTTGTAGCAAAGGCACCAAAACAATTAATTAATTAAATAAATTAGAAGCTATATTAGAACAAATATATTATATAATATAATATTTAATATATATAAATGGCTGAATTAGCGGTACCTTTAATCGCATTAGGTAGTATGTATGTTATTTCAAAACAAAAAGATGACAAAAAAAAATCACAACCAGAATTCCCTCATATGCATAAAGAGGGTTATGAAAATATGAATAAAATAAAAAACGCACTACCTGGTATTAATCCACCTAACCCTTCAATTAATTTTCCAACAAATGAAAATGTAACACCAAATAATAATAAAAATGCTTATATTAATCCAAACCAAACAACAGATAAGTACTTTAATTCAAATAATTATGTTACACAAGAAACACGTAATAACTCAGAATATGGTGTTGGTGGCGGCCCTCAAACAACTTACTCTTTAACAGGTAAGCCAATAGACAAAAATAACTTTAAACATAAAAATATGACACCTTATTTTGGTGGAAAAATTCGCGGAGCTACTGCTTCATCAAATATAACCGAAAGTGTTTTAGACCATATGCAGGGACAAGGATCCCAATTTTTTTCTAAAAAAGAACAAGCGCCCATGTTTAAACCACAAGAAGGTTACCAATTCGCAAACGGTACACCAAATATGAGTGATTTTTTACAATCACGAGTTAATCCTAGTTTACGCATGGCAAATGTGAAACCGTGGGAAGAACAACGAGTTGCGCCAGGATTAAATCAAGGGTTTACAAATAATAACGGAAGTAGTGCTGGTTATAATTCAGGAATGGAAGCTCGTGATTTATGGCGCGATAAAACAGTAGATGAGCTACGAGTAGACACTAATCCGAAAACAACATTTGAATTACAAGGACACGAAGGACCTGGAACTTATTTTATTAAGAATGCTCCATCCACACAAACTCAAGGGAAAATTGAAAAACATTTACCTGATAAATATTTTGCCTCAGGACCAGAACGATGGATGACAACAACCGGTATTGAAAAAGCCCCAACTGGACGCGGTGTAGAGATGTTGCATGATGTTAACCGTACCGATACAACCGCCGAATATTACGGAACTCGCGCAAATCAAAGTGAAGGTACTTATGTTAATGGTGAGTATATGCCAGTAAAACGACCGGTTTTGCCGGTCCAAGACTATACCAGTGTTTCATCGGCAGGCACCGGTAACCCAACCACCGGAGATTATGGTATTCAAGGGTATAAACCCTTACCTAACAACCGGTCATCATCCCGAAACAATACAACAGTTGGAGCTGCTGGAGGATTTATGAAAGCGGTTGTTTCACCGTTAATGGATTTTTTACGACCTACGCGTAAAGAAGATGTGGTCGATAATATGCGGTCAAGTGGTAATGCTGGGACAACGGTTTCAAATGGGAATATATATAATCCAGCCGACCGCACAAAAACAACTATTCGCGAAATGACAGAAGCAGATTTAGATTGCAATCATTTAAATGTCCAACATCAAAACGCAAATGCATATTTAGTGTCAAAACAGCAACCGGTAAATGTACAGCGCGATACAACATCTGTATCACATACTGGTGTCGCCGGATCAAGCGGATTTAATGCAACAAAATCATATGACGCAGAATACAAACAGCGAAATAACATTAATAAAACACAAGTAAATCGTCCGAATCAAGGTGGAACTCAAATGTTTAATCAAAATGATAATATTAGTATTACTAAGAGAGACGGCGACCGTGATAATAATCGGTGGTGGGTGCCGAGTGCAAGCAATAGCGCAGGTTTTACCGCGCGTGCTGCTACTGAAAATATTAGCCGTGTAAAAGTTTCTGAAAGTTATGATAAAAATATAAATACAGATCGAATTGCACCCGAAATGTTAAACGCATTTAAGAATAATCCTTATACGCAAAGTTTAAGTAGCTGGGCGTAATTTATAAGTATAAGTGTTAATTTAAATAATTATTAAATTAATTATTTACACCTTTTTACATTTTTACATTTTAAACGCCGATTTTATAAAATTATTTAAGTGAATTACTTTCAAAAAATTTTAAAGCAAAAATTTCAATACGTATCGTAGATAATGAAGGTCATATAAATAAAAATAATATATCAAATAACATAAAACTTTTTAATTCATTTAACGAATTGCTTTTATTTATAAAATCGGCGTTTTAAATGTTCAAAGGTGTAAATTGTATAATCATTCACATAATTTCTTAATATAATTTACACCATTTTTATAATCTTGTAATAATTCATAGTTTTTTGAATAAACCAAACAATTTGAAGAATCTGCAACGCCTGCGGTTGGAATAAAATTAAATGTATTATTATATTTATATCCGTCAAGTTTAAGAGGATTAAAACTCTCACTCGTATTCGAGTTAATATATTCGCGAGAAATAGTAGATTGTTTTTTATATGTAATATAATCACTAGAATTTACTTTTTTGAATATTTTTTCTGACATTATATAATAGACCTATATTATTATTTTATTATTATATAATAACAATTTATATAAGAATTATAAAATGTTATTCAATGACCGACACATCCAATTGTTTTTTTCATTTTTAGTTGGATCTATTTCTGGATTTGTTAGCGGTTTACTTGGAATTACAGGAACAGTTGTTGTACTTCCTCTCGCAATATTATTTGGTATATTTGAAAATTATAAAACCGCAATTGGTACAATTTTATTCACTTCTGACCCATTTCAATCTATATTTGCTGTTATAGAATATGCAAAAAAAAAACAAATAGATTATTTCATTGCCTTATTCCTATTTATTGGATATCTTATTGGTGCTTATATTGGAGCAAAATATAATAAAAATTTTACTGAAAAGACATTGAAATATATGACATCCATTATTTTATTTTCTTTATCAATTTACATCTTTTATGATGCGTATAATAGAAAATAATTATAATTTTCTAATGATAAATGCACATCCAAAAATACAATACAAAACTCTGTTCCCAAAGATTTTCTTCTAACTTTTTAAAATGCGACACCCTTAATTGATGAGTACTTTCTGCTGCTGTAAACGAACTACTATATTTCCAGTCTTCTAACAAAGCCGACTTATTCTCAGCATTTTTCAATTGGTTTAATCCATCCCATAGAGTTTTGTGCAACCCTTGTGGTGTAATAGTTTCATTATTGTCATAATTATAATTATCAATCAGATTAGTAAGGTTGGTTAATTCTTCTTCGCTCATGTGTTGCAACATATTTATTATATTATTTACTATATTAATATAATAAATGTTTAAATCCCTTTTTTTACATAGCAATAACCATTATATTTTTATATTTTTATATAATATACATGAACGCGTTAGAATTATTTAACATATATAAGAATGATTACAAACAATTGGTATCTACATACAATAAATATATTTTCTATATTTTAAAATTAAAAATAAGAAATGGAATTAAACAATATTACTTTAATATTATAGTACGCCAATTTAGATATAAATTAGGATTAATTCAAAAAAAATATCAAGCTGATTTGGCTGCTATAAATAATTCAATAAATACAAATAAAGTTAAAAAAGCTTTGATGATTGGCATTAATTATACTGGAACAGACTCACAATTAAATGGATGCATCAATGATATTCATAATGTTAGCTCGCTTTTGACATCCAAATATGCGTTTACACCCGAAAACATAACTAAAATAACAGATGAAACAACTGAAAAACCTACACGCGATGTTATTTTATCTTCGTTTGAAACATTTCTGAAAAGCGGGAATGAAGGCGATTTATTGTTCTTTTCTTACAGCGGACATGGGTCTACTACGATAGACTTTAATAATAACGAGAAAACCGGAAATGATGAAATGATTATTTCAAGCGATTTAAAGGGTATTTTGGATGATGAGCTTAAATCACTCATTCAACAACATTTGAAGAAGAATGTAACACTTTTCGCGTTGTTTGATTGTTGTTTTAGTGGTACTGTATTAGATCTCAAATATCAATATTTGGATAGTTTGGAAAATAATACATCTACCGTAAATAAAAATGAAACCGATACATTTGGAAATGTTATTATGATTAGCGGATGCACTGATATACAGACAAGCGCAGACGCATACCTTAACAAAAAATATCAAGGTGCAATGACTTGGTCGTTTCTATCTGCTCTTTCTGCTTCCTCGTCTTCTCTTACTTGGAGGGATTTATTAATTAAAATGCGGGATGAATTGAAAACATCAGAATTCGTTCAATTACCCCAATTATCAAGCGGACAATTGATGGACATTAACACGCTATTATGTTTTTAGAATATGTTAATAAATAATAATATATTATTATTATAAGATGGCCGATTTTGAACGAGAGATTAAATATATATATAATAAACTCAAGGATACAAAAGGAGGCCGAAATGCGGATTATATACCTGAACTGGGAAAAGTAAATCCAAATTTATATGCTATTTCTATTTATGGCATAGATGGTTATAGATATAATATTGGAGATTATAAAAAAGAATTTGCTCTTGAATCATGTTCTAAGGTATTTACATTGTCGTTAGCACTGGAAAAGTATGGAATAAAAAAAATAAAACATTATATAGGAAATAACAAAACATTAGATACATTTAATTCAATTATTGAAATAGAAACAAATAAATTACATACCATTAATTCTTTTAATAATGCAGGCGCAATGGCAACAACCAGTTTATTATACGAAAAGGATAAAAAAAAAATTCGAAAAAAAAATAATTGATAATATGAGTGATTTTGCAGGTAGAAAATTACATGTTGATTCTAAAATATTTTTATCCGAATTTAATAATGCCGATCACAATATGGCCATTGCTTATTTATTAAATTCATATGATAGATTTTATGGCGATGTTCGTTCAAGTGTTGAGGTATATACAAAACAATGTTCTACTATGACAACAACCCAAGATGTTGCTATTATGGGTGCTACACTAGCCAATAAAGGGATTAATCCTAAGACAAATAAAAAATTGATTGATTCAAAATATATTTCGTATATATTAACTCACATGGAAAAAAATGGATTATATGAAGAAAGTGATGAATGGATAAAGCATATACCATTTCCTGCAAAAAGTGGCGTAAGTGGAGTACTACTAATTGTAATACCAGGTGTCATGGGTATCGGTATATATTCACCGCCATTAAATAATCACGGAAATAGTGTGAAGGGTATTAAAACAATGAAAATGATATCTAAGATATTATTATAATGAATAATATAATAAAATATTTTATTTTATTCATTATATATATAAATGGAGAGAGGTTTAATGATGTTAGCCCATTCGCTGATAATTGGTGTTTTGCTTTATATTTTTATGATTTATATGTTGAAACAAAAACCAGCAATAGCCGAAAATAGAAGTATATTAATAGCCGCCTTTATATTAGCTTATATGATATTATTTGGACATGGTTTACCTACAAAAATAAATAAAAATATATTTTAATTGTTATTCGTTGATAATGTATACTTTTAAATCATCATAATATTAATGATACTTGTTTTATTAATATTAATAATACTAATAATTTCATATAAAAATTCCAAATGTATTAATCATACTATTTCTACCATGTTTAATTTTGATTTTAATAATTTTAAAAATAATCTATTGAAATTAATTATGAATAATTCAAAAGATGTCAAAAAATTAATATATCCAAACCATATTGCATTTATAATGGATGGAAATGGACGATGGGCTAATCAACAAGGAAAAGAAAGATCATTCGGTCATTTAAATGGCGCAAACAATTTAGATGAAATATTTTATGACTGTTTTTTTAATGGGTCAAAATATTTAACCTTTTATGTATTCTCCGAACAAAATTGGAAACGTTCTTCAAAAGAGGTGAAAACTATTTTTAATGTTATTTACGGTAAATTAAAACTATATGCTGAACATGCTTTAAAATATAGAATAATTGTACAAGGCCGTCTGGACCGTGTTCCTAAAAAATTAAAAAAACTATTATTGTATTTACAGGAAGAAACCAAACATTATGAAAAAACAATTATATTATGTTTAGATTATTCGGGGAGAAGTGAAATCATAAATGCTTGTAAAAATATTATTGATAAAAAAATAGAACCAACCATGGATAATTTTAATCAAAACTTATATTTAAAAGGTATTCCAGATCCCGACTTAATTATACGAACAAGCGGCGAAAAAAGAATTAGTGATTTTCTATTATGGCAATTAAGCTATTCTGAATTTTATTTTACTGATGTATATTGGCCTGATTTTGGATTAAAGGAATTAAAAAAGGCAATTCTGGAGTTTAATACTCGTCAGCGGCGGTATGGCGGGGGTTAATATATACATCATAATTATATATACATCATAATTATAATGATTTAAAAATTTAATTGATAACTTTATACATAACTTTATACAATTAAATGACAACAATAACACCATATTTCACATTACACCCTGAAATAACCGACAAACTAAATTTTTTTATAAAAACCAGAAAAATACCGAATATTATTTTTCATGGACCAAGTGGAAGCGGTAAACGCACAATTGTATATAAATTTATTGAAGATATTTATAAGAACGACAAGGAATTAATTAAAAAATATGTAATGAATGTAAATTGTGCGCACGGTAAGGGTATTAAATTTGTGCGCGAGGAATTAAAATTTTTTGCAAAAACACATGTGAATACGAAAGAATCTGGAAATTTCAAAACAATTGTATTATCAAATGCAGATGAACTTACAATTGACGCCCAATCTGCATTGCGTCGTTGTATAGAGTTATTTAGTCATACAACGCGTTTTTTTATTATAGTTCAAGACAAATATAAATTATTAAAACCAATATTATCTCGATTATGTGAAATATTTATAGATCACCCTACGATTGATAATAATAAAATAAATTTACACAAACATAACATTGAATTAAATTTTAATGTTAAATCTGTAAATTTAGAAAAAAAAATGTTTAAATATTTTGATACAGTTTTAAAACAATTTCCCCTACATATCGATAATACAGAAACAGATAATACAGAAATAAATAAAAATACCTTATGTAATTATGATAAAATAATGGAAATAGCTAATAAATTATATGAAAAAGGTTATAGCGGTTTAGACCTTATGAAATACATTGAACAAAATAAATTTATAAATGAAATTAAGAAATATCAATTGTTGCTCGTTTTTAATAAAATTAAAAAAGAATTTAGAAATGAAAAATTATTTATGTTTTTTATTCTCAATTTTATGTTCCGTTCTGATTATGATTTAGAAAATATATCATTTATATAAAATGGATGATTTTTCTGTTACCAGTTTAAGCGAATCCAAGAATGAATGGTGTGCTCGGTTATTAAATATTTTGACACCAACAATAACACAAGGATTAAAATCTATTTTTGACGAAGCGTGGAAATTATGCAATGACAATAAGGAAACCGATAAATATTTAATGACCTTTCAAAATTTTCTTACAAGAGTACCAAAATGGAATCAAACAATCATTGATAATGAAAAAAATAGAATCATGGAAACATCTAGTTGTACTTATTTAGAAGAATTGATTACATGTGTTCATGTGATTCAATTGAAAGCGCTTACTTGTGTTCGTGTTGGAAGCAAACAAAAGAAAATAGATATAGACGTTCCTTCTGTAAGTGATTTTATTCATAAAATTTACATTCATGTTTCCAGAAAAATGTATACAAACATTTATTTATTTGAAAAAAATATAGCACCACTACAAACACAAAAGAATAATCGCGAAATTGAACTCATCATTAAAGAATGTATATTAAATTCGATACGCGATAGTGTTCCTGTCGAAAATATTTTAAGGGCATATATGGATGAAACCGAAGAACAAGATGTGGAAGTAAATGAAGTAGAAGAACCGTTACCTGACGAAATTATACCTGAAAAAATAACCAAAACAGATGAAAATGACTCACCTGAAAATAATGATAAGAGCAGTGATGGCATGAAGGATAGCGAAAAAAACGATGAGAATGATAATAAAAGTATAACAAAAGAACAAATTGAGGAATATAAAGAAACAACTGATTTTACTAATTCAAAATTGTCATTTTCTGACAATGATACACATGTTGATACAGAAGGGTCTGAATCTGTTGTTAATGTACCAAAGGATGAAGATAATTTAGAAATAATGAGTAAGGCGCGTGATTTAGCAGAAATGAGTTTTGAAGATGAAGA
>Ga0115566_10002948_pt1 | contig 13911 bp, 19 predicted proteins | sample COGITO_mtgs_1204_3_FD_87173 | JGI IMG/M metagenome (GOLD analysis project Ga0115566, IMG submission 87173) | Pelagic marine microbial communities from North Sea - COGITO_mtgs_120405 | ecosystem: Environmental > Aquatic > Marine > Epipelagic | place: Germany:Helgoland, sampling site Kabeltonne...
AAGTCTAGAAAGTTCCGCGAAGGCATGCAGACCCGCTCGGAGCAGTGGGTAGCGTTTTTGGATGACGATATTCTTCCCGATACAGATTGGCTAGAAAGATCATCTGAGTTTCTTTCTACGACAGTCCCGGGACAATATGGATTCCGCTTAACGGATGCAGACGACAATAGACACGAGTTTGGTGAAGATTGGATGCAATTTGCTAGCCCTCGATCTGGTTTAAGACACAGAGGACTTCGATATGATATAAACTCGAACTACATTGAAGAATCACCCACTTCTTATGTTGCTAACTCTTTTGTCCATAAAGAAGTTTATAGTATGGTTCAACCATTTGGTATTTTCGGAAAAGCACCTGATGTTAGTTGGAGTTTTGCGATCAAAGAAGCAGGATTTCCAGTGGGATTCATACTTCAAGCAAGAGCATATCATCTTGGAGACAGGAAAGATAATAGATAAAAATGATAAGTCGAGTAGTTGTGTGCGGATCAAAGCCGTATTTAAACGTTGATTTTGATCCTCTTGCAGACTCAATGCAAATTATAGTCAGAAATAACATGTTATTGCCAGGAGATGGTTATGGGGATAGAGAGTCAGACTATCAAGTTTTAAACTCACATGTCTTCAATCATTATAAAAGTGATGCTCCATTAGAGAAATGGATTTCCTTTTATCATAAAAAGTATAAAATGCCGATAAAGCATTTAAGTCGATTCAAAAAATACATAACAGAATCCACCAAAACACAGTTTGTAAACTTTCACAATAATAACATTGAAGTTTTTAGAAATCATTTAGCAAAAAATAATATTAATCTTAAACTGGTAAAAGAGCTGAGATGTGGGTTCTCATTTATTGGAGAATGCTTAAAGGCTCAAAAGATACCGATCTTAATAGGATTTTCTTTAATAGAGCAAGATTTTAGCCGTCATGCCTACAACAGACATAGCTCCGGAGCATGTCATGATAAAAATCAAGAAATAAAGATGCTAAAGTTACTGCACGAAAGGGGAGAAATAGACGCTTCTTTTTGTGCTTTGAGGGATGAAAAAGGTTTTGTGTTTGACACAGAGATTCTTAAACCCACTGAAGCTTCAAAACAAATCCTTAAAGAAGTGTATAATCTTTAAAGTAAAATAATGAAAATATTTGTAGATATTGATGAAACGATTTGTCGCACACCCGGCGATAAGAGCAAAGCAAGAGACTATTCAACAGCAGTTCCGATAAACGATAACATTAAAGCTGTAAATGAATACTATGACGCAGGCCATGAAATAACATACTGGACAGCACGCGGTACAGTGAGTGGTATAGATTGGCATGATATAACAAAGTTTCAACTTGAGAAATGGGGAGCGAAGCATCACAATCTAATATTAGGGAAGCCGGCTTATGATCTATACATTGATGATAAATCTATTAATACAAGAACATGGGAGGAGAGTGAAGAATGCTTAGAAGAACTGTTGTAGGAATCCCAGCTTCATATTCTGAAGACCAAAGTCTAGAAACCGAATCAACCATTAGGTACCTATCTTATCTGGAAGATGAAGGAGTTCACACGGTCATGTCGACAGCTGGAACATCTCATTTTAATCTTCTTAATATTGACGAAATACATGCTTTAAATAAGGTTGTGTCCAACTCCTTTAAGGGAAATAAGATTATAGGAGTCCCCGCGTTATCAAATCGCGATGCTGTAGCTTTTATTGAGAAAGCAAATGATTATATAGATAGTTCCTGCAGGCTAATGCTCTTATATCCTGAAAGATACTATAGCGAGGATGAGATTATTGATTACATGTCAAACCTTCGTAGCCATACGAACAATAAGATATACATTCACGGGAAAACGATAAGAAATGCCTCCGGAGGCAACTGGGATTATAATGCGTCTGTAATCAATAAGTTGTATAACCTCGGGACCCTGCAGGGTATAAAAGAAGAGCACTCTAACTTAAGCAAGTCTTATGATTTTGTTAGTGAAATTCATCCCGAAGTGGATGTGATTGTGGCTGGTGGAAGCATGCGCCGATATGAATATTTACAGTCAGCCGGCGCCAATAGTTTTCTATCAGGTGTTGGTAACCTTTTTCCGAAAATAGAACAATCTTACTTAGATGGGGTACTGGCTAAAAAATCATTAGATAAAGAAAAACAACTATTTAGTGTGTTTATGAAGCATGGATGGCACAAATCATTGCGTATAGCTCTAAAATATTTAGATCTAACATGTTACTATGATCGAAAGCCCTGGCCCACAACTTCTGCACTAGAAGAAGAAGCCATCAAGCAAATAGTGGAGAAGATAAGATGACAAATAAGATATGGATTTTGGGACCTTGTGCAATGGAAACCCGCGATATGTTTTTGGAAACAGCAGCGGCGATTAACAAGGTTATGGATGATACCGATGAATGGTATATGAAAGCTAGCTTTGATAAAGCAAACAGAACTTCACTTCATGGCGCCCGCGGCCCAGGAATGGATTACGCCTCATCGGTTTGGCAGGAGGCTAAGGAACAGTTTCCAAACATGAAATTTATTACGGACGTACATGAGACCAATCAAGTCGAGAGACTAGTTGGACTAATAGACGTTATACAGATTCCAGCCTTTTTATGCCGTCAAACTGATTTGATTGTTGAGTGCGCTAGGCACTTTGATAAGATTAATGTTAAAAAAGGACAGTGGCTTGGTCCTAATAATTTGATTAAATCAGTTGATAAGATTAAGGAAACAAATCCTGACTGTGAAGCATGGATTTGTGATCGTGGAACTAATTTTGGATACCATGATTTGTTTGTTAACTTTGGTATCGTAGATGAATTAAAAGCCCACTATGATCGAGTTATTTTGGATTGTACCCACGCCATTCAGAGGTCACGTCAGGTGTATGGAACACAGGGCGATCGAAATCTCGCAGAGCGGTATTTTGTTGCAGCAGATATTTTTAACTATGATGGCGTTTTTGCTGAGGTTCATCCACAGCCAGAATGCGCAATATCAGATGGAGATTGTCAGCTAAAGTTGTCTGATCTTGAAGCATTGGTTGGTAGGGCAAAGGCAATAGGGAATGTCTAAGTATAACTTTTCTTTTAAAGAAGAGTCTCCTGTCAAGAGTCTCACCAGTCGGTGGGAAAAGGTCAGTTCAGATCATCGCCATTTAACCCGTCGCGATGCTGTAGTAAAGAACGAGCAGATCATCAAGGAGGCTCTAGAATGCATTGGTCCTATAAACTATTCTACTATTGTTGATTGGGGCCCCGGCGGGGGTTTCATTTCTAAATCCATATTGCCCGAGACGGTGCATTATTACGATATTGTTGCATCCCACGAACCTTTATTGCGCGAACTCAATTCACCGACGATCTCGGATATTAATTTCCATCTTGTACCAGAGGATGTGTCCCAACTAGAAGGAAAAGTTACTAACCCAGATCTGCTGATAGCATATTCAGTTATTTATCACATGCCCGGGCTAGAATATGTAAATAAGGTAGCACACTTCTGGAATACAATAATGTGCCCTAAGACGATCGCTATTAGAAACATGTTTAGTGCAGGCAAATCTTGGGAGAGGGAATCAGACGAGTATTATCGCTCATCAAACTACATAAGAGGAAATCTATACAACCTACAGGATTTTCTTTCGTTGTTTACAAACTATGAATTGGTTTACAAGAAAGATTTACCTGTAAGGGCACAGAATATCTCCAATATCTCACAGAGAGATATTAGTCTGGTTTTAACAAGAAATGACTAAAAGTTTAGCTGTAATACCCGCCCGCGGCGGTAGCACCAGACTTAAAGATAAAAATGTTTATCCCCTCGCTGGAAAACCTCTTATACGATGGATGACCGAAGCCGTAGTAGAATCAGGATGTTTTGATCAGATATTGATTTCTACGGATTCGGATGCTATCTATGATGCTGTATCTGATTTGCCGGTAGAGAGACATTCGCGCCCACCAGAGCATGCAACGGTACAGGCAACAGCATTAAATGCCATGCTGGATTTAATGGAGAGTGTTGAGGATCCGTCTAATATATTTGCTTATTTTCTCCCTACTTGCCCGTTTGTAAGTTCGGAAGACATAAAGAATGGATACAAGGTGCTTTTTGATCGATCCGTGGATACAGTCATTAGCATGACTCAGGTTCCGGAGACTATACAACTGGCTTGCAACATGAAAGATGGCTGGGTGATGCCTATCTTTGATAATCTAGAGGCTGGGCTTACCAATAGCAAATTCATCAAAAAATATTACAAGCCATCTGGGGCTTTCTATATGGGGCACTGGAATCGCATATTAGAACAGAGAAACTTCTTTAAAGGTAATGTTAAGGGTGTCCTCATTCCACCAGAGAGGTCCGTGGACATCACCACTTTAGAAGATATTAACTATGCGGACAGCATACGGAATAACTTTATTACGGCATCGACGCGCTAGGTTGTTGTAGAAAATAAGAGATAGGAGAGGGAAAAATGAAATATCTAGCAATTGACTCACTAGCGCGCAGCGGAACAACTCTTTTGAGTTCGTTGATAAACTCCCAAGAGCGGTGTGCCACATTTATTGGAAACTTTGCTGAGCCATGGCATGTCGATGGACGCCCGTCGAGGACGATAGATAGTGCCTATAAGCCTATTGCGACTACTGGCAAAACTAAAATAAATATTGATCGTTACAAAAAAGAGATTTTAAAAATATTTAAGAGCCGACCACGATTAAACGCTGGTAAAACAGTGAAAGAGTGGTCTGATTTATTTGATAAGAAGGATCATCAAACATTTGATGAGTTGTATAACGAAGTTGCTGCGCATTACAATGCTGAGGTTATTGGGTTTCGATGGAATCAGTGTTTATACTATGCGCCTCTGTGGCTTGGTCGTTCGCCTGATCACTATTGGGTACTACCAATTAGAAATCCTTTAGATCGCATTGTGTCTAACAAGAAGACCCACAATGTACATTTTAACGAAGCATATCAGATAACCGCTGAGTTAGATCAGAAGTACCAGAGGCTGATTGAGCAATACCCTAACAATATTGTAATCGTTTATTATGAAGACTTAGTATCTGATCCGGTAACAACGTTGAAAGAATTTTTTGATAAAATCGATTACCCCCTAAGAGATATAGAAACACAAAATATTGTGGGATCAAATGATAAGCCGTATCGAAATCAGGGCTGGCGCGTTAAGGAAAAAAAAGGTGGTAGTCACACGCAAGGGGAAAAATTTACCAGTCTTTACAGCACCTCTATAGGTCAGTACAAAGAATTTTTAAGTAAAACCGAAATAGCGCAGACGATTGATTTGATGCGACGAACAGAACTTTTTAGGCGCTACCTAGACGAAGAATAGGATTAGAGCATGTTTAAGAAAATAAGGGCGCGTTATGCCATAAGGGCGTTCGGAAGAGATAAATTTCCTCAAAAGCCGCGCCACGAAATAACACCAAATGATATAATACAAAACTTTACCAAAACAACTTTGGTTGGCGAGGACACCAAGGTTAGTTCTATTGGTTCGTGCTTTGCGGAAGAAATACTTATTTGGCTGAACCAGAATAATTTCAACACGGTCCAGCCAGGATGGGGTATGGTTTACAATCCTCGTAATATTAAACTAATAGTAAAAGCTGCACTAGAGTATGAAACATTTGCCCCTTCTGAGAGATTGTGGGATTTTGGCGATGGAGATATAAGAACACCGTATATTAAATGCCAATCATTGCAGCCCATGTTTCTCGGGTCGAACGAAAGCGCGGCGCTGAAGAAAGAGGAAGCGGTATTTCAAAAATTTGCTAGTGTATTAAAGAATATAGATCTTCTTATCATTACGCTAGGACAAACAGAGTATTGGTATTCTGATGGCGATAAGGAATATCCTTTCTACGCAGCGCCCTGGGCAGGCATCGAGGGAGGAAAAGAAAAACATAGATCTTCAAATCTAACTCAATCTGAGGTGTGCTCTGATTTGCGGGAGACAATAGAACTGCTTAAGAAGCATAACTCAGATCTTAAGATACTAGTTTCAGTATCACCGGTTCCCTTAGTTGCTTCAACTCAAAAGGGATTGAGTGCTTATGTGTACGCTGGCGCCGCTAAATCATCACTTCACAGTGCTGTTATGGAAGTGGTATCGGATAGTGAGGATGTATTTTATATGCCCTCATATGAAATAGTTATGGCTGAGCCGCAGAATTCCTTTAAAGATGATGGTCGTCATGTATTAAGGGCTACAGTTGATAAGATCATGAATACATTTAGAGAGCTATATGTTTCATGATTAAAACTTTTACTAAAGACGCATCTACGGAAGAAATGTACGAAGCAGCGCTCGAAGATGGTGTCTTTTTAATAGAGAGATATTTGGAAGGTGAGCCCCTAGAAGCCCTCCGCAAAGAGGTCCTAAGACAACTCAGAATAAAGGGAATCAACTACAGGCCCGGTCGCGCCCTCCGAGGAAGCCATCTAAAGGCTTATGGCAATAATAACGCGATAAGACAGGTCTTCTCGGAGAAATGGATGTACGAGCTTTACCTGATGATTACTGGCGGCGAAGACAGAGGGTATGGAAAAAGTATATATGCGAACCACGACTACCTCATGAGCGCCGAACTAGAACGAAATGGCTGGTTGCATTTTGACAGAAACAGTTGCTGGAAGTATTTTGTCTACTTAAGTGATATCGAAAAAGATGGAGGAGCTTTTAGTATTGTCCCCGGCAGTCACAAGATAGGAAAGACTCTGCATACAGAAGCTTGGAAACTTACCAAGTATTATAATGATGTGAAAAATAGAATAGAGATTGATTACCCTGAAATATATGAGAACATTGCGGTCACTCCCATTGAGATGCCTGCTGGAACTTTAATCGCCTTTGACACAAATTGTTTTCATCGAGGTGGGCTTGTTCTTAAAGAAGGCAAAGAAAGGTTAGTTGTTAGATTAAACAATTTTAAATAATAGAAAGATCGAGAAAATGAGTGAAGAGATATACCAAAAAAGAATAAATAAGTTATTGAGCTTCGTCTCGGATATCCCCGGGGATGTGATTGAAGTTGGTATTTTTAAGGGAAAAACATCCGAGATTGTATGCAAATACTTACAGTCTGAATCGAATTCCAAAAGGTACATTGGTTTGGATACATTTAATGGTTATCAAGAAGAAGATATGGTTGATGTTAATACCGCGGCCAGAAGAAACCACACTTCAAAACGTTGGCATTGTTCTAAGCAAAGTGTGGAAAAAAGATTGAGTTTTTTTGATAGAAAGCGACTTTCTATTATAGAGGGAGATTGTAAGGTAAAAATACCTCAATTAATAGAAAAAGGAGTACTGCAGTTACTTTCGCTGATCTATATTGATTGTAATCTTTATATTCCATCGTTAAAGGCTATGGAAGATTTGTGGCCATTATTGTCAAGTGGTGGTATTTTAGCGATTGACGAGCACTTGGTGGGTGGAGAAACAAAAGCCATAAAAGAATTTGCACTTAAAAATAATTTAGTTTTAAAGTATTATGGTGATTCACCTGGACCAAGTTACTACATTTTAAAGTAAAGTAAGAAGAAGATATTATCCTGGGTAATTTAGTTTAGAATAGATTTAAATAAGTTATGCAAATAGGAATTATTGGAAATGGATTTGTTGGAAGGGCATTATATGAGGGTTTTAGAGACTCCTATGAAGTGTATGTTTATGATAATGATCCTCTTAGGACTCTCAATACATTAGAAGACATTAATAGATTAAACTTAATTTTTGTATGTGTGCCTACACCTATGTCACTCTCTGGAAAGATAGAAACCTCTATCTTAAAGAACGTCTTAAATAAGCTTAAAAAAGACAAGGTAGTGGTGATCAAGTCAACGATCACACCAGCGGCCGCCCAGGAGATAATAAAAGAATATCCCGATCAATATTTTGTATTTAATCCGGAGTTTCTAACAGAAAGAACAGCTGTTGAGGATTTTAAAAATCCGAGCAGGATAGTCCTTGGGGGAGAAACAGAAGCAGTTGCCGTAGTTAAAAGCATGTATCTCTCAATATTCCCAGAGGTAGAGTATATTGAAACAGATGCCAAGACAGCATGCTTCATAAAGTATATGTCTAACTGTTTTTCTGCAATAAAGATATCTGCTATGAATGAGTTTAGACAGATTGCCGATAAAGACGGCATTGATTGGGGTCAAGCATTAAAAGGGTTTCTAGCATCGGGATGGGTTAATCCCATGCACACGATGGTCCCGGGTCCAGACGGTAAACTAGGATTTGGCGGTAAATGCTTTCCAAAAGACATAAACGCAGTTATAGCATATGCAGAGAGTGTCTCTGTCGATTCTGTACTATTAAAAGCATCATGGGAAAAAAATCTAGAAGTTCGACAAGAGAAGGACTGGCTAAAAATACCGGGCGCCGTATCATTTACAAGCAAAGAATCACAATCTTAAAAAGGAGAATAAAATGAAACTATCAAACCAAGCAGTAGGAGCCCTAATGATGGCTCTCCAAAGATCATTAATGGAACAAACTGATATTGTTCCTGTCTTACGAGAGATGAACCTTCAAGTAAATCCAGAAGATCCATCTCAGTCAGAGTTGGTAGTAACTAATCCACCAACGATTAACTTTGATACAGTTGAACTAAACGAGGAAGGATAATAAAATGTTTAAGAAGACTACAGAACCAAGATATTTAACAGAGGGTCAGGCAAGAGAACTGATCGATGAGGTTGTTCGAACCGCGGTTCGACAGCAAGCCCGCGATCTTGAAAGACACTTGGGCGACATCGACAGGCGCCTTAAGACTCTAGAGAAAAAGCGTTAATGCCTAGATATCAATACCGATGTACAGACTGCGAGGAAGTGTCTACAATAGATCATACTTCTGATGAGTTACATACTGTCTGTCCTAAATGCGATGCTGAGAGAGGTTTGGTAAAACTTCTAACAAGATTTAGCACAGGCAAGAAATCGGTAGTGAAGAAAAAGGTTGGCGCCACCACAGAAGAGTTCATAAAGGACTCTCGCAAAGCCTTACGTCAACAGAGAGACGATTTGGACAAGGGTCGTTGATGCTCACGTATATAATCTTAACAAGCTCTCTAATCGCCAATGCTTTGCTGCTGTGGTATGTGGTTAGATTGTTGCGTAAGTTTATCTTTATTTCTGAGAACTTATCTGATTTGTTTTTAACAACAAAAGCATTCCAAGTATTTTCTAAGGATATGTATAGTATGAACTCGTATCACGGAGAACCTGTGATACAAGAACTTATTACAAGAATCAGAGAAGTTAACGATGAGATCTCAAACTTTAGAGAGATATTCGAACATACAATAGATGAAGAGCTAGAACAAGAACTAGAGGAAGCACTAAATGCCGAGGAAGAAGAGCAAGAAAAATCATTACTTTACGCAGGTACACGAAGACGCGATAGTTAAATACGCATCGACAACAGACTACGAACTAAGGTCCAAGTTATACGAAGAGTATATACAGCCTGCCTTTGAACAGATGGTCGATAAGATTATTTATACTTATCGTTTCACAACACTGCCGAATATTGATTATTTAAGAGCAGACTGTAAAGTCTGGCTTACAACTATACTAAACAAGTATGATCCAAATAAAGGCTCAAAAGCTTTTTCATATTTCTCGGTTGTAACTAAAAACTGGTTTATTCATAAGATCAAGAGAACAAAGAAGCGCCTTAGAACAGAGGTGTTTATGGAAGATGTTCTAAATGAGTTAGACGAAGATTTAGTTTCAGACGAACCAACCTATTATGAGAAGCGATCAGAGATAGAGTTTTGGAGATCTCTTAATACAGAGATCGATACTTGGGACTCTTTCATGATCAAAGAAAACGAGAAAAAAGTTCTTATGGCTGTTCGTATTCTTTTAGACTCTGCTGAACAAATAGAAATTTTCAACAAAAAGGCTATTTACTTATACCTTCGCGAACTTACTGGATTGAATACCAAACAGGTAGTCAACAATCTTAATAAACTTCGTAAGAGATATAGGACGTTTAAAGTAAAATGGGAAAACAGCGAGATTTAAGTTTAGAGACTTATATAGAGAAAACAACAACTAACATTGAAGAGGATCGGGCTATGGCTAAATCATTATTGATAGATGTTATGACCGATATGAAAGCCTCTACCGCCGATAGAAGAGAGATGGGACCTATCGCGGCTAAGTATGTAGAAAACCTTCAAAGGTCCAACGAGCAGCTTGTAAAGCTTGCCGCCATCCTTCAAAGACAAAAGACAAATCAAGTAGGTCTCACAGAAGACGACAAAGAACAGCTGTTTGATATTCTAAACGAGAATAAAGAAGATGGCTGAAATAAAGTTATCTGACTTGCCTTATGGTTCTCTTAATAATCTAGAAGATAATAGTTCCGGAGACTCTGGCGATAGACGGAGAACCGGTGCTACCACCTTCCTGCGCTTTGCTGTGGAAAAAGTCTTTGGAAAAGACACCCTCGATAACGTCGCAGAACTTAATGGAGTGATTGTAAGCTATCGTCCCGTGGCATATCCGTCATACAAAAACAGAACAGCAATGTTTGAAGAGTTTGTATATAAGATAAATGAAACCGGTAATGATGAAAAGCCAGAAGAAAAGCCAAAAAAATATGCTTCTTTTGCTTATAAAGTATATATTCCCGAGCTTGAATGTCGTCCTGCGCCAAAATCCTTTAATGATCCGGTATTAATAACATATCCAGATATTTATTCCGACGTAGAAGGAACACAAAACTTACCTTTGGAGTTAGGAACTCTGGTAGCGGTTAAATATGAAGACATAAATAACCTTTTTAATCCAAGAATAGTTAGAAAGGTTGGTGGACCGATTCAAATCGAGAATATCGCGTCAGAAGCGATAAACGAAGCGTTTAGGAAGGGTATACCGGCTCCTTTGGGTGACGGTGCAAATTCCAACTATGTTGCAAAGTCAAAACCCGGACCTCCGACCGAAGCCCAACAGGCAGCTGCGGATGCTCTGGGTGTAGAATCGGCGGTTATTCAAGCTATCGAAGCAGTAGAATCCGGTGGCTCTGCGTCAGCAATCAGATTTGAGCCTCACAAATTTTATGAGAAGGCAGCAGAGTTCGGCGTAAGTAATACGGAACTATCTAAAATCCCATTCACTCGTAATGACAAAGTACCTTTTTCACTCGTTGCTAGCGAGACAAATAAAAACGCATTCGACCGCGCATATGCAGTTAACGCCCCACTAGCAATGTATTCTACATCGTTTGGGTTGTATCAGGTACTGGGATATAACTTTGAAGGATATCGCTCAAATCCAGAAGGTGAGCTAGCTCGCTTTAAGTCTGATCCAGAAGGTGTTTCATATGAGTTACTTCTGACGTGGTTTAAAGGTTCTCCCGGTGCAAAGACAGCAGCCAAAAAGAAGGATTGGGAAAAACTGGCTAGCCTCTACAATGGTCCAGCAAATGTTAAAAAATATGCTCCTCGCTTATCGAAAGAATACGCCGCTATCACTGGGACAACCCCAACAATCTAACATAACCTATGGCAAACAAGAAAAACCCAGCAATTAATGAAAACCTCATTCCCAAATCCGATCGGGCCACTTATGACTCGCTGACAGAAGAAGGAAAAGCACAGTATTTTGGATTTGGAAAAGGAACAAGACGCAACTTCGACGTTCCGGTATACATTTCTGTTAAAGAAGAGAAGGTTGTCAATAAAGGAAACTCTTTTATAGTTCTCGGCTTAGACAGGCCAAGCAACATATTATCAGGATATGGTGGCTCAAAAGATACTCACTGTGCTTCTATTGATATGGTTGCCGGCAGATTAGGATACAGAGCAGTCCATAGAGACAATAAGGGAAAACTTATAAATGTCGATCCTAACTTTAAGCTTGATGCTGCGCGCGTCTATATTTCACAGAAAGCAAATGTAGATTCATATTTCGGACTTCCAGAGGGCACAGTCGGTAATACCACCGGAGATAGTCCTCGCAGCACGGTGGCTTTGAAAGCAGATACATTAAGGTTCGTCGCGCGCGAAAATATAAAACTAGTAACCAGAACGGATAAGGAAAACTCTCAAGGTGGAGACTTAACAAACGCATCCACCCAGGCTTATGGTATCGATCTAATCGCGATGAATGATGATTCGGATCTACAACCAATGGTAAAGGGAGCGAACCTTCAAAGATGTTTAACTGAGACGATTGATGCTATCCACGATTTAAGAGAGCTTTTCAAAAACTTCCTTGAATACAACAGGACCCTAACGCAGGCTCTACTGACGCACACGCACCGTTCGCCTTTTTATGGACAACTGACATCACCTGACTTTGAAAATCTATTACCGAAGGGCACAGAGGCTCTAATCAATACTCTCACCAATGTAGAGGTACAGTTAATGCTACACATGCAAAAGATGAGCGGCATCAAGCAAAACTATTTAGATACTCCCGCAGGAGCAGAGGCCACAGAAAATGATAAGGGTCTATTTATATTAAGCAAATATAACAGCACAAATTAAATATATTATGGTTATGTATAAAAATAGCACTTTTAATGTTCCGTTCTATGAAAAAGAAAGCGGACTTTACAAAGTAAAGATTAAAGTTAATAAGGATCTGCTTCCTCTTGCTCCGTTGGATGATGGAATAAAGGAGGCTGCTGTCCAAGAGTTCATAACCTCATACTTGCCAGAGTTTTATTCATACTTATTTGATGTTCAGTATTTCCAGACTAACTGCGATCCAAACTCTAATAAGCCTAGTTGTGATATTAGTATCATAGATGTTGCTTCTGAAATAAAAGATGAGTTAAAGAATCTGGTCAGGGTTGACACGAGCTATGAAACGAGCCCCCCTGGTCCAAAAATCGTTGTTGTATTAAACCTTAGATATGACTTCGACAGCAAAAGAGAAGAACTAGAAGCTGACAGCAAGATGCCGCTCTATGAGCCTAACTTAGATTTCTTTAATGAGAGAGAAGGTATAGGAAGCTCTATTGCTGAGACGACGCTCACAGTAGGAACAATCGGTACTGAGAACAAGCTTTTAAATAATGGACTAAAGACTTTTGATTCTCAGTATAAAGGCTTTGAGGGTCAAATAGACTTAAATGTTGACTTTGGATATATGAGTATCGCCGCGACAAAGATACTCAACCTGTTAGTAACAGAACTTACAAGACAGCTGCGGATCCAGTCTCCAAGTTATGACTTTTCGGAAGCAGATACTTTAACTCTTTTGTTCGGCAAGAAGAACGGAAAGATAGCGATATCTGGAATAAACTATCTTTTGATAGAAAAATCGATTCAAAGCGAGCCACTCAAGATAGGCTACTTCTCAATCGCTAAATATAACAAACTCTTACAGGATCCGCTTACATTGGCGCTCCTAAGAAACTACCGGAATGTCCTAACATCCATTCAGGGCGCGAACAACTCAGGAACAAGTTATTCATTTTTTGATTTCTTGGACGATGATACAGTAAAAGATTCTCTTAACCGTCCCCCCGGCACCGTTTTCGACAACTTTAATCCGCAGCCTAAGAAAGAACTAGATAATATACTACTAAAAGTAGCTAATGAATATGGTCTCATAGATGTCAATAATGTTGATTCGTTAGAAAAAAGCTTTAAAGATTACTTTGATACAGATGAACTACAAAAACTAAAACAAGAAGTAGCGGATAACCCAGATGTTTACAAGAGAGTGGCAGCAGCCCAGAAGGCTAAAGTATTAAATACCGGTGTTGAGGTAACTAAGGTAATAGGAAGAGTTCTAGAAGACGGCCCTTTTGGTTTTATGGATCAAAACCCGGAGCTTAAATATCTTTTTAGACAACTGGGAATAGATGAACTAGCCAAAGAAGCTTTTATATG
>Ga0115566_10002955_pt1 | contig 13893 bp, 7 predicted proteins | sample COGITO_mtgs_1204_3_FD_87173 | JGI IMG/M metagenome (GOLD analysis project Ga0115566, IMG submission 87173) | Pelagic marine microbial communities from North Sea - COGITO_mtgs_120405 | ecosystem: Environmental > Aquatic > Marine > Epipelagic | place: Germany:Helgoland, sampling site Kabeltonne...
ATTTTTGTCAATTACAACCCAAATATCACTAGTAGATAAAAGTTCTTTTTTATCATGAACTGGCCTTATTAATGTTGCCATTTCGGTTGAAGAATCATTAAAACAATTCGCTAAGCTTGTTAGAATTTCAGGGTCGAGTAAAGGCTCATCTCCTTGGATGTTTAGTACAGCATCAAAATTAATATTTAACTTCTTTTGAACTATGTTATATGCTTCAACACATCTATTGGTTCCAGTAGTGTGTTCTGCCGAGGTCATTACTACATTTCCGCCAAAGCTTTTCACTTCCGCTTCTATTCGAGAATCATCCGTTGCTATATAAACGTGTTCTAAAGCTTGTGTTGCTTGTTCATAAACGCGTTGAATCATTGTTTTTCCACAAATATCTTTCAATGGTTTTCCTTCAAGGCGAGTAGAAGCAAATCGAGCTGGTATTATTCCTAGTATTTTCATTAAATATTCAAAGTATGGGGGTCATTGTTTCTCATTTCGATGTGATTTTTAACTTCTGCCATCTTAAAAGCTAAGGTTGCATACATCATATCATATTCTCTCAGCCATTTTTGAGCTCCTGGGTGGTTATCTATTGCTAATCCCATGTATTTTAATAAATCAAAATCAAATTCAGTTAACCATTTTAAAGCTATTTCGTCACCTTCACCAGCAGAAATCATTGCCAATAAATGCGGGTATCCATTATTCATTAGCCAGTCTTTCCCTTTGACATCGTTTTTTAATGCATGGCAAAAAATACCGAGCTCAGGATAACCGTTTTTCATTAACCAGTCTAGTATTTTTGAATTCCCAGAAATAGCTTCACCCCAAGCAACTAATATCTTTGGAGGATAATTAATTGGCTTAATAGAAGCCTTTCCAGCTTTCTTATTGTTGTCCTTATTTTTTTTGAATAATCCCATGTTTAACTAGCCCCTTCAATAAGTATTTGTAATATATCCTGTGCTGCTTTACTAATTTTTGTTCCAGGTCCAAAAACAGCTGCAACCCCAGCATCAAACAAAAATTGGTAGTCTTTCTGCGGGATTACACCCCCAGCAATTACCATAATATCAGCCCTGTTTAATTTTTCTAATTCTGCTATTACTTGCGGGACTAGCGTTTTGTGACCAGCAGCTAAAGATGATATTCCTAATAAGTGAACGTCATTTTCTACAGCTTGTTTAGCCGCTTCTTCTGGTGTTTGAAACAAAGGCCCAATATCAACGTCAAATCCGATATCAGCAAACGAAGTAGAAACAACTTTTGCACCTCTATCGTGTCCATCTTGACCCATCTTTGCAATCATTATACGTGGTCTCCGGCCCTCTAGTTTTTCAAACTGATTGCTTAAATCAATTGCCTTTTTAAAGTCTTTGTCTTCCATAGCTTCTGATGAGTATACACCCGATATAGAACGAATTGTGGCCTTAAATCTATTAAAATGTTTTTCCATTGCCAAAGAAATTTCTCCTAAAGAAGCTCTTTCTCTTGCTGCAACAATTGCGAGTTCTAGTAAATTTCCTTCACCCGTTTTAGCAGCTTCGGTTATGTTGTCTAACGCATTTTGAACTGTTTCGTTATTTCTTTCGGATTTCATTTTATCCAAACGTGCAATTTGTGATAATCTAACTTTTGTATTGTCAACCTCTAGTATGTCGATTTCTTCTTTACTATCAGTCTGATAAGCATTTACTCCCACTAAAATATCTTTTCCAGAGTCTATCCGTGCTTGCTTTCTTGCGGCAGCTTCTTCAATTCTCATTTTCGGTACTCCCGACTCAATTGCCTTGGCCATTCCTCCTAATTCTTCAACTTCCTCAATTAAGCTCCATGCTTTATCCATGATGTCCTTCGTAAGTTTCTCTACATAGTAAGATCCAGCCCAGGGGTCTATGGCTTTTGTAATGTCGGTCTCTTGCTGAATATACAATTGCGTGTTTCTTGCAATTCTTGCAGAAAAATCAGTAGGTAAAGCAATTGCCTCGTCTAAGGCGTTGGTATGTAGAGATTGTGTTCCGCCTAGAGTTGCAGCCATTGCTTCTATACAAGTTCGAGCAACGTTGTTAAATGGGTCTTGCTCGGTTAAACTCCACCCACTGGTTTGGCAATGCGTTCTCAAAGCCATTGACTTGTCACTTTTTGGATTGAATTCTTTTACAATTTTTGCCCATAGTAATCTTCCAGCTCTTAATTTGGCAATTTCCATAAAATGATTCATTCCTATTCCCCAAAAGAATGAGAGCCTTGGAGCAAAAGTATCAATGTCTAATCCTGACTTTATTCCAGCTCTGAGGTATTCCATACCATCAGCTAGGGTGTATGCCAACTCAATATCCGCAGTAGCTCCCGCTTCTTGCATGTGATACCCAGAAATACTGATAGAATTGTACTTTGGCATGTTTTGAGAAGTATATTCAAAAATATCCGAAATAATTCGCATCGATGGAAGAGGAGGGTAGATGTATGTATTTCTTACCATGAATTCCTTTAGAATATCATTTTGAATAGTACCAGATAAAAGTTTTTTATCAACTCCTTGCTCTTCTGCTGCAACAATATAAAAAGCTAAAATTGGAAGTACTGCACCATTCATAGTCATGGAGACAGACATTTTATCCAATGGGATTTGATCAAACAATATTTTCATGTCCAATACCGAATCAATAGCAACACCCGCCATACCAACATCGCCAACTACTCTTTCATGGTCAGAATCATAACCTCTGTGTGTTGCTAAATCAAATGCAACAGATAGTCCTTTTTGACCTGCAGCCAAATTTCTTCTATAAAAAGCATTCGATTCTTCAGCAGTACTAAAACCAGCATATTGTCTTATTGTCCAAGGACGAGAAATGTACATAGTAGAGTAAGGACCCCTTAGAAATGGCGGTAATCCAGCAACATAATTAAGGTGAGTAACATCAGCTAAATCTGTTTTGGTATAGCTGTTTTTAATAGGAATTTGTTCAGGAGAATTCATTATATTTCCTGAAGATTCTGTTAGTTTCTCCTCTGAAGATTCAATATTCACATTTGTAAAATCTTTTCTCATTCTACTTCTTTGTTTTGTATGGTAAGTGTTTTGTTAATTCAATTACTTTAAAAAATACGCCATTAGCAGTTTTTTGCGATTGAATATTAAGAGAACTGCAAATATGACTTTCGATACACTTTTAGATGTGAAAAAAGCAGCAGGTGCCTTTATATTGTGGTGGAGGTCAAAAACTTTAAAGGGTTTAAGTGATCTAAATACGCCTTCTGTATATGTTTTATTTACATCAATTATGTCACAATACTTATTCATAACTGGCGCTTAACCTCATTTGAGGGATAGGGTTAATAGAGGCGTTCTCTAATCTACCTTTCAGTTCTTGATCTGCAGCATAGTTGTCATTTTCATTAATAAACTTATTGACTCCAATCATTGTTCGCTTATCTTCTTTTAAATCATTAACCTTTTTCTCTAGTTCTTTATTGATTTGATTCTGAATATCACCATTTGTTAATGCAGTTATATATCCACCTCTTTTTTCGATGGAGAGAAAATTTACCCAAGACTTTTTCTTTATGACACTAATCAAGTTTTCAACGTAGTAAGAGCCTTTTGAAGTGTCTTTTACTTGGTTTAAATAGCTTTCTTCTTGAAAGAGTAGTTGAATGTTTTTTGAAATTCGTTGACCAAACTCATCGTTGCCAGAATCATTGCTGTTAAATGGAAGAAGTGAGAGTGAGTGACAGCCTCCGAGAACGGCGCTCATGCCACATGTAGTGGCTCTTAAAAGATTGTTATACATGTCCTTGTTAGAATAGTATAAGTTCGCATTAATAGCGTGAATTTTTGTTTCAATATCTTCTATTGAAATGTACTGATTAATTATAATTGACCAAAGAGACCGAAAAGCTCTAATTTTAGCAATTTCTAAAAAATACGATGTGCCAATCCCAAAAGTAAATTCTGTTTTTTGAATTATCTTTTCAAGAATAATAAGGTCATGTTTAAATAGGTTTAAGTACTCGTTAGCATGCGCTATAGCAAATGCTATTTGTGTATCCACATTTGCTCCTCCGTTACAATAAGTGGCGGCATTAATGTTAAGAATAGAGAAATTATTAAAATTATTTGCAGCCAGAAGTATATCCTCAATTGAGGATAAATCTTTTTTTTCATCTTCCAGCCAATTTCCAGATAATGCAACATTCCCAATAGGGTCGTAGATAAACCCACCTTTCAGGTTTTTAGTGTCAATTTTTTCCGAAGTACAATATTGATAAAATATATCAATAATAGATTTAGGATTAGTTGTGTTAATGTCGATATAAACGTGAATAATATCAAGCATAACTCCACTAAACACATCGTTAATGTTTTTAGATGATAAATTAAATATTTCAATGGAATTAACCCCTCCTTTTAATGCTAATAAAATTTGCTCATTGGCGCCTAGCGCAGCAGCGTCAAATCGCTGTCTAATGTTCCATCGGTTGTTTTCTTTTTGTTGGAAGTTGTCAGAGGTAACTTCTTCATAATTAAAAAGAACTGGATTTATTGGTCCTATTTCAGACTCCCAAAAAAGAGATTCCACTGATTTTCCTTTTAAATCAGAAGTGATTTTTTTTAACCACCCTTCCTCGGTTCCTGGTTCAAAAAAACTTAATAAATCCTTTGTCATAATAGGTTGTTGTCAAGTCGCTAAAATACAAAAAGTTGAGAAATGTAAGGGATATAAAGGGGGTTTTATTTCAAACGAAAAAAGTTAGAAATGCAAAGATTTACATTGCTGCAGGTTTTTTCCAACCTTTAGTTCTTCTTCCTTTGAACAGCGCATTATTTATATTCGCCCATTGGAACGAAACCTCAAAGCCGCCTTGGGCTGCATTGTTTAATTTGGAAGTTGTTATTTCATAACTAAGACCAATGATATAGTTTCCTAGTTCAAGTTGAATTTGAGGTACAATGGCATCCTTAGACCTGTATGTTGCTCCAATAGAGAAATAGGACTCAGAGTATAATCCAGTATACCTAGTTCCTTCATGGGTCCTAAATTTTACGAGTAAGGTACTTAGTACTTCTTTAAATTTATGTTGCCGGAAATAAGCGAATGACGGTGCTAAAGTGATTTTTGACCCTGGAATATCCAATTGCATTCCACCATGGAATACCATTTTAGAATGAAGGCTATCGGCTGCGCCATTACCATAGTTTAAAACAGGTTGTGAGAAATGAAAGTAAGAGATTCCTCCGTAGAAATTTTTTATTTCCTCTCTTGCGAAGGTAGATTTATGACCATTATATCTGTAAAAAACGCCAACTCCAAAATCTGGGTAAATAAATGAACTAATATTTGCTTCATTAGATGCAATTTGAGAGTCAAAACCATCTTGACCATTAAATTGATTTCCCCAATTTAATTTACTCACATCACCACTTCTTTGGGCTCCTCCAACTTCAATACCAACAGATGCTGTTTGGTCTTCTGCAACTTGAATAATACCGTTAACCGCTAAGCTAAATTTATTTGTTCCAAATTTTGCATCACCCGCAACATCGCTGTAAAAATTTAAACCTATTCCCAAATAACCTTTGCTCGTACCATTTTCATTTTTTAAAAGGTTTAAGTCAGCAGAAAGTTGGGAAGTAACATAAGGACTTCCAACAGAAAGCCATTGTTGACGATGTGAAATACTTACTCTTTCCCAGCCGTCAAAAACACCCGCAGTAGCCGGGTTTATTAATTGTGGGGTAGTAGAAGATTGTACGAAATGTACATCTTGTCCATATAAAGTGAAAGGCACTATTAGAAGTAATATGTATGCTACTTTATTCACTCTTAATTTGCCGAATTTCTAACGAGTGTAATATTCCCTCCTTTAACTTCTGTTGTGCCATCAATATATTGAACGTTTATCTTGTATACAAAAACTGAAGTGCTTAATTCTACACCCTTATATGTCCCGTCCCATAAAGATAATCTATCGTCAGTTTCAAATATTTTTTCTCCCCATCTATTATAAATTACAAATAAGAATTCTTCTACATTTCCACCAATGTAAGTTTGCAAGAAATCATTGTTTCCGTCATTGTTAGGTGAGAATCCAGTGGGAACATAAACTCCCTCAAAAGTTGGAGTAGGTGGTGTTCCTTCAGTTCTGAAATGAGCTGTAATTGTTTGATTTCCAGTTATTAATGTAGATGCATCTGCTGAATCTGCTGCGGGATTGATAGGATCGGAAATTGAGGATTCCCAATAATCAAATATGAACCCTGGATTGGCATTTGCTTTTAAGAGTATATCAATTCCTCCATAATATGTTCCCGTCCAAGGGTATTGATCAAGTGTGGTTGAATTCACTTTAATCGTACCGGATGCAACCGGTGCAACATCGTAAGTTACCTCAAAAGGACCAACAAGGTCATAACAGTCTACTAGTCCTGTTTCAATTTCAACACACCTATCAGTTATAAAATTCCTAAGGGTTTGAACATTTGCTTCCCAAGTGGCAACACTGCTTCCCCAACGTGCAACTTGCCCTGGCATTTCTGGGCTTATTAATGTGATAAGGCTATCGAGGTGACTTAGCATAAAGTCACAACTAAAAACAGTGTTTCCTAAATCAATATATCTTGAAATATAGTATTGTTCAAAAGTTGGATTATTCATTAATTCTGTCATGATTTCTGTATGACCTTGTCCTCCTGGATCAGGCAACGCTTCAACAGCACAAGGGTCTGCAGTTGCTCCTTGGTCAGGAACTCCTGTATAATTAACATAGTGTCCAAAGGTAGCGTCCATATCCCACAATGTGTATCGCCATTTTTTCTTATCTCCATCTGGATTTAATCCCCTCCACCAAGATGTGTTCCAATTGAGCCAATCCGCGCATACGGTATAACTGTTTAAGCAAAAGTAGTCTACCAAACTTTTCCAATTAAATAAACTGTCTACATAATCGAAATTGGCAGGAATGCTCATGTCATTAGTAGTAATGTAATTGACCATTGTATTCCAATCATTTTGCGCATTTGGCGCACCCATTTCTTCCCAGGTTCCTCCCCATGTTCTGAGAAATTGAACATCATTTGGACCGCCACTATACTTTTCATCTTGATCATAATAGTAACTAGTGAAATCAGAATCACCTACTTTTTCACGTATTTCATATAGCCCCCAATACTGACCATTAACGTAAAGTATTGCAGGTTCATATGATCTTTCATCCATTTTTAAGCCTCCTACTTGCGATAAGGATTGAACATAAGCATCTCTTATATATGCTCCTCCCGTTTCAAAAGAAACATTATCATTTGCGGCTGCTTTTATCATTAATCTTTGATGACTGGTTCTGCTTTTACCCCTATATATTTGATCTTGAATTGCATGGTTGTATCCAAATTGATCTCTCATAATAAAGTCAATACCTCTTTGGTCATATGCCCAACTATCGTTTCCGTGTTTATTATATTCGCCTTCTCCTTCGTCAATTAGCACACCTGCTGATGTGAAAAACTCCAATGCTCCTCTAAAATTATTTGAAAAAGAACCGGGGGCCTGATCATTGATGAAATCGGTTATTTCATCACCACATATAGATAATATTTTTAATGTATGGGATATATTGAAAAAGTAAGTGTTCGTTTCAACAAAACTTTGCGGGATATTAGGATCAGAGCTAATAGAAATGGAACGAATCACAGTATTTGTACTCAGAGCAATCGCTCCTGATACAGGAGTTGAACCAGCAGTTGGAGTTGAGCCATCATTTGTGTAATACAATGAAACATTTGCGTCTGGAGAACTAATGGTTAAACTAATATTGCCGCCTTGAATACCGGATGCAATATCAAATAATGGTTTAGTTGCATATTCTTGCTTAGCGTTTGTGTTAGAAGCCCCAATCGTTGGTGACGTAAATAGCGACCAAGTTGTAGCCCCATCCGTAGTTCTACCTCTTGAATGTCCTAGTTGACATGGGGCCATTTGAATTTGGTCTACTAAAATTCCACCTGCGTCTGAGATTAGTATTTCTTCCGGTTTTGTTTGCGTTAACTTGAAGGAAGTGTGCAAGTTTCCGCCCGAAAACTCATCTCTACCAGAACAAATTACTTTAAGGTGTCCTCCAGCCGGTACAATGCCGCCAGTAAGTAAGTTTTTTAAGGGTTTGGTGACTTTATCCGATAAATACCATCCTGTAACATCTATGTCTGTTCCTCCAGTATTGTAAAGCTCAATCCAGTCTTCAAATTCGCCGTAATTATCTGCGTTTGAATTCATGTTTGCACCTGAATATTCATTAATCACAATTTGAGAATAACAGTGTCCTAAGATTGATATAAAAAAAGCAATGGTTAGTTTTAACTTCATTTTATTTTTAAAAAATCATTTAAGTGACGCTTTCTATATTGTTATAGTTGCTTCTATAAAAGTATAAAGTTAATGATTAATATTATTTAAGGGGTATTTAAAATGAACCAATTGTAAAGTTGGGTGTATCGTGAGTGTAAAAATTGGTATAACTATGAAGTATTTTACTTGGTTGATTGCGACGTTATTTGTATTGACAGCCTCGGCTCAGTCAAATTTTTTTCAATTAAAACTGAAGTTACTCCCTGGGCAGATTAAAAGTGGGTTTAAAGTGGAATTGAAATCTTCAAAGGCGCAGAAGAAAATGACAACCAATTCAACAGGGGTTCTCGTGTTCAATTCCGTGTCATATGATGAAGTTTATAAGCTGATACTTTCCAAAGTTAATTTCGTTACTAAAACGATTATAATTGATGCTAAGAAAGGATACTATGGCGATGAAGTTACTAATGATGTTATCGAATTAGAAATTGAAATGATCGAAGCACTTTTATTTGTTGATTATGATGTAGTAACTAATTCTCCAGTTGGTTTAATTGAAATAGCTTCTGAAACGGGAAGACTTGAGAATAATGCATTTTTTGCTACTAACCGGAAAAATGAAATTGACAATTTCCTTAAAACGACTGAAAATTTATCTAAAGGAATACAAAGTCAATTTAAGAAACTACTGAAGGGTGCTAAAAATGAAATTGAGGACAACAAATTTGAATTAGCAGAATCTTTTCTGCAGAAAGCAGAAAAGATCGTAATTAATAAAGAAACAATAGATGTTAGGGAGCTATTAGTTGGGGCTATGAAAAGAGAAGGAGATGAGTTAGGTGCGATTAAGAAAATTATTGCTGTTGCAGATAGTCTGTTTAAACAAGAGATTTACAATAAATCCATAGCCTTGTATAAGAGGGTGATTAGACTAGACCCTGAAAATAATTATGCACAGGGAAAAATAAATGAAATAAATGTTCTTTTAGTAAATATGGAAAAGCAAAATAATGAGCTTATGGAGGTGAAAACTTCTACAAACGAAATTCTTGCAAGAGCAAAAATAATTCAGGAAAATAGAATAGATAATTATTGTAGGAGATAGGTTTAAAATTGATATTGAGTTAATAAAAAAACAAGAAAATGTGATTGTGATTTTTAGGATAGAAAAAATGACTCTGAAATAAGTAACGTTTTCGTTTAAAATACGTTATATAATTGGCTTAATAAAATGAAGTATATATTTCAATTTATCGTTATAATTAGCGATATTTGTTGATTGCAGTTGAAGAATATGGGTAGATATACCAAAATACTAGCATTAATAATTACAGTATTTCTAACATTTGTTGCATTTAATGTAAATGCACAAGATGAAGAGGAAGACCCAATTCTTATGTTTTCTGGAAAAATCACAAATTCTTCAGGTGGGAAATTAGCTGGTGTTTCTGTTGAGTTTTTTAGGGATAACGTTTCATTTACAAAGGTATCAACAGCTTCTTCTGGTAAGTACTCGCCGGTAGAAGCAGAATATGGACATGTATACAAAGTAGTATTTAGTAAGGACGGTTACGTTAGTAAATCGGTAGTAATTGATGCGAAAAAAGGTTTTTTTGCAGAAGATATTAGTGAAAAAAAGACCTATCTTGATGAATTAGGAACATCTCTAATTAATGAACAACCAAACATTGATTACGGTGTTGTTACCAGTCGACCAGTTGCAAAAGCGCATATTGATCCGTCTACAGGGCATTTGGATTTTGATTTTGGGTATATAAATACACGTAAAAAAGAAATTGATAAATTTATTGCAGCTCTTGCTAATGCAGATAATGAGCATGAGCAAAAATTTATGCAATTGGTTAAGGCGGGAGATAATGCAATTAGTTCTGAACAATATGTGAATGCTATTGCGAAATACAAAGAGGCATTAAAAATAAAAGAAGACAAGAATGTTACAGCAAAAATTGCCGAGGCAGAAAATAAATTGAAAGATTTAGAAGCGCAAAACAAAGTAAATGAAGAGTTTAATAACGCTATCAAAAAAGGAGACCAATTGCTTGCTTCCAATGATTATGATGCTTCTATTCTGGAATATAAAAATGCGAAAGCAATTAAACCTGATGATTCATTGCCGGATGAAAAGATTAAAGCCGCAAATGATAAACAAAAGTTAGCCGATGAATCAGCCTTATTTAAAGAATACAATGATAAGATGCGAGAAGCCGATATACAATTCAAGGCAAGTAAGTTGGTTGAAGCAGAAGAATTGTATAAAGCTGCCATGCAGATAAAACCAAGTGAACAAGCACCAAAAGATAAAATTGCTGAAATTGAAGCTATTCTAAAAGCGAAGAAAGAATTAGAGGAAAAATACAATAACTTAATTACTTCCGGCGATGCAGCCATGACAGGGGAGAAATATGATGAAGCAATCTCAATATTTGAAGATGCTTTGGCTTTAAAGCAGAATGAAGCTTATCCCAAGAAACAAATAACAAAGGCAAAAGAGTTATCTGGAGCAAAAGCGGATGAAGCTGCCCAACAAAAGAAGTACGATGATTTAATTTCAAAGGCAACTGGGGAATTTGGAAGTGAGAGTTGGGAGTCAGCAAAATCGACTTTCAAAGAAGCTCTAGCTGTTTTTCCAAATGAGCAATTGCCAAAAGATAAATTGGTAGAAATAGAGAATAAGTTAAAAGAGCTAGCTGGGGCAAAAGCGGATAAAGCTGCCCAACAAAAGAAGTATGATAATCTCATTTCAAAGGCAACCAGTGAATTTGGAAGGGAGAGTTGGGAGTCAGCAAAATGGACTTTCCAAGAAGCTTTAGCTGTTTTTCCAAATGAGCAATTGCCAAAAGACAAAATAACAGAAATAGACGCGAAATTAAAAGAGTTGGCTGATGCTGAAGCAGCAAATGCAGATGAAAATAAAAGGAAAGAAGAGTTTGATGATTTAGTGGAAAGTGGTAAAAATCAACTAAAAGAAGGGGAGTTGGATAAGGCTAAAACTTCATTCACTGAAGCCTCTAAAATATATCCAGAGAATAAACTTATTAAGGATAAGTTGTTAGAGGTAAATGCCAAAATAGCAACAGAAGGAAAACAAAACGAATTGACAGCTAAATACAATAAAATAATTACCCAGGCCGATGCTGCTCGAGATGCTGAAAGCTGGGATGCAGCAAAGCAACTATATAAGGATGCAAATAAAGAAAAAACATCTGAATCTTACCCCCAAGAACAAATAGATTGGATAAATGATAAAATGAAATCTCAATTGACGGATGACCTACACAAACAATATCAAAAAATAATTGATGTAGCCGATAAAATGTTTGCAGATGAAAATTATTCTAAGGCGAAGGAACTTTATATACGCGCAACAAAATTTGAAACAGCGGAAGCTTACCCGTCAGAGAAAATCGTAGAAATTGAAAAAATACTAGCAGATAATGCTGCAAACGCTTCAAATGAAAGTGAGTATAATACGCTAATTGCGCAGGCCGATAATCAATTTGAATCCGAAAACTGGGCGGATGCTCGAATTATATATAATAAGGCATTACATGCTGTAGATAAAAAATACCCGAAAGATCAAATAGCAGAAATTGATAATAAAATAAATGAAGAACAAAATAAGCATGCGGAATATGACCAACTAATAAGAAAGGCGGATAGTGAATTTACCGTAGAAGATTGGCAAAATTCGAAAAGTAATTATGAGAAAGCAATGGCACTGTTTTCTAAGGATTATCCAAAAAAACAAATTGATATTATTGAAATAAAGTTAAAAGGTTTAGCAGAAAGTATTGGATTAGATAAAGAATATACCGATAAAATAGCGGCGGCAGATGCTGCTCGTGATACTAAAAATTGGGATTCAGCGAAAAAATTGTACAAAGAAGCGCATAAAATTAAATATTCAGATTCTTACCCACAAGAGCAAATTGTATGGATAAATAATCAGATGAAAAATTCGTTAACAGAGGAGGTAAATGAACAATACCAAAAAATTATTGATGTAGCAGATAAATTGTTTGGCGAAGAGGATTATGTGAAATCTAAAGAGCTCTATCAACGAGCAGGAGGAATGAAGCCAGGAGATAATTATCCGCCAACACAGATACAAAAGATAAACGATTTAATTGCTGATAAGAATAAACAAAATAAATTGTATTCATCTTATATTAAATCTGGGAATTCAGAATTTGAGAATAAATCGTATAACAAGGCTTTGAGGTCATTTAATCATGCTCTTAACGTTAAGCCAAGTGCTCCATATCCACAAAATAAGATTGATGAGATCAATGAATTATTGGATCAATTGACTGCCGATAAATTAAAGCAAGATAAATTGAAGCCATCCGAGTTTGTTAAAGATCTTTATGGTGAAGAGGTAACAGGAAAATATACAGAAGCTGATGTTAAGTTTATGATGACAAGTGGAAGAATCGATGATAATGATATAAATGCTGAAACGATAAGAAAGAGAAAGGAAGACGAGGCATTAAGATTGCAAACAAGTGCTGATAACCAGCATGAATTAGGCGATAAAATTAATGCTGTAAATGAGGAGATGGAAACTAGGATATCAGAATTTTCGAAAGATGCAGATATTCAGCGTGAAAGTAATGCAGAATATATGGTTGATTACATAGATAAAAATGATGACAGATTAAACAATAAAATTAAATTAGGAAATGATGTTACTTACAATAATGGTGAAGCAATCGAAACAATGGAGACACGAATTAATGTTTTTAGCGTTATTTCAGATCTTCAACGTCAAGATAATGTAAAATCTATGGAGCACTATCAAGAAAAGGAATTTGCAATTAAATCTATTCGTGAAGAAATTACGCTTGATAAAAATTACAACACGTTTGAAGAACAAGAGGAATTAATTACCGCGATTAATGATGAGATAGTTGAATCTGATAATCACCGCCAAGAAAATGTTAAATCTATGGAGGATTACCAGCAGGATGATTATACTGAGCAGGGAGATAGAATAGGCTTTGGAACCGATAGAACTTATGATAATGAATTAGCGAATGAAACAATGGAGACACAGATTGCTGATTTTTCAAGTGAATCTGATAATCACCGACAAGACAATGTAGTATCGATGAAGGATTACCAGCAGGCTGATTATACGAAACAAGAAGATCGAATCGGTTTTGGAACGGATCGAACTTATGATAATGAATTAGCAAATGAGACTATGGAGACACAGATTAATGATTTTTCAAGTGAATCTGATGTTAACCGACAAGACAATGTTGAATCGATGGAGGATTACCAGCAGGATGATTATACGAAACAAGAAGATCGAATCGGTTTTGGAACGGATCGAACTTATGATAATGAGTTGGCAAATGAGGCCATGGAAACTAGGATTGCTGATTTTTCAAGTGAATCTGATGAGAACCGGCAAGACAATGTTGAATCGATGGAGGATTACCGACAGGATGATTATGAGGAACAAGGAGATCGAATCGATTTTGGAACGGATCGAACTTACGATAATGAATTAGCAAATGAGACTATG
>Ga0115566_10002964_pt1 | contig 13877 bp, 8 predicted proteins | sample COGITO_mtgs_1204_3_FD_87173 | JGI IMG/M metagenome (GOLD analysis project Ga0115566, IMG submission 87173) | Pelagic marine microbial communities from North Sea - COGITO_mtgs_120405 | ecosystem: Environmental > Aquatic > Marine > Epipelagic | place: Germany:Helgoland, sampling site Kabeltonne...
AAGAGTATGGAACGATTCTTTCATCAAACCGTATCTAACGTCCCTAATCAAGCGTCAGTGGGGTCAAAACCTCATGAAGTTTACTGGAGTCAAACTACCAGGTGGTATTGAATTTAATGGTAGACAGATTTATGACGATGGTCAAAGAGAACTCGACGAAATCAAAGCAAAGATGTTGAGCACATACGAGTTACCACCACTCGATTTGATTGGTTGATGATATGCTTAATCCATTTTTTCAGAACGGCACATCAGGCGAGCAAAGTTTAATCCAAAGCCTGGTCAATGAACAGATTAAAATGTATGGTATTGAGGTATATTATATGCCTCGCAAATACCTGACGAAGTTTACTGTAATCAAAGAAGTAATTCAATCAGAGTTTGACAATGCCTATCCTATTGAGGCATATGTGGATAGTTATGATGGATATGGCGGTGAAGGCACTATCCTCTCAAAGTTTGGCATTCAGGAAAAAGATGATCTAACACTTATCGTCACAAGAGAAAGATTTGAAGATTATATTACACCATTAATTAAGAATTTACCCAACGTTGAGTTGGCAACCAGACCCAAAGAAGGAGATTTGATTTACTTCCCTCTAGGTGAAAGACTGTTTGAAATCAAATATGTAGAGCATGAGCAACCCTTCTATCAACTTCAAAAGAACTACGTTTATCAGTTAAGATGTGAGCTGTTCAGATATGAAGATGAAGTTATTGATACCGGTGTTGAGACCATTGATGATGAGATTGAACAAATCGGACATATGACTACACTGCGACTCCTGGCAGTCGGTGTAGGCACACAAGCAACAGCAAACGCTAGTATGTGTACTGGTGGTTCAGTTGGAAAAGTTATTTTATCTAACATGGGTAAGGGTTATGTTGACCCACCCCGTGTAGCGTTCTCATCTGCTCCAGATGGAGGTACAACAGCAGTTGGTTTCGCCTCACTATCATTTGACTATGTTGGATGCGATGGACAGACCGGTAGAGTCGTATCCATTAATCTTACAAATGCTGGATGTGGATATACAGAAACACCTCTAGTTACATTCCATAGTTCCAAAGGAAGTGGAGCAGCAGGAACTTCTATTCTTGTTCCTACCACATCTGTACAATCCGTCTCTATTGCTAATAGCGGTGGAGGATATTTGAGAGCACCCGAAGTTGGTATCTCTACACCTAAACATGTTGGTGCTGCTGCTACAGCAACCATTGAATACCCTATCGGAACAGGTTCAAGTGTAATCGCTGGCACTGTTAGTGTTGGCATCGCTACTTATCTGTTCCCGCATGGAACAACAGGTGGTGTTTATTACAAGCAAGCACCTACTGTAACTTTTGCTAGTCCAACTGGATCAGGAGATGCTGCTACAGCAACAGCAATTATGGATCCCATCTCTCTCGCAGGTGGTACGGTTAAGAAAGTTTCAATTGGCGATAGTGGTAGATTTTATACTAGTCCTCCAACTGTAACTATTAGTCATCCAGGAACAAGTGTCGCATCTGCTACCATTGATAATGGTGGAGGTATTGATGGATCTAGTATTGATGAAAATTCAGTAGCATTTACTACAACTGGCAGAGCATATACAACAGCACCAACTGTTAGTATTGGAATAGGTACAGGAACAGATACACCATCAGAAGTTGCCATTGGTATTGCTACTATTCATCCAATCCTTGGTATTGTAACGGCAGTTGGTTTCAATACTGCCACCAAACCCTGGTGTGTGGGAACAGGAGCAACAATTGGCGCTGGATATACAGTGAGACCAACTATCTCTTTCACTGGTTCTACAGGAGCATCAGCAGCAACAGCGACGGCAACAGTTTCTATCGCTGGAACTGTTAGTACTATATCTTTGGGCAGTAGTGGATTTGGTTATGTATCTACCCCAACTGTATCTGTTGCAGGACCTGGTGGTATTAGTACAGAGTTTCTTGCTACTGGTATTGCCACAATTAGGTATGATTCAATCAAGACAGAAGGAACAATTGGTATTGGTTCAGCAGTAATTACTGGTATCAATACGACCAATATGATCATTGGCGATAGAGTTCGTTTAGAAACAGGATATGATCATCCACAACCTTCTATTCAGATTATTCCATCAGATACATTTGTAACAAGTATTGGTTCATCATTAATTGTTGTCAACAATTCAACTACTGGTATTGCTACAACCACTAGGACAGTAGAGGTTGGCATTCAAAATTGTGGTATTGTGACTGGTATTATTGTAACATATGGTGGAGGAGGTTATTTGACCGCACCCACTGTCACTATTAGTAATGATACGTCAGAAAAGAATTATTCTACTGAAGTAGAGGGTGTAGTTAGAGCGACTGGGATTAGTAGTATCAACACTGCTGGATTTGTAACTTCTATTCTTCTATCTGATGCTGGTGCTCAATATGTATTAACACCAGAAGTTGTAATTGAAGTTCCTTCTTACGTTGGTGTTACAACTTCAAGTGGTTCGTTCGTATACAATGAAATTGTAACAGGCGGAACATCAGGAGCAACAGCAAGAGTCAAAGAATATGACGCTGTAGCAAATACCCTTGAGATTGCTATTGTTAGCAAAGAATTTGTTGCCGGAGAATCAATCACTGGTTCTGAATCTGGGGCAGTTGGAGTCGTCAGTAAAGTCGGTACAGATGTTGGATCTTATGATGAGGTTACACCATTTGCCGATAATGATAACATAGAAAGAGAAGCAGACTCTATTATAGATTTTAGCACTAAAAATCCTTTTGGAATGCCTTAACAATTAATAAGGTTAAATAGTACTATATTCGTATAAGAATGGGGAGCAATGTTTGAATATTTTTATAACGAGATCTTAAGATCGACCATCATTGCTTTTGGTTCGTTATTCAACGACATACAGATAAAACATAAAGATGGTGATGATGATGTTTGGAGTGTGATTAAAGTTCCGCTTGCTTATGGTCCTACACAGAAGTTTTTAGCAAGATTAGAACAGACTCCTAAACTAAACACTCCTGTTCAGATGACACTTCCGAGAATGGCATTTGAATTTATTGATCTAGTTTATGATCCCGAAAGAAAAGTATCAAAGACATCAAATTTTGTAGCAACATGTGCTGATGGTACAGAAGTAAAAAAGGCATATATGCCTGTGCCATACAACATGACATTTGAGTTGTCAGCAATGACAAAACTCAATGATGATATGCTTCAAATTACTGAACAAATTCTTCCTTATTTCGCACCAAGTTATACGATTCCCATTAAAGTGCTCGGTTGTGTGAATGAGGTTATGAATGTTCCTATTGTGATGGATAATATCACAATGGAGGATGACTATGAGGGGAATTTTGATACAAGAAGGGCATTAGTCTATACATTTAGATTTACTGCCAAAGTTAATATGTATGGTCCTGTTAGAGATGTGTCCTCTAGCATCATTGATAAGGTCAACATTGGATATATTGGTGGTTCTAGATCTATTGTTAAGGGATCTGCCCCATCTTATGAAAGAGACGTTAATTATAAAGTTGTACCAAGAGCACTCAAAGATTACGACGGTGTTATTGTTACTAACTTGGCAGCAGATATTACCGATGATGATACTGTAATTGAAGTTCTTGATGGAACGAAGATTACGGTAGATACTGATATCTACATTGATGAAGAATTGATGTATGTTAGAAATATTACTGGCAATAAACTAACTGTTGATAGAGCAAAAGATCAAACGACTCTCCAAACTCACGTTTCTGGAGCAGCGGTACATGGAATCACAGTTGCTGATACTTCGTTTATTGAAGTTGGAGATAACTTTGGATTCGATGGTGGATTTATCTAATGACTATTATGACAAAAAAGTATGACAAGTTGGATGAAACCTTTGACGTTGAATCGACAGAAATAGTAAAAGAAAAGGTTGATAGTAAAATCGAACAAATTAAATCTTCCTCTGAAGATATCCGTAAAGATTATGAATATACGAGGGGCAATCTCTACTCGATTATTGAAAAAGGTCAAGAAGCAATAAACGGTATTCTTGAACTTGCTCAAGAAAGTGAAATGCCTAGAGCATATGAAGTTGCTGGTCAACTCATCAAAAATGTTTCTGATGCGACAGATAAATTGATGGATCTTCAGAAAAAACTGAAGGATGTCAATGAAGAAAAAGATCAAAAAGGACCTACTACAGTCAACAATGCTTTGTTTGTTGGTTCAACTGCAGACTTACAGAAAATGCTGAAGAACGTTTCAGAAGGGGATAAATAAGATATAATAGAAAGTCTTTTACAAGGATGGAATCGTTTAATAATGAAATTTTATCAGACTTTTTTGTTCTCGTAGACTCTGAGAATAAGAAAAAAGTTGAAAATAATATCGAAGAAGAGAAGAAGAAAAAGGATATTATAGGAGAGGTGTCTCTTGATGGACTTTTTGCGTCTATTTCAGAGGAAAAAAAGAAGGTAAAGAAGAAAAATAAGGAAATAATAGGGGATATATCTCTTGATGATCTGTTTTCATCGCTTTCAGAAGAAAAAAAGAAGACTAAAGAAATAGAGATCAACAAAAAACAAGAATTAGAGCAACTTAAGAAGGAAGCAAAAGTATTTGAGTCTTTCTTATTTGATGAAAATCAGAAAGAAGAAGAAAAACCCCAAAAACCAACAAAAATCAAACGCAAATCCTCCAAAAAAGCGACCACTACAGATAAAAAAGAAGAAAAAGAGGAGATTAAAGAAAAAGTTGATGAAAATCTTCAAAAATCAATCGATATTCTTAATAAATTAGTACCTAAAGAAGAAAGGATTGATGAATCTGAGACAGAAATTTCAATATTAAAGCGTGAGGTAGATCAATTGCGTAAGATGGTCTACGAGACTGTCAGAACTGCCGCTGCTCAAGGTGGTGGTGGTGAAGTTCGTTTGGAGTTCTTGGATGATGTTGACAGAGACAGTGCCAAGGTCAATGACAAGGTACTTAAGTATCAAACATCTACTGGTAAGTGGGTTGGTGCTGATGCAGGTAGTGTAGTTGATTTGGGACCACTTACAAACATTGCTGCAGCATCAACAACATCAATTGATAATGGTATGACTTTGGTCTTTGATGCCGCATCTGGTCAATTCATTGCATCCACTGGTTCCTCTGGTAATGCAACATCTATTGCAGGATATGCAATCACAGGTACACCTAGTGACAACGATGTTCTTACATTCAACGAACCAGGTAGTGTATGGGAATACGATTCACCATTCACTATTGTTGATTTGTCTGATGGTGTTCAGGATGGTCATCAAGACTATGGTAGTTTTAGTTAAGTACTTATACTAAATATAATATAGGATAATTAGTAGGATACTACATGGCATCTCCAACCCTCAAGTTTAAGAGAGGCGCATATGCTGACCTACCAACTTTAGCAGTTGGCGAACCCGGTTTTACCACTGATAGATATCAACTATATGTTGGTTCTCCTACCGGCAACCAACTTGTTGGTGCAGGAGAATTCTGGAGTTTGAATTCTAATATCGTTGGTGGTGGCATTAAACTATATGAAGGTACCAATAATGGTACAGATTTTATTGAGTTAAAGGCAAATGATTCCCTGAGTGGTATTACCACATATTCATTTCCAGTTGCTGGAAGTAGTGGCCAATTCCTCAGAATTCAAAGTATTACAACCATTAATGGTGACTCTACTGTTGGTTTAGGTTGGCAGGATGTAATTACAGATCTTGTTGAAGATACTTCTCCACAACTTGGAGGAAACCTTGACCTCAACAGTCGTAATATTACTGGAACAGGTGACCTTAACTTTACCGGTGGTATCACTCTTACTGGTAGTATCATTGTTGGTGGTACTGTTGATGGTAGAGATGTTCTAGATGATGGACAAGCTGGTGATAATCTGGTAACTCTGAGTGGTGTTGCAAGAGATGCAACTAACCTTGGAACATTTACTGGTACAACAATTGCTGATAATGTTGGTATTAAAACCGCATTACAAGAATTAGAAACAGAACTTGAAACTATTGCTGGTGGTGGTGCACAAGCAACATCTATTGCGGTTGGTGCTACTGACACAGATTCGTCACACTTCCTGACATTTGTTGATTCAAATAATACAAGCCCAACACAAGAATCTGTAAAAACTGACGCTGGTATTTCTTACAACCCAAATAGTAACATCCTGACTGTTGGTTCTCTGGATGTAACAAACGATATCACTGTTGGTGGTACTGTTGATGGTAGAGATGTATTGGATGATGGACAGGCTGGAGACAACCTTGTAACCCTTTCTGGTGTTGCTAGAGACGCTACTAACCTAGGAAGTTTTACTGGTTCTACTATCAGTGATAACCTAACTGTTAAGGCAGCTCTTCAAGAAGTTGAAACTTCACTTGAAGGTAAGTTGGAAAACGTCGCTGAAGACACTTCTCCACAACTTGGAGGAGACCTTGACCTGAGTTCCAGTGACATCACCGGAACAGGTAACATCAACATCACTGGTACTATTCAGGGTACTTCTGTTGAAGCTACTACTGTCTATGTTGACGTTGGTGTCGGAAACACTGACTTTGAGAACGTCATTCTAACTTCTGCTGGTACCGATGGCCAGGGATCTTTAATAACTGATATCGATCGACATTTATCGTACCGTCCTAGTGACAACACGTTTTGGGCTAATCGGATGATCAACCCTCAGCGCACTGCTTCTGAGGAACTGACGATCTTCCCGATCAGTAACATGGCTGGATACGAAAGTGATTATCCTTCGGCAGTTAAGATCACCGCGATCAAAGACGAAGACAATATGTCTTCCAACAGTGCCACTTCACTTGTTACTCAACAGTCTGTGAAGGCTTATGTTGATAGTGAAATTACAGGTGTTGCTGTTACCTTTGCTGTTGCTGCCGATACTGGAACTGCTGGTATTGTTACAACTGGTACCACACTTACTATTAGTGGAACTGCTAACGAAGTTGATACTGCGGTAGCAAACAATGTAATTACTATTGGTCTTCCAGATACCGTCAGTATTACAACTGAACTCAATGTTCCTACGGTAGATACTGGAGCAATAAGAGCCGCAGATGGAACTGCAGCACAAACAATTGCAGATAGTACTGGTAAGGTAACTACCTCTACTGATCAAGAAGTTCAAGGAACCTTTACTGCCGCATCTGCAGCAATATTTCAAGGTGATACCGATATTGGTGATCAGACCTCTGATACAGTTACTATTACTGCCAGAGTTGATTCAAATTTCATTCCATCTACTGATGGTGTAAGAAGTCTCGGTAGTAGTTCACTGAACTGGGATCAAGGATATATTGATAAAATGCATGGTGATAGTAGTACTATTACTGGTATTGCAACCGCAGGTGAATTTAAGGGAACAACTCTTACTATAACTGGTGGTGGTTCATTTGGTGGTAATGTAGAAATTACCGGTAACTTGTCTGTTGGTGGTTCTGTTACGAACATCGACGTTGAAGATTTGAGAATTGTTTCTCCTGTTATTGAACTGGGTCTTGAAAGACTTACTGATGGTTCTCTTCAACCACCTTCAAACGTAACTACTTACAACAGTGGTGTTGTAATGTACTACAACCACGTTGGTATTAACTCCACTAATGCTCAGATTGCGGCAATGTTTGCCAAGGTCAAAGAAGGTGGTGATATGAGGATTGGTTTTGCAACTGATGTCACAATCACTACTGTTGGTGCTGGTGACTCTGTTGCATCTGTTGCTGCATGGGCAGAAATCGAAGCTAAAGGATTGTGGATTAATGACTGTGCGGGTGTTTCTCAGGTTATTTCTTGTTCAGATTCTACAAGATTCCTTGAGAACATCACTGTTGATGGTGGCACATTCACCTGATAATATCTGACAACTCAATAAATAGAGGGGACTAAGAAGGTCCCCTTTTTTTATGGAACAAGCTGAACTTAATTTTTATATTAAAACACTTCAAAAGAAAATGAATGATTATTTTACACAAAGTATTATACTTGAGTCAAAGATTGCTTACCAGAACGATATTATTTCACAACAGAATGATAAGATTACTGAGTTGAATGGAGTTGTTGAGGAGTATCAGAATCAGATTAAGAATTTTGATGAGACTGTGAAAAAGTCTGCGAGTCGTACCACTCGTAAAAAAACAGAATCACCATCTGATGGGGGTACATTCTAAATAGGTATATCTGTTATATAACAGATTAAAGGTATATACCGCTCGATATAATGGCAAACCCAAAGATTAAGTTTAAGCGATCGGCTGTCGCATCAAAACGTCCTTCGCTTTCAAATTTAGAGTTAGGCGAGTTAGCTCTAAACACTTATGACGGTAAACTCTTTACAGTACAAGACACTGGTGGTGTCGGTATTGCCACGACGGTAACTTTAATCAATCCCTGGAATGAAACTTACGGGGAAAATAAAATATCTTATGCTGGTGATATTAATGTCAATGACCTTGATGGTCAGAATATATTCATTACAGGTGTAACTACATCTATTGGCGGATTTATTCTCAGAAATCCGAATGCCGATAACTACTCAAGAAATCAAAGACCACCAGATTATTCGGATAATAGTGGTCCACCCACAATGGATGAAAATCCAATTGCGGCTGGTATCTATGCTGACGGTAGTGCTTCTTTCTCTGGAATTGTAACTGCTTCGAGTGGTTTTGTAGGAGATTTAACTGGTGATGTAACAGGTAGTCTAACCGGAACTGCTTCTAATTCAAATACTGTTGGTGGTGTTACATCGAGTTTTCTTTTAGACTACACCAACTTTCAGAACACACCAACCATTCCAACCAACAACAATCAGTTGACGAATGGTGCTGGTTATATCACAACATCATTTACAAATACCAGTCAACTAACTAATGATGTTGGGTTCATTACTAATGTTGTATCTGGTGTTCTAACTGCTACAACATTTTCAGGCACTCTGAATGGCAATGCCTTAACAGCAACTACTGCTGGTTATGCTCACACTGCTGGTATTGCCACTGTTGCTGTCAATGCACAAGGTCTGACTGGTATACCAAATATTAGTATTAATAGTCTGATTGCACAACAGGCGGACATCAATGGTATAGCAACCTTCCACAACAAAGTACATCTGTTAGACAATGATGTATTACATGTTGGTGGTTCAGAAGGTGATACCGGCGATTTACAGATATATCACGATACTAACAATAGTTACATCAAGGATGCTGGTACAGGTGTTCTTAGAATTCTTGGTGATAACACAACATTCAGAAATAGTACTAATAACAAAACCTCTGCAACATTTAATGCTGATGGTGCCGTAGATTTATATTACAATAATAGTACAAAGTTTGAAACTATTGCTACTGGTGCAACAGTTTATGGAACAATGTTTGCCACAGCATTTAGTGGTGATGGTTCTGGTCTTACAAATGTAGGTATGGATACATCAAATGTGTCTGCCAATACTTTAGTTGTGAGTGGTGTATCTACATTTACTGGTGATGTTAATGCCAATAATGTATCAGTTGGTGGTACTTTATCTCTTAGTGGTTCTGGTTCTCAATTTTTTGCATATAACGAAGATACTATTAAAGTAAAATTTGCAAACTGGTACTCATCTAATGACCGCCAATATGGTATGGGTCAATTATGGTTTGAAACTTGGTTTGGTGCTATTGATAATCAGGCTGCAAGATCTAACAGAAGAATTGGATTTTATCTTGAGGAGCCAAATGCGGGTTCTACTGATTCTGGAACACCAGGTCAACATCCTACCAATGATAGAGCACATATTGATATTAATGGTTTATATGTAGACAATAATTTAGAAGTTAATGAAAACTTACTAGTTGTTGGTATTGCAACTTTTCAAGGTAATGTTAGTATTGCAGGAACTCTGACATATGAAGATGTAGAAAATATTGACTCTGTTGGTCTTATCACTGCAAGGTCTGGTGTAAGAATTACTGGTGGTGGGTTAGATGTAGTTGGAGTATCTACATTCAATAATGACATTTATGTAGACCAGATTAGAAGAAAGACTGACAATAGTACAAACACAAAAATCCAGTTGAATGCTGGACAGATGAAACTTTTTGCAGGTAATGGAACTACTGCAAAAATATCTCTGAATGGTACAGTTGCAATTACAACAAATACTACAGTAACTGGAATTCTAACCGCAACATCATTTTCTGGTGATGGTTCTACTTTATCAAATATACCTACATCAATTATTGCTGGTGACAATATTAGTGTCAGTGGTTCTACTGGTGCAGTTACAATTACTGGTCTAGCAAACACTACCAATGTTTCTGCTGACACTTTAGTTGTATCTGGAATATCAACACTGGGTGTTGTAACTGGTGCAACTTATTATGGTGATGGTTCAAATTTAACAGGAGTCGCCAATACCGCAAATGTTATATCAGATACAATTCAATCTGGTATTATTACAGCAACAGAACAATTCTATCCCCCTTCACTTACTACAGTGGAGAGAGATGGATTATCATTTAATGCTGGAGCATTTATTTTTAATGAGACAGAAAATAAACTCCAGATGTATCTTGGTGGTCAGTGGAAGAACCTTGCCTTTGAACTTGATTCTTACTCTGTTGTAGGATTATGAGAAGGTAATTGACTTTCTCTCAACAGTTGGAGAACCCTTGACAGCAGTGACTCCACTTCCATCCATAGTAATATAGACATCTACATCACTATATTCGCTCCAGGAAGCAACATTTCTATCTCTGAATGTAGAGACACCCACAACATCAGTAGCACTGATATTACCATTGTTAGCAATCCACATATCTCTGATTCTGAATGGCCAAGGCATCCCATCAGGATAAGCATTAATGATTGTTCCACCATTCTGGTTTGTTGTATCACCAAAAGTCAGAACTGGGTTGGTAGTTGCAGAAGAACTCAAGTAAATTCCAGGACTTGTTGATGTAATTTTCTCAACACCGTTAATATACATTTTGTAGTTATTTCCATCCCATCTCACTTGAATAGTATCTCCAGCGTTGGCGATGTTGTTGGAGTTGGCTGACCTAGTAAGAGATACTCCAACACTTGACTCAAAAGGACCACTACTACCATTACCATAAGTAATCTTATCATATTGAGTGCTAGTAATATTGAATACAGAGGGTCCAAAGTTATGGAAACCATCAGACGTTGATTCTGGTGATAACATCTGATTACCTGCAGCTGTTGCCAACCATGGATCTTCTAGTGTGAACCCATATGCCCAACCAGCATCAGGTGAAGTCTTAGTTCCAAAGTTATCCAGAACACCACCAGTTGTGGTAATCTTCATAGCAAATGCACCACCAATCATATGGGTGTAATTACCTGCGGGTTGATAAGAAGCAACACCAAGACCTGTTCCAGCTCCATAAGTTATTTCAGAGTGCTCAGATGCTGGTTGAACAGCTGCTTCATCATAAACAACAGAATCTATAGCTTGTGATTCAACAGCATTTGTAGAACCAACTGCGGTACCATCTACAGCTGCAGAGAAGTCTGCTCCACTGACATAGACATATGCCCAAGTACCAGCTACTGAATCATAGATAATCATTCTAGCATTATCACTATCCTTCAAGAACCACCAATAACTATCTGTTGCATTGAATAGAGCATTACCAGAACTTGCCGTTCCTGTGTCTATGTTTGCCTTGAAAGATTGTCTAGTGTAAGCACCATCAAAACCACTAATACTAGCATCAAGTGTGAGTGTTGAGTATACTTTACCATTTGTTAAAGCAGAGTTTTCAGAATGACCACCCTCAAAGTAATCACCATAAGTACTATTCACTCTTAAAGTACCACTACCTACATCAGTACCATCACTTGCACTTGCAACACTAGTCCACTGATAAATTCCATTAATGGAAGAGTTGCTACTATTGGTTCTGTAACCCCATAGTACATTGTTGGTATTATCATAATACAACGCATGTTGTGTAGCAGTACTGAAGTTGGTATTGCTTCTATCAATTACATAATTTGCTCCATCATATGAAACAACTCCACCACTAACAAGTGAAGTGAGTACTGCGTCACCAGCACCATTTGTCATCATCACAAAACTATTAGGAGCACCAAACATGGTGTTCATAGTTAGAGTGAATGGTGAGACAACAAACCTAACATTAAATGGTTCTGACATTCCAAAGAATGTTGCTGCTCTTATTTTGACATTGTATGTTCCTGCAGTTGCATTTTGTCCACCACCAATTACACCAGTCTCATAGTTGATACCAATTTGAAGACCATCCTTGTCTTCAATATGGAATCTGGCATTTCCATCTGACGCAGTTGCTGTATATGAGATTTGGTCACCTTCAGTTACTGTATCACCATAACCAACACTGGTAATGGACAATGAGGTCATACCCATACCAAGGTTTCTGACTGTTGCAATATTGTCAGTAACAGTCACTGTATAACCTGTACCTACAAGATTGACTTGAGTTACAGCTGTACCAACAATTATTGGGGTATCACCTTGAGTTGATCCATAAGCAACTGCAATTCCACTTCCTCCACCACCCCCTCCAGAGGAGTTAATTGTATAAGTTCCACCAGTATTTGATACAGTAACATTAGAACCTGCTACAATGTCAGTTACAATACCTGTAAGGGAGGAACCAACCCCATCTGTCAGAAGAATAGTACCATCAGATGTTGGTAAGGTTACTACAGCATTACCAGAATATTCAGCGTGTGGTGCCGCTTGGATTCTGGTGTAATGTGCATTATTGGTTTCACAGTAGTAGTCAATTCTTCCTGGTGAAGAGTCGTCACTTACAATCTTAACTTGATTGGTTAATGTTGAGACACCTGCAACAACTAATCTATCTGCATTGATATCTGTGGTTGCAGCAATACCAGTAATAGTTACTTGAGATGACCCACTGACACTGATATTGTCTCCTGCAGCAATTGAAGTTACAAATCCAGTATTTAATGTTGTGCCATCACCTAAAACAGTATATAATTCACTAAAATTTTTATTTATCTTATCACCCCCCTGAAACAGGGTATCCCCAGTTCCATCATTTGGAGTGGTACCTGTATTAATACCGAGTCTCGCCATCTTTATTAGGTATCTGTTAGTATTAGTATTTAGTTATAAATAATAAAACAGAACTCTTTCTTTGATATGCAGGAAGGTAATCTACATAAGTGGTTTAAAGGTTCCAAATCCAAAGACGGCAAGTCTGGATGGGTTAATGTGGTCACTGGTGGAACTTGTGCAAGTGATGAACCTGGTGAAGGAACTCCTAAGTGTGTCTCATCATCTAAAAGGGCAAGTATGACGAAAGCAGAAAGAAAATCTGCTGCCCGTCGCAAAAAAGCAGCAGATCCTGGACAACAATCCAAGACTGGTGCTGCAAAACCAACTTATGTTTCCACCGATCCCAAGAAGAAAATGAAAGAAGAATCTGTCGCAGAAGACTATAAAAAATTACCCAAAGGTAAGATGGGTATGAAAGCTGGTAAGAAGTTTATTAGCGCGGTCAAAGATACCGTAAAAGGTGAATCAGAGCCAGAAGGTACTATTCCACAACAGATTGGACAGCAAAAGGCTGCTAAAAAAACTAGACAGGCAGATAAAATTCATAACGTTGCTGGTAAACATAATGAAACTTTGTCGAGAGCAAAATCTATGAAGAATAAGTTGGTTGGTATGACTAAGAAAGAAGAATATGAGATAGAGGAAGAAGATAAGAAGGGCAAAAGTAGTGGTAAGAAAGATGCCTGCTATCATAAAGTAAAAGCAAGTGCTTCTGTATGGCCGTCAGCATATGCCTCTGGAAGACTCGTACAGTGCCGTAAGAAG
>Ga0115566_10002980_pt1 | contig 13838 bp, 9 predicted proteins | sample COGITO_mtgs_1204_3_FD_87173 | JGI IMG/M metagenome (GOLD analysis project Ga0115566, IMG submission 87173) | Pelagic marine microbial communities from North Sea - COGITO_mtgs_120405 | ecosystem: Environmental > Aquatic > Marine > Epipelagic | place: Germany:Helgoland, sampling site Kabeltonne...
CGAGCGGAAATAGTGTCACTTTCTCGCGAACATTTCCGGTGCGACCCAACCGCTCACCGATAGACAGCGCAACAATGAGATGGAATCACGCAGTTTAATAATCGATTCAAAGCCGCGGAAATCAGCTTTTGCAAATCAGCTTTTCAATGAGGCTCCGAGCGGCGTGACCGTCCAGCATGGTTCCAACTTCCATATTTTCACGGAATTCCCGATGACTTCGACGATCAAAGACGGTCATCCCACGCGTCAATTCACCATCGGTTTCAACGTCACCTGCAAAATCTGATGTCTCCAACAAATTCGGCGTCAGGGCCGCAACCAATCCAACCGCGTCATTCAACAGAACGGATTCGCGCCCCAGTTGTTGTCGGTAGGTTTGAAAGAGGTGCTGCAAACTGCTTTTCAAGAACTTCGGACAGCTTGATTTGGAGACGTTGTTGTAAAACTCCAGGCCAAAATCGACACGACTGGTTACGTCCAAGGGAATCAAAGTCTTGGCGATTACGGAATTGAAAACGTCTCGTGCACTTTGCGGATCAAAGTACATATTGAACTCGGCGTTTGGCGTTATATTGCCAATCCCATTCAGGCTACCTCCGACCATATACAGCCTGTCAATCGTCGTTGCGATCGATGGCTCTCTGAGCAGAGCATTGGAAATATTGGTCAATGGCCCCAAGCTAACAACGCTAATCTCGCCCGGATATTGCCGAACAAGGTCCACAATCAGTTTGTCCGAGGAGACCCGATTGAGATGTGTCGATCCCTCAAGGTTGACGTTCCCAAGGCCGTCGTCGCCATGCAAGTAACGCGTGTCAACCGCGTTTGCATTGTCCGCACTGCTTGCCGCTCCAAGCCTAGGTCGCTTTGGGGGGTCAAGAATCTCGACAATGTTTTCCAGATTGGCGGTAACTCGATCCGCATCAACGCAGCCTTCGACAGCCGTAATTGCCACGACTTCAACGTTTAAAATACCTAATGCGGCAACAATGGCGAAAGCGTCGTCAATTCCAGGATCGCAATCGATGATGATTTTTTTTGAACTGCCGATGATTGTCTCACACCGTAAATGACAAAATGAAAGCCATTATTCTGAATGACATTCCGTTGAGTTGAAAGTCCAGTCTGTCAACTTTCGATCGAAGATCCAGTAAGATACTCAAATCGGGTTCAGTTACGCTTCGATCGGCTATCCATTTAAACCGCGACTCTATCCTTCATTTCGGGGTTGCGGAAAAAGTGATGGGTGCAGACTCGCACAACAAGAAAAAATCTCTAAACGGATCTTAAATGAAACTAAATTCTTTCATCGACATCATCAAACAGGGGCATGGACTGGACGAACAGCAAATGAAAGTCATCATCCTGGCGATGATGGAGGGAAAAATCGCTGAAGATGACACAGCGAGCTTTCTGTTGGCTTTAAAAGAAAAAGGGGAAACGGTCTCTGAAATTGTAGGCGCCGCGCAAGCAATGCGTTCCAAAATGGAGACGATTGACTCGAATCGAACGCGTCTGGTCGATACTTGCGGGACTGGTGGTGATGGATCGGGAACCTTCAACGTCAGCACAGCGGCGGCTATCGTCGCGGCGGGAGCTGGAATTTCGATTGCCAAACATGGCAATCGAAAAGTCTCGAGCCAAACCGGTTCGGCAGATGTGCTAACTGAACTTGGCGTCAACGTTTCCGCGTCCAAACATCTGGTGGAGAAATGCTTGGACGAAGTTGGACTTTGTTTTTGTTTCGCCCCCCTTTTTCATGGCTCGGTGAAAAACGTAGCTGCAGCCCGAAAAAAACTTGGTGTGCCCACGATATTTAATATGCTCGGACCAATGTGCAACCCGGCTCGTGCTGAGCATCAATTGGTCGGTGTTGGTAAACCTTGGCAAAGAGAAAAACTGGCAGCCGCGTTGCAGGCGTTGGGAACGAAACGATCACTTGTCGTACATGGTGACGACGGAATTTGTGAAATCTCCAATGTTGACTCGACATCGGTAAGTATCGTTTCGGAAACGGAACTCGATGAAACCGTTTGGAGTTCTAGCGACTTTGGAATTCAAAAATCAAATCGGGAAGCAACGCTGGCTGCGGACCCAATCGAAAGTGCCAATTTGATTCGAAGCGTTCTAGACAATCACCCCTCGTCGGCGTTGGATATCGTTTTGCTTAATGCGGCCGCTGCGATATGGCTAGGTAAAGATACTTTAACGCTCGCTGAAGCCGCGATGATCGCCAAAGATTCGATCGCAAGCGGAAACGCGAAGGAAAAACTGGCTCATTTGGCGGCCGTAAGCCAATCCACTTAATTTTGTTGATGTGGCGGGCCAAATAGCCGACAAATGAATCCTATAGATCAGTTTTTGGCTGATTATTGTTCGAAAATTTGAATTTAACCAGCGATTTGGGATTCAATTCCTGAGTTTTATTTTCGATCCGCCCATCGTCGCATGAGTCAAAACTCAGGTTTATTCGGGCTGTCCAGAAAAATTGCGGGCTGAAATCGTTAGAACTAGATTTTTTGGCATTGCCCAAATTATTGTTTTGACTTTATCCCCAAGCCTTTTCATGGTAGCATTTCCCGATTCGACCGATAACGAATTCTGGAGCTAACATGGCAAAGCCTCATCGTAAACTTAAAAAAGCAAATCACGGGAAACGTCCCGCAAACGCCAAGGCACGGAAGTCTAAGCGTAAGAAAATTAAAACACCTTAAATAAAATTGCGATAGGAATCGCATTGGGTGAAGAAAAAAGGTCTTGAAATCGTGCGAAAGAAAAAATTTCTAGTCGATTTTTCGAAAATTGATTTCGAGAATCCAATTGCGGAAGTTGATGACATTCGGATGTTGAATCCACAACGTCACGAGATGGAGCAACTGTCGGCGATTGTATACGAAGACCTTGAAAACAAGGAATGTGTGGGTTATTTGGATGTAAGTGATCACGAATTTTGGATTCGCGGTCACATGCCTAAATTTCCAATCATGCCAGGCGTGATCATGCTCGAATCTGTTGCGCAAATGTGCAGCTATTTCGTTCAGAAGCATAACCTTCTGGAGTCGGAAATTGTGGGATTTGGCGGCGTGGAAAAAGTTCGATTTCGCGAGCCCGTTTTACCACGTCAACGATTGATTCTGATTGCCCGCGTCACTCGAATTCGTCCCAAGTGGATGATTACCTGTGAATTCCAAGGGATTGTGGAAAACAAGATCGTTTTAGAGGGTTCGTTGAAAGGAATTCCGCTTCCTGTTGAGCAACTTTCTAACAATCATCTTGCGAGCCTTTCAAACGTTAATGGCCAAGCCAATCTTGCGGCCAACTGATCAACGCATCGAGAAAATCTGATGGGCCGGCGTGCTCTTCCTAAAGTAAATCCGGCAATTGTAACTTCCAACCATCTTTTCGAGTTGGAAGACCTGTCTCCACCGATTGTGCTTGGAAAGTTTTTTTCGGAACCGACACGGCCGCTTGAGCTTGAAATCGGTAGCGGACGTGGATTGTTTATCAACACGGCGGCAGCGGAACATCCAGAGCGAAATTTTATCGGGATCGAACTGGCGAAACGTTACGCCCATTTTTCCGCATCCCGTTTAGCCCGAAGCGATATCAAGAACGCGATCATGATCGCAGGTGACGGCCTGAAGTTCGCGAACGAGTTTTTCGCCAAGGACTCTGTTTCGGCTGTTCATGTGTACTTCCCCGACCCATGGTGGAAGGGGCGTCACCGCAAACGCCGCGTGATGCGGGAGCCTCTCCTGAACGACATTGAAAACATCTTGATGCCTGGTGGAGAGCTTCATTTTTGGACGGACGTCAAAGAATACTTTGATTCGACGTTAAAACTAATCGCGAAAGTGACGCACCTTGATGGCCCACATGCTGTCGACAGCAAAACTCCCGAGCACGATTTGGATTATCGAACGCATTTCGAGCGGCGCATGCGAATGCACAACAAACCGGTTTATCGGTCTCTTTATAAGAAGCGTCCGTAAAAATAAGCGTCGGTTTTTTGGCTGAAGAATGCTTTAATTTGCAGCAACCTTGCAATCCATTAAAATGGGTCCCATCAGCCTTCTTCAAGATCGAAAAGGAAACGAGATGGAAACATTTTATGTTGTTTTGGCGGTATTGGCAGTCATCGGCGTGGTGGTTGGCATTATCCTTTTTGCCCGTCATCTTGAGCAAAAACGAACAGAAGCCCTGGGGGAATTTGCCGGCGGCTTGGGCCTCGATTTTTCGCCCGCCCAAGATGAACCCCTGCTAACCGAACTGCAAATCTTCAAGCTATTCAATAGCGGACATAGCCGCCAAATGAAGAACGTGATTAAGGGCGTAACCGACATCGCGACCATTGCCATTTTCGACTACCAATACTCGACCGGTAGCGGGAAAAACCGCCAAACGCATTCAAATACCATCGTGGCTATGAAGTCCGATGATCTGACGATTCCAACCTTTACCATGCGACCAGAAAACCTTTTTGATTGGTTTGGTTCTGCGATCGGTTTGCAGAACATTGACTTTGACGAACATCCCGAATTTTCAAAATCATTTGTCTTGAAGGGGGAGAATGAAGAAGCCATTCGGAAATTCTTCGATATCCCACTGCTTGATTTCTTTGCAGAAAAGAAAGGGATTACATTTGAGGGAGCCCCGGGAACTTTCATCTATATGCACGGCGGTCGGAAAAAGCCCGAAGAGTTGAGCAACTATTTGAAAGAAGGCTACTCAGTTTACGCGGCGTTTGTTGAACGGCTTTCGCGTTCTTAAATCGGTTTGAATCTACGTCGCACATCTGGCAGCGTGTTGATTACAAATCAGGAACGTCAACAAGTGACGATAACGGCGGCTCGTTGCTGATGCGAGTTAGCATGAAATGAAATTCGGTTTTGATTAGCGACTCGCCCCGCTGCTTGCAGTGCCAATGCAACCTGCGAGTTATGTTTTTTTGATTCTTTTTCTAAGATCCTGATTCATCATTGAGTATCGATCCCGCCAAACGCCCAAACACTCGGAAGTAAAGCCCAAAAAGAAACGGAAGTAACAGGCACATCAACATGCTTATGGGCCAATTCTGAGTCGCCCCCATAAACCAAACGCCACAAACGGCCACAGAAATAATGCCCGCGACTGGGTAAAACTCAATCCAGTATTCGGATTTTTCTTTAAAGCTTTTCAAGACAGATTCGTTGAATATTAAATAGGGCGTTCGATTGACTAACGATGATAGTAATGGGACGGGAACCAGCATTAACGCCGTCAGACTGCCGAGCGATGGAAGCAGCCAAATCCAGTCAAAGTCTTCCACAACCAATGCCAAACTGTAACCAAGCGTTACGCCAGGAATAGAGCATAACGCAAAGCTGATGGCTACAAACACACAGCTGGATAAGAATTCGAATACCGAAAACCCACCGATTTCATCAAACTGCTTCTGCCCAAGAATCGTCGTGTTGATTACGGACTGACCAAGCCAAAAAATGCACAGCAGACTTCCAACCGCGACAACGAACGCAGGGAATTTCAATAGAAGACCTAACAGCTTAACATTCGAAGTTTGACCAATGTATTCGGCCAAAAGATAAATAGACACGGTTACAGCGAACATCAACCCAAGCATTAGACATCGGCCAATAAATCCAAAATCGGTCAAAACACCGAAGATATGCTTTGACCACGGAAGCCTTTCAAAATGAGCCTCCTTTTCAGATTGCATTTCTTCGAAAAGTGACGAAGTGACCGTTTCGGACGGGTCTTTTTTTCCTTCCAGTGTACGCGGGTCAGTTTGCTCCACAGGGTCGGATTCCCCGGAATGAGATTCCCCAAACCCAGCTGTTCCGTCAAGCGGATCAGCGGTACTTCCAATGCCTTCTTCAAAAGCAATCGGCGAAACCGGTGCCAACAAACTTTCATCTGCTGGAGCTAAGCCGTATTCTTCGTCGTCCGTTGGGGTCAAACCGTATCCTGTATCTTCATTCGACATATCGGGTGATGCGTTCGCAAACAGTTGCTCGTCAATTTTCCGTTGACGCTGTTTTTCGACCGAATCCTTTTGAACCCAATTCTTCCACTGAGGTTTATTTTTTGTACTGGTTGCCTCCGATTCAGCATCGGTAGGTACTTTTACATCTGATCCACAGTCGGAGCAAACGATGACCTGTCCCGCCTTTTTCACTTTGACCATCGTAACGCCATCGCACACCAAACATTTGGCACGTATCGTCCCGGGTGAATCGCTGTCCAGTCTCAAGGTATCCGGCGTATCAGATTCTGCGGCCGATCGATCCCATGGCTTTCGCTTCAGTGGCGAGTCGTCCGGCAATTCACTCAAAAGCGTTTTGAATTTCTCTTCTTCCTCGATCTTTTCGTCAATTGTTAACGATGACGAGACAGGGTGATCGAAGGCGGTCGGAAGTGATTTCACTTCGGCAAGTGCATCGGTTACAGCTTGCTGTTCTTCTTGCTTTTCTTTTGCAGCCTCTTCCTCGTCATTGTCGACAATCGGTTCAAGTTCATCAGCCTTGGTACGATACCCCGCTTCTGGCGTTTCGTTGACATGCCCCTCAAAGAACTTTTCCTCCTCGTCAAAGATGCCCCATTGGTCATCATTCTCGCTGGACGAATTCAAAGCCGTTCCCGGAACTTTGATCTGCCCTTCGCATTTTGGACAAAGAATCGATTGCCCAGCCTGATCGTCATTGGTTTTGACGATTTCCGAGCATCTTGGACAAGCAAAATCCATAAAGCATTTTCGAAAAAGAGATATGAAGAATGTTTCATTGTCATTTTAACCAATTTTTCGGCAAACAATCTCATTCATCGTTGCATCAAAAATATTAATTGAATTTCGATTTATGGTCAGTTTGAACATGGCAACTCGCTCCGCCATTTGAGACAAAAACAGTCATCAAACCGAGGAAACAAAAATCGGTCAGCTGCTTAACGATGTGCAACGTTGTCGCTGTACGATTCGCTTGTTGCGAGAACGAATCCGGAGAATAACACTCAACCAGATTCTAAGACGCTTCATTTCAACGCCGAAAATCCTCTTTTGGACCTCTTCATATTCCATAAGTGTGCAACCGAATCGAGAGAGCGACATACGACTAAAACAAAAGTCCGGCCGCGGAAAATGCATGATTATCAGTTACAATAGTGCAAAGATTCCTTCCCAATTCATTTCCCTGATTTCAACAATTCAATGCGTTTTTCACTCGAGTTCCCAAGTTTGATAATTTGTACATTTTCATCGCAAAAGATGCGAACAACTTTAGGTGTATTTGCAACGGCGTTCATTCTAGCACTGTTTGTTCAACACAAACTTTCCGCTTTCCCGCTAATGCATGATGCCACGGACTCGTCTGTCAATCGACCGACTGAAGGAAAACTTGCTCCATTCGTTGGCAAAAAAGAATTTGATCTCAAACCACTTTTCAAAAACGAAAGATTCCCAAACATCGTCGTTTCTATGAACGGGACTTTGATTGCAACCTGGGGAACCTCTTCGGTTCGTGCGAAACGAAGTGAAGATGGTGGAAAAACATGGGGCGAGGCTATCTCGATTTGCAAACCAGGTTTCCAAACGGGTGGGCTTACCGTCGACGAAAACTCCGGCGACATCATCGCATTTGTCGAGGCTAAACATCCGCCGGCTGAAATATCCATTTTCCGAAGTTCGGACGATGGAAAGACCTGGCAGAAACAAGAAACGAAAATTGAGCCTGATTCAAAAGGCAATTCACCGTCCATGCACATGAACGATCATGGGATCACTCTGCGTCATGGCAAATTTAAAGGACGCCTTATTCGCCCCTCTCGATACTATGCAGGCAAAAACGATCGCTCCAAATGGCCGGAACATTACACCAACGCAATCTTTAGCGACGACGGCGGAAAAACATGGAAGACCAGTGATCCATTTCCGGCAAACGGCACCGGAGAAGCAACCGTTGCGGAACTCTCCAACGGCACCATCTATTACAACTCGCGTCGTCACTGGGCCGAAGACGGAGCCAATCCGCGGCGACGTTGGACCGCGATCAGTACCGACGGCGGTGTCACTTGGAATGATCTAACGTTCTGCAAGATTCTTCCGGACGGACCGCAGGATACCAATTACGGATTGATGGGCGGTTTGACGCGATTGGCGGTCGAGGGAAAAGACATTTTGATTTACAGTAATTGCGACAGCCCAAAAGGTCGCGTCAACGGAAAAGTTTGGACGAGCTTTGATGGCGGAAAAACTTGGCCAATCAAAAAACAGATTTTCTCCGGTGCGTTTGCCTATTCGTCGATGACATCGGGTCGACCAGGCACCAAGACCGACGGCAAAATCTTTCTGCATTTCGAGGGCGGACCCAAAGGCGGCTCAGCCATCGCGACCTTTAACCTCAGCTGGCTTCTCGACGGGGAAAAGACGGGTGATGGAACCGTTCCAAACTGGGTGAAAAAGTAAACGAAGCTGCGGCATCTTTGCTTTCGCAAGTCAAATCAGGCGGCGGGAAAACGCAACCAATAGACCTCTCATAAACCCAACGGTCCTCGCACGCAATTGTGAAACCGCGAACCCAACGGGCCGCGGTTCGCACATCGATGGCTGTGTGATCAACAGTGGCTCCTGAAAACCTTTCAAACGTCGAACCGGACTCCACGCGAGAATTCGCAGGGCGATGCCCACGCGGTCTAACAATGCACGATGTCTCGACCTGATGAAAGGTCGAAAATAGCGGCAAGAAACCATCAACAAAAATTCAGACGAAGAAGCTTCAAAGCAGACAAAGCCTGCAATCTTGTTAAACCGCGTGCCCAGCGGGCCGCATTTCAAACCGCGATCGCAGCCTGAGCAAACGCTGGTCCCGATCAACTTTCACACAACAGTAGGTGATAAGTCAGAAATCGCGGGGCGATGTCCAAGCGGTTTAACAATGTACGAAGTCTCCACCTGATGAAATGTCAAAAATGGCGGCAGAATGCCAGCAACACAAATTCACACTTGACTTAATGAGCTTCTAACCAGTTCTTGCCGACGCCTAATTCCACAACAATCGGGACGTTCATTGGCAGAGCGGTTTTCATCGCTTCGGCAATGACTGGCATCACACTCTCTTGCTCTTTCTTTGGCATGTCAAACACGATTTCGTCATGCACGGTCAGCAGCATTTTGGTGTTGAAGTTCCCATCTCGCAATGCCGTGTGCACTTTGATCATGGCTAGCTTCAGCATGTCGGCGGCAGTCCCTTGAATTGGGCTGTTCATCGCCAGACGTTCGGCCGCTGCAGCCACGGTTCGACTTCGCGAATTGATATCGCGCAAGTAACGACGTCGCCCCGATTGAGTTTGAACGTAGCCGTGTTCTCTCGCAAACTCGATCGTCTTGTCGATGTAGGCCTGAACGCCAGGATATTTTTCGAAGTAATTATTGATTAAATCGTTCGCTTCTTTGCGAGGAATATTCAATCGCTGTTGCAAACCAAACGCAGAGATCCCGTAGATAATTCCAAAGTTCACCGTTTTGGCTTTGTCCCGCATTTCACGCGTCACCTCTTCGAGATCAACTTTGTAAACTTTTGACGCAGTGACCTGATGAATGTCGGTGCCATTGATGAATGCGTCCATCATTCCCTCGTCACCGCTCAATTCGGCCATGACTCGCAATTCGATTTGCGAATAGTCTGCAGCCAAAAGCAAATGATCGTCATCCCGAGGCACAAACGCGGCGCGAATTTCTTTACCTCGTTCTTTTCGGATCGGAATCGTTTGCAAGTTCGGTGCATTGGATTGCATTCGCCCTGTCGCGGTCCAAGTTTGCAAATACGTTGTATGAACGCGTCCCGTTTTTGGATTGATGTGATTGGGAAGTTGGTCGACGTAGACCGATTTCAACTTCACAGCATTTCTAAACTCAAGCACATCACGGACGATTTGGTGTTTCGGTGCAAGTCGCAGCAATTCCGATTCACGAGTCGAATACTGTCCGGTCGCCGTCTTTTTTGGATTCTTTTCCAGCTCCAGTTCGTCGTACAGAATCACCCCCAATTGTTTGGGCGATTCGATATTGAATTCGTGTCCGGCAGCTTGAAAAATCGACTCACGAAGCTCGGCAATTTCCGTTTCCAGTTGTTTGGAAAATTTCTCCAATGCCGATGAATCAAGTCGGATGCCCTCGTATTCCATATCGACCAACACGCGAACGAGTGGACATTCGACTTTGTTGCAAACATCGCTCGCGCCATGTTTTTCGATATCAGGCCGGACGACGTTCGCAAGCTGCAACGTGATGTCGGCGTCTTCACATGCATATTGGACAACCTCTTCGAGCGGAACATCACGAAGCGTTTTTTGCTGCTCGTCTTTTTTGCCGATTAAGTTACTGATCGGAATCGGCGTGTAACCCAGATATAGCTTGGAAAGATAATCCATGCCGTGACGCATTTCCGGTTCCTTCATCGAATGCGCGAGCATGGTGTCAAAGATCGGGCCACAAACGTCGATGCCTTGCCATTTCAAAAGTGAGATATCGTACTTTAGATTGTGACCAATTTTTTCATTTTTTTCCGATTCGAAGAACGATCGAAATTCTGCGAGAACGGCTTGAGCTTCGCCTGGTTCATCAGGACAAACCACGTAATATGCCACGGTGGGTTCGAAAGAAAATGCAACGCCAAGCGGTTCTGCTTGGCGTGGATCAAGCCCAGTCGTCTCGGTGTCAAAGCAAACGGACTTCTGTTGCAATAATTTTTCGAGCAGTTCTTCACGCTCAGCTTTGGTAGAAACCAGTTTGTAGTCATGATCGACGCTACTGATCGATGTTTCTTCAATTTCGGCTTCGCCAAACAATTCCCCCTGTATTTCTTGCTCACGCTTTTCACGAACGCGAGCTTGCTTGGTTGGGGCTGAAGAGTAGGACTTTCCGAACAACCTTTTGCCGAGAGACTCAAATTCCATTTCCATAAACAGATTTTTGAGTTTGGCTTCGTCGTATTCTTGTTTCTTGAAATCGTCAAACGAAAGATCATGTGGGACGTCCAGTTGGATCGTCACCAACTTTTTGGAAAGCAAAGCGAGTTACACGTTTTCTTCAACTCGTTCCTTTTGCTTGCCTTTGAGTTTGTCTGTGTTTTTAAGAAGCTCTTCGGTGCTTCCGTAGGTGGCAATCAGTTTTTGAGCGGTCTTTGGACCAATGCCTGGAATCCCAGGTATGTTATCACTAGAATCTCCCATCAAACCGAGGACATCGATGACTTGATCAACGCGTTCGATTCCCCACTTTTCGAGAACCTCTTTCACTCCGAAAATCTCTTGCTCGGCTCCTTTTCGTCCCGGCCGCAATATGAAAACGTTATCGGATACCAACTGGTCATAATCTTTATCGGGCGTCACCATCCAAGTTTGAAAGCCCTCCTTTTCAGCTTCATAGGCCAGCGTGCCGATAATGTCGTCGGCTTCGTAGCCAGGTATTCGAATGGTCGGAATGTTGAACGCATCAAAAAGCTTGTCGATATAAGGCAGTTGTGCTCCGATGTCCTCAGGTAGAGCGTCGCGTTGGGCTTTGTATTCGGGATAGATTTCGTGGCGTTCGGTCGGATGCGAAGTATCGAACGCGCACGCAATATGCGTCGGTTTATGTTTGGCGATCAGATCCAACACCGTGTTCGTCATTCCCATCACAGCAGATGTACAGAGTCCGCTGGTCGTGTACTGTGGGCTGCGAATGAGTGCAAAGTGGGCACGATAAGTTAACGCCATTCCATCGAGAAGAAAAAGCTGTTTGTCAGAGTCAAACATGAAAGCCGCGATCAGAGTGAGAGCCGAATTGCCAAACCAAAAGGATAAAGGTTCACAGCGACCTCAGGAAGAAGTGGTAGATCAATGCAAAAAATGGTTAAAGAAGATGAATCGCGCAGAATTTCTCGCTGCAGTCGACCAAACTGACGCATGCAGAGAGCCAAAAACACGCATCGCGTCAATAAACCCGACCTCTACGCAAGAATATCCGTTAACACCTTGCCTTCATTGGTTGGCCCGATCAGACGCTGATTGAGGCCTTGGTTCGGGTATCCAAATTTGAAGGGATCGATGCCGACTTGATGAAGTATCGTCGCCTGCAAATCGCGGATGCCGACCGGATTTTCGGTCGGATAGTATCCGATATCATCCGTTTGCCCATAGACGCCCGGTTTAATTCCAGCACCCGCCATCCACATAGTGAACGCATGCGGATGGTGGTCACGTCCAATAAAGCCCTTCTTTAGCTCTTTGTTCACATTGTTTTGCATCATGGGAGTTCGACCAAACTCGCCTCCCCAGACGACAAGCGTTTCATCCAACTTCCCGCGTTGCTTAAGGTCGGTCAGCAGACCGGCAATCGCTCGGTCAATTTGCTTGGCCTTGATTGGAAGAGTCTCGTCAATCGATTCGCCCAATGACGAACCGTGGTGATCCCAGCCCCAATCATATAGCTGGACAAACCGCACGCCACTTTCCACCAACCGACGCGCCAGCAAACAATTATTGGCAAACGTTGGATCGTCCCCTTTGTAAAGCGAACGCGGATCGGCCGCCGATTCTGCTTTGGAAATGAATCCCGGCTTTGCTCCATACAAATCCAGCATCTCCTGAGACTCTTTCGAAATGTCCATCACTTCCGGCACCGAAACCTGCATCTTGAACGCAAGCTCGTACTGCGAAATTCGCGTCAACGTTTCCGGATCGCCGACCGCCTGATGTTGGAATCGATTTAAATCATTGATCGCATCGAGCGTCTTTCGACGGTCCGCGCGACTCATCCCTTTAGGATCTGAAAGAAACAGAATCGGATCGCCACCATCGGTTCGACATTGAACGCCTTGATAAATGGTCGGCAAGAATCCGGAGCCCCACAATGACTTTCCCGCGCTAGGCGTCTTTCCACCCGAGGCCAGCACAACAAAACCGGGTAGGTTTTCGTTTTCACTTCCCAGTCCATACGTAACCCAAGATCCCATCGCCGGATAACCGAGTAACGGATTACCGGTTTGCATCAAAAGCTGCGCCGGAGCATGGTTGAATTGCTCGGTCGATATTGAGCGAATCACGCACACATCGTCAATCACTTTTCCAAGATGAGGAAAAAGTTCGCTGATCCACTGTCCCGTTTCGCCATGTTGTTTGAATTTAAACATCGGCCCCAGCATCTTCGGCACGCCCTTGATAAACGCGAACCGTTTGCCTTCCAAATATTCGTCTGGGCAAGTCGTATTATGAAGCTTACCGAGTGCGGGTTTGTTTTCGAAAAGATCTAACTGCGACGGTGATCCGGCCATGTGCAGATAAATCACCGACTTGGCTTTTGCCGGAATTCGAAACGACGCCGATGGCGATTGATGATTGGCGTTCTCATGGAAAGCATCGCCGTTTTTTGAAAGCAATGACTGAAGCGCGACCGCGCCGAAACCTAGCCCAGCATTTCCGAAGAAGTGTCGCCGCGTGATTGCCTGCGTTTTTTGTAGTTGAAGTGGAAGTGTCATTAGGTTTTGCGTTTGGTTACGGTTTGGTCATGGTTTCGTCGAGATTTAAAAGCACGTTCGCCACGGCGACCAATTGCACATCGCCGGTCTCTCGACCAGCCGCTTTTAACAATGCGGCTTCGTCAAGGCTATCTTTTAGCGAGTTGTACAAATCGATCAAACGATCAATTTCAAAATCGGTGGGGCGACGGATCAATACGGTTCTAAATCCATAAGTGAGCTTGGTTCGCAAATCGCCGTCGAGCGACTCCATCTTCTTGGCAAGTGCACCCGCCGCTTCAACAAATGCCGTATCGTTCAATGTCACAAGAGCTTGCAACGGAGTATTGGTTC
>Ga0115566_10002985_pt1 | contig 13819 bp, 8 predicted proteins | sample COGITO_mtgs_1204_3_FD_87173 | JGI IMG/M metagenome (GOLD analysis project Ga0115566, IMG submission 87173) | Pelagic marine microbial communities from North Sea - COGITO_mtgs_120405 | ecosystem: Environmental > Aquatic > Marine > Epipelagic | place: Germany:Helgoland, sampling site Kabeltonne...
CAGGTCTTTAGCTTGATTGCAGCCAAGCTTATTGAAATTCGAGTGAGTAAGAATTCGGTCAAAGTCGACTTGCCGTCCGAAGGTGGCGCTCCCGGAAAACTCGTCTCGCGAACTGCCGACGAGATTGTAGATTTTGTTAGTTCTTCACCACTAAAATCGATTCCGGACAAAAAACGTACGGTTCGATTTTTTGGTGATGGAATTGCCGAAGGCACCCGAACTATGTCGCTGCGAAGCCGTGCACCCATCGACCCCACCGATCCAAAGCGACTTCTTGGCCAAGTCAATTCAAAACCATTCGAGAAAATCAGCTCCGTCGATTCCGAAGCGCGAATGCAGCGGCAAATCAACGAAATCGATCGATATAACCAAAAATTGCTTGCTGAAAGTGAATCGGTTCGCAAGCGATTCATGAAAGACCTTGATACATCTTCAGTTGACAAATTCGAGGTCTCCGCGGAAAAGTATCGCAAAATCTTTGCCGAAGAAATCATCGGCCAATTTGATCTTCCGTTGAAAGAAATGAACCCACGGGTTCGAAAGTACTGTGACAAAGAAAAATATGTTGGTTACGAAATCGTGCTGGATGTTTTCGACGATGTGATTGCCTATGGAATCATTCTTTTTCCCAAGGATTTAAAAGAAAATGAAAAGCGGCCAGTCGTGGTTTGCCAACATGGTCTCGAAGGGCGTCCCCAAGACATCGTCCAAGGCGATCACTACGCGTACCATGACTTCGCAGCGAAACTTGCCGAGCAAGGTTTTATTACTTTTTCGCCGCAAAATCTTTATATATTCAAGGATCGATTTCGAACGCTGCAACGCAAGGCGAACTCGATTGGCAAGACTTTATTTTCTGTCATCGTTCCGCAGCACCAGCAAATTGTGAATTGGCTAAAGACACTTTCCAACGTGGATGAAAAGAGAATTGCGTTTTACGGATTGTCATATGGTGGAAAGAGTGCCATGCGAATTCCGCCGCTGGTAAAGGACTATTGCCTTTCGATTTGCTCTGCTGACTTCAATGATTGGATCTGGAAAAACGCATCAACCTCTAGCGATTACAGCTACGTTTGGACCGGCGAATATGAGATTTTCGAGTTCGATTTGGGGAACACTTTTAACTATACCGAAATGGCGGCTTTGATTGCCCCGCGACCCTTTATGGTTGAACGTGGTCACTTCGACGGTGTCTCATCCGATGAACGAGTGGCGTACGAATTCGCCAAGGTCAGGCATCTTTATCAAGCAAAACTAGGGATAGGTGATCGCTGCGAGATTGAATTCTTTGTCGGTCCGCATACGATCAACGGTAAGGGGACATATGATTTTTTGAGAAAACACCTTGACTGGCCAGCAAAAAAATAGATTCTTCACGGACTCTTCATTTAAAAACGATTTAATATTAACGGAATGCGTGGTTGGACTCACTTTACCCCGGATAAGAATTTGAGACGAATGAAAAAGGGCAACGCGACGGACCGACGAAAATTTTTAAGCGATAGTTTTTCTGTGGCTTCAGCATTTACTATTGGGGGTGCTTTTGCCTCGCTGTCCAGCCGAATCGCAACCGGTGAGACACCAGCTCATTCTGGCAAGGCATTAGTGCCGGCCAAAGACGAAACGACCGGCTTGCCATTACTTAAATTGCCCGAGGGGTTTCGTTACAAAACGTTTGGCTGGACCAAGGATTTGATGCGTGGTAACGTTCCAACGCCTTCTGCACATGATGGAATGGCTGTCGTCAAAGAGGACAACGGCGTCGTCACAATGGTCAGAAATCACGAGATCGGTTCGTATGGAAAATCACTAAAAATCGACGGAAAACCGTTTGACGCGAAAGCGGGTGGTGGATGCTCAAGTTTGACTTTTGACACGAAAAATGGTGAATGGCTCGATTCTTGGATCAGCTTGTCTGGATCGGTCCGAAACTGTGCCGGTGGAGCAACGCCTTGGGAGACATGGTTGACCTGCGAAGAGACTGTGATCGAGTCTGGCGATATTCAACGAAAAGCCAAAGTCGATTTGAACGAGAAACACGGTTGGGTTTTTGATGTTCCACCTGAAGGTCAGAAAAACCCGGTGCCAATCAAGGCAATGGGACGATTTGTTCATGAAGCCGTCGCCGTTGATCGAGAAACGGGGATCGTGTATCAAACTGAGGACCGCGGCAGTGCCGGTTTTTATCGCTACATCCCCGATGACAAAACGAATCTTGCCGCCGGCGGAAAATTGCAAATGATGAAAGTCATTGGGCAACCGGACCTAAGAAGCCATGTAAAAAACGGGTCAGAATTCGACGTTCAATGGGTTAACATCGCTGATCCAGAATTGGCTCACTCTCTTGGCACCACCGACTCAGGGGGTGTCTTTAAACAGGGACAAAAAATGGGCGGAACGGTCTTTGCAAGACTTGAAGGCTGCTGGTTCGGAAATGAACGTGTTTTCTTTGATGCCACGAGCGGCGGTGGCGAAAAAGTTGGACAAATTTGGGCTTTCAATCCCAAGTCCCAAAAGCTGCAAATGTTATTCGAAAGCCCGGGCGTTGAAGTACTAAACATGCCCGACAATTTAGTTGTCAGCCCGCATGGTGGACTCCTGCTTTGTGAAGACAGCGATTACGGAAAGTTCAGTCAGCAGCGAATTCACGGTCTCGATCAGGATGGCAACTTGTCACTATTTGCCATCAACAACATGCAACTCAAGGGCGAAAAAAACGGCTTCAAAGGGGATTTCCGAGGCAAAGAATGGGCGGGCGCTACATTTAGTCCAAATGGTAAATGGTTGTTTGTCAACATTCAAACACCAGGAGTCACGTTCGCAATCACAGGGCCCTGGAACGAGACCGTCTTCTAAAACCACTTTACAACGTTTAGTTGAATCGTTTTCCTGTACGGATTTTGAAAAAACATCATTTTTCAGGACGATTTGACCAAAGTTGTCACTTAAAGTCGCGATACTTCTGACAGTGAAGTCACCAACGGAGTATCAATCATGGTCACAAACGCAGATTTAACCCAGTCAACTTCCCTCGAACAGTCAACTTCCCTCGAAGCCCACCCAACAGAGGTGCTGAAGGCTAATAAGTTCAAACGGCAAATCCAAAAAGCGATTCAGAATCCGGATGACTATGCGATTCACTTCATATATGTGACCGACGACAAGGTCTCCATTCGAGCAGTTAGCCCATATCGCTGGAATGGGAATAGCTTCTTGGGCCTTTGCCTTTCAAAAGAGAATCATCGACAATTCCGACTCGACCGAATTCACAAATTGCGATTGGTAAAATCCAGCGAGGTCGTCATGCCGTTTCAAATTACCGAATGCAGTGTTGAAAACAACTGATGCTAGTTTGAACGGCCAGCCATTGTCGTGAACGGCCGCCGATTGTCGTGAACGGCCGCCGATTGTCGTGAACGGCCGCCGATTGTCGTGAACGGCCGGCGATTGTCGTGAACGGCCGGCCGATCTAACAAACGAGTTGTTTCAGTCCTTTCAAGAACGAATTTTTCTTGCTGATCTAACCTTCGCGAAATCCACCGACTGAATGCAGCGCGTCGTCAATTTTTCAGAAAGGTATTCCAACAAAGTGAGCAAAAGAGTTGGATCCGTGAATCGGATCCATAACAATTGCGGCAATGATAAAGGCCAATGAAAATCAGCCGATCAGTGAAGCAACTTCTGCCTTGGTGAATTTGTCCGCCATTCGAGCACCCAACTGAGAAACGATACGGCCTGCAGCATGAGACGCCAGATGGCCAGCTTGCTTCCAGTTCATCCCATTAGTGATTCCGTAGAGTAGACCGGCCGCATACATATCCCCCGCACCCGTCGTATCAATAGCGGCTACGTCGACACCTTCAATCGCGATCACTTCACCTTCATGCATGAGAATCGAACCATTTGCCCCAAGAGTTAACGCCACGTTTTCCGAATGTTTGTGAATTTCGTGGGCAGCTTCAACCGGATCGCTTTTCTCTGTCAAACTTTTTGCTTCTTCCTCATTGCAGAAGAACAGGTCGACTGGACCTTCAATCAATTCCCACATCTCCTGCCTCATCATGTTGACAAGAAACGGATCGGAAGCGGTAAAGGCAATTTTCACACCATGTTTTTGCGCGAGATCGATGGCGCGATAGGCTGCTGACTTCGTATCTTCACCAGTGAAGAGGTAACCCTCGATATACACATACTTGGAAGCCTTGACGATTTCTTCATCAACATCCGAATCGCAGAGTGTTCCCGAAACACCCAAATTGGTTAGCATCGTACGCTGAGCATCTGGTGTGATCATGATCGCACACGTACCCGATTGTCCCTCAGTAGATTGTGGAACATCAATCGAAATACCAAGTTTCCGCATATCATCGAGAAAAAAATTGCCAACTTCATCCCCAGCGACTTTTCCACAATAAGCCGCTTTTCCACCAAAATCGGCTACTCCAACGATGGTATTTGCGGCTGAACCACCTGCACAGCGATTCAATTGCAGTCCTGCCAAACGATCAAGCACATTTTTCTGCTGCGAATCGTCGACGAGTGTCATGATTCCTTTCTCGAAACCGGTCCCAGCAACAACTTCGTCCGGCACCTGCGCCTGCACATCAACAAGAGCGTTCCCAATTCCGTAAACGTCAAAACTCATATCTTTTCCCAAATGTTGGATTCAGCATTTCTTTTTCAGGCCAGAGTATATCGGTTAACTTAAATTTTCGAAACGGCGGGGAATCGCCATATTCAAGCGATTCACTAAGCCTTAAGGGTTGATATAGGATGAAAAAGCGGAGGTTCGCCTCTTCAGGAAATGCGTTGAAACCCTTATTAACGGCGACAATGCAAAATTTCCGCCTTGTTCAGCCCGAGCCTGACAGCTGGGCCAAGTCTTCAATAATTCTTATCAACGGTATCTCAAAAAACTGGAACAGAACCAGCCCAATCAATCTGGGCAACCAAATGCCAGCCTCAATCCCCAGAATTGTTTCTTCAAGTTCCTAATCGTCGGACGAAAAAAACACCGACCTCTATTCGCCGAAGTGGAATGGCAATGGCCTGTTCAGCATGTCAACGCAGAAACATCCCAACGGTGCCTTTGGGCTTAGAAGTGGCAAATTAGAGGCATTTGCTGGCAATTCAAAACAAGATTTCAGCGAGTAACGGTCATTCACGTCATTTCCGAATTGCACTCAAGCCGATCTGACTATTTGTCAATCTTTTCCTAAACCGCACAAGGGTATCGAATCACCAGCAAAACCACCTGGCATCCCCAAAAGGCTAACAGATCATCCGACGAAGCCCGATTCTACCTTTTGTTTGGATTTTCGCAAAAAAACTCATTTCAATAAAATTGTGGCAAGTAGCGATTGAAGCAAAAAACAATGGTCAGAGTCATTTGTCTGAGTTTTTTAGTTGCCGTTTGCGGGTGTGCGGCAATTCGTTCGACGCCGGTCACACGCCAGGATGACGATTCATATTGTGCTCAATGCCCAGCCAATGGTGTTCCAGTCACGATCAAAGTGCCGACGCATTTAAAAGTCGAAGTCTACGAACAATTGTTCTTTGAATTTGATGGAACCGACACGATTACGCTTGTGAATTCTGACTGCAAACGCAACTTGAAGGTTCGCTCTGAACAACTGACTACAGAAAAAGTTATTTTTGTCGACGTGAAACGCCCCGCTGCCGGCACGCTCGGCTACAACCTGGAATTTGATTCCAAAGGCCAATCGATTACTCAATATGAAAGCTTTCTGTTTGATAGAACGCTGGAGGATTCGGCAAACTTAATTGCGGCATTGGTCCCGGATGCAGCGCAACAAACACGGACAGAAGAGGGGACACCTGATAATTCCTTTGCAGCGACAGCGGGAACGGCAACCAGCGCAAAGGTCTCCACCGTTTTGGCGGACCGAAAACCAACCAATTTCGCCAGCAAGGACTCGAAGACTTCATCCGCATCATTCGATGAAAACGTTTTCACTCGCGAGCGAGTCGTCGCATACAAAATTTTCGATATTAACGGAGTCGACTTCGAGCAACAGCTCGAGCGTTTTGTCTGCACGCATCTAAATGCATGCCACAACTGCCAATCCAATCCCAATGGATCACAAAATTCAAAATCGATCGAAACGGCACCGGGTGACCCTGCGGTTGCATCATCGAAAACGTATGAAGCAACACCGACATCAAATGACATAAAAACGTCAATTAAGTTCGGACCTTCGAGTTCAATTCATAACGGTGCATTGGATAACTCAGCCCCATCTCGAACGCCACACATGATATCAAATTCAGTTAGTGAATTTGAATTCACCGTGCAGCAAAGTCAGTAGCAATATCACCACGGGAACTTACGCCACATCGTTCAAATGTAGGCGATCAAACATCATTGAGAAAATCAATTTCGCATGGAGGCGAAAAATGACCCGACTTGTTTTGCTCATCATTGCTGTTTCAATTTTTTCCGGTTGTACATCGATGACGTCAATGGTTATGAATAGGGATGACGGCGACAATTTCAGCCGGAATTCCAAGGTTCCCCAAAAAGGAATCCCAATTACGGTTGCGATTCCAACCCATTTAAAAGTTCGAATTGAGGAAGAGTATTACATCACCAAAAAGGGAAAGCACCTTTATCCAGCGAAGCCGATTTTATCGGTTGAAACCGGCTTCGACTACGAAGACAAAATCTTTATGGTCGATTTGAAGCGACCAGCGGTCGGGACCATCCAAACGGACATTTTGATTGACCCCAAATCTCAATATTTCAGTGCGATCAAAGGTAAAGTGGTCGACAATACGATTCGAGAAATCACCGATATTCTTGGGCAATTTAGCGTTCCGCTTGGAACTAAAACATCCGGTGAGTTAAACGTCACCGGACTTAACAAGGATCTTCGAACCGTTGCATACGCCCGATTTGACATTAACTCAGCTGACTTCGAGCAACAACTGAACCAATTCCTTGATCATCACATCAATAATTGCAACAGCTGCGACCAATGCAATTAGGATGGAATTGAAGTGAAGTCACACACCCCATCTCGGCATGAGTTCTACAAAAGAGCTTCTTCGAAAAGCAACACAACAAGGCGAATCGATGGTATCTAAAAGAGTGGTCGAATCAAGCTCCGCAAACAAGGAGAACTCCGAAAAAGCAGTAACGAAACGAAAATCGTCCAAATCGGAGAAAACCACATCAGCCAAAACCACATCAGCCAAAACCACATCAGCCAAAACCACATCAGCCAAAAAAACAACGGCAAAAAAAACCAACCCTAAAAAAACCAACCCTAAAAAAACCAACCCTAAAAAAGCTAGTTCAAAAAAAGCTAGTTCGAAAAAGCACGATTCGAAACAACTCGATTCTGAGGCACACTTTCTGAAGCGAAGAGAAATTCGCGAACAAAAAAAGACATGTTGGAAACAACTTTTCACCGATAGAGATCGTGCCCACCGGGTTCTGGATAAACATAGAGCGTTAATAAAATCACATCCGTGCGTGACCGGAGTGCATTTGGGATACAAGAGAATTACGGTCCACGATGAAGGCGAACTTTCTCAACGGCTCGCCAAACCCCTGACCTACGCAATATGCGTTCATGTCAAAGCAAAATTGCCTCCGAATCATCCGGAGTGCGAATGGGCAATTCCAAAGTACTTCAATGGCGTACCTACCGACATCGTGGCGAATCAATTCATTTCGACGAAATTCGCTTCATCAACCATCGATTCCCAAACACAACGGGTCAAAGAAATTCAGGGTGGGATCGCGATCGGGTTAGAAGGCGATTCCACGTCGTTCGGCACGCTTGGATTCGTTGTCAAGTTTTTTGGAGAATCAGCTTACTTGACTAATAATCATGTGGCGGGAAAAGCCGGTAATAAAGTCATTCAGCCTCCATCTACTGGAAAAGTCATCGGTTCGACGCTACGCAGCAAAAAGACCCTAAAGGTCGATGGAGCGATCATTTCTCCGGAGGGTAACATCCCATATTCGCAAACATTTATGGGCCTTAACGTCGCTTCAAAATTCATCCGCGACGGGGAACTGAATGATGACGACATCGGCGAGGATGTCCTGATCATCGGCGCGAAAACGGACATCACAAAAGGCCAAGTCGAATCCGTCTCTGGAGAAGTTACGGTGAACGATCAGGGTGAATTCATCAATCAAATTATCGTGAAATCAAGCGACGGCAAGCCGATCACCGGCGGTGGAAACAGCGGTGGTCTTTTGGTAAAGAAAGAAAAAATAGAAGACGACACATTTTATAACATTGTCGGTTTAGTCCACGCATCGTCGGTCGATTCAACAAACGTGATAGCTTCACATTTCAGTGATGTCAAGAAAGTACTGGGCATTCGTCTCCGGTGAATTCGATTTTGTCAAAAAGGAAGCGCAAAGTGAGCAAGGAAGCCACCGCCGTTTTTCGGATGTTTTTACTGCATCTAATGTTTTGCTCCGCCGGTTGCCAGTTAATGAAAACTGGCGGACGTTCTGAATTGCCAACGATGAAAAGTCGCGTTGCTGCGAATGGCATAGCCATTAATCCGGAACAACAAAATGACCGACCCAAAATTGAAATTGAGCTTCGAAATGGGGCAGGAACAGTAGCCACCGAATTTCAAGGGCGATTTGTGTCGCTTGGAAATGTCGTAGCGAAACTGTCTCCCAACGCGAAGCAAGAAGTCGTCGCGTTACATCGGAATTCTAAAGTCATCTTCTTGCCAACTTATTTTGCAACCAATACCGACGCCAGCAAAATCGTCGTCGAAGATGGCGACACCGTTGAACTTACCACATGGAGCGCAAGCCCCATCGGATCGAAAGATTCGGTTGGCGAACCAGACTTCAAAAAGGCTACTGAATACAACAGCATCGCCTCGCGACTTGAGAGTTTTGGACATCCTAAAGGTGGGGACATCGACTCAGGCATTTTTGATGCGGTAATCAAATCAAAAACCAATGCAATAAACAGCAACCCGGAAAACGTCGAAGAGAACAAAAAAAAATTGAGTGAAATTGCCGAACTCAAATTGTTAAAGGCCAAATACAACTCGATTCTAGACAAACAGAGCAGCTACACACTTTCTGGCCTTATTCAAAACAACGGAAAATTCCCGATCAATGACTTCCAGTTAAAAATGGACTCATTAATTTCCGCCCAAACGTCGCTGGCCATCGTCAATGGGATTCCGGCGAACATCATTGTACTTTCACGGGGCGATACAATAACGGTCCTGCCGTTTCGGTCTGAACTAAACAAATCATCCATCCCGGACGCCATCAAAAAATCCGCCACTGATGCTTGGACCGACGCGGCGATCAAAAATCGCGACGTCTACCAATTCACTCGACTTAGTCTTTTCGCCCCAGTTGTGGATGGAAAAAAGAAAGAGGCCGCGGAAAAAATCCGAAAGGCACTTCTAAAAGTGGAAAAAACATCTGAAGAAACGGCAACCAATCTTATTCGATCAGCCTCCGAAAAATACAACAAAAGCGAACCTGGATTCATTCAGAAAGCACTGAAAGCAATTCCAACTTCAATCCCAAGGTTGTCGGTTCCGGGATTTCGGCTGCCTGTTTTTTGACCAAAAGCGAATCAATAACTCAGATTTGGTCCAAGCCATTTCTCGATGTACTCGACCGATTGGTGCTTGCGGTCGGCATAGTTTCCTACTTGGTCCTTGGTGATTTTGTCGACCGAAAAGTATCGTGACTCGGGATGAGAAAAATAGAGCCCTGATACGGCTGCGGTAGGATACATCGCAAATGATTCAGTCAATTCAAGACCGACATTTGTTTCCGCAGAAAGCAAATCAAATAACGTCCGCTTTTCCGTGTGATCGGGGCAAGCCGGATAGCCAGCTGCCGGTCGAATCCCGCGATACTTCTCCTTAATCAGCTCATCGGTCGAAAGGTCTTCCGCCGCACCAAATCCCCAATCATGTCGGGCTTGCTTGTGCATTTTTTCGGCTAAGGCTTCGGCAAATCGATCCGCCAAGGCTTTTGCCATGATCGAATTGTAATCGTCTAAGTCCTTATCAAATTCAGCACAAAGTGCGTCACACCCGATCCCCGCGTTGACAGCAAAACCGCCGATGTAATCCTTTCGTCCGGAGCTGATCGGTGCAACATAATCGGCGAGCGATCGAAAATGCTTGATTCCTTTGCGTTCCCACTGTTGCCGCAACATGTGGAACCGAGCAAGCTCTTCACCGCGTGTTTCGTCGGTGAATAAAACGACATCATCGCCGTCGCTATTCGCTGGCCAGAATGCATAACACGCTTTTGCCGAAAACAGCTTCTCGTTTACGATCTTATCAAGCAACTCTGTTGCATCTTCAAAGAGCTTCGTTGCCGTTTCGCCTACGACTTCGTCTTTCAGAATCTTTGGGTACTTGCCCGCCAACTCCCATGTCATAAAAAACGGAGTCCAATCGATGTACGGTCGGATTTCTTCGAGCGGAATGTTTTCAATTGTTTTAACGCCCGTAAACGAGGGCTTGGCGACGTCGATATTTGGCCAATCGGTTTTGAATCGGCGCTCAAGGGCTTCTTCGTACGGCACAAGTTTGATATCGCGTTGCTTGTATCGCTCCGCTGCAGTCGATTGCATCGCCAAATTGTCGGCTAAATATTTCTCTTTCGCGTCATCGTTCAAGAGTTGTTCAACAACACCCACACTACGCGACGCATCAAGAACATGAATCACGCCGTTGTCATAATTCGGGCCGATCTTGATTGCAGTATGTTTTTCACTGGTCGTTGCTCCACCGATTAAAAGCGGGATCTTAAAATCGAGTCGCTTCATTTCTTTCGCGACATAAACCATTTCGTCGAGGCTGGGGGTAATTAAACCGGACAGGCCGATGATCTCAACATCGTGCTTGATTGCCGCTTCCAAAATCTTGTCGCATGAAACCATCACGCCTAAATCGATGATGTCATAGTTGTTACAAGCCAATACGACGCCGACAATATTCTTACCGATATCATGAACGTCACCTTTCACCGTTGCCAATAAGATTTTGCCGCGTGAATCACTTTCGGATAGGCCAGCCGCTGCTTTCTCTGCTTCCATAAACGGCGTCAAATAGCCGACCGCCTTTTTCATCACACGAGCTGACTTTACAACCTGCGGGAGGAACATTTTGCCGGAGCCGAAAAGGTCGCCAACGATTGCCATCCCGTCCATCATCGGCCCTTCGATAATATGCAAACATTTATCGAACTTTTGCCGAGCCTCTTCACTATCGTCAACGATGAACTTGTCGATCCCTTTGATTAACGCATGCTGAATTCGCTTTTCAACAGGAGCCTCACGCCATTCAAGGTTTTCGACGTTCTCTTTTCGCTTACCTGACTTCACGGTCTCGGAAAATTCCAGCAAGCGATCAGTCGCATCGGGACGACGATTTAACAAAACGTCTTCCACTTTTTCGAGTAGCTCTTTTGAAATCTCTTCATAAATTTCCAACTGTCCAGCATTGACGATTCCCATGTCGAGGCCAGCTTTGATTGCGTGATAAAGGAACGCCGCGTTGATCGCTTCGCGAACCGTATTATTTCCACGAAAACTAAAGCTCACATTACTGACACCGCCAGAAATTTTGGCTCCCGGACATTCCTTTTTAATCATCTTGATTGCGTCGAAGAAATTGACCGCGTAGTTGTTGTGCTCCTCCATCCCCGTCCCAATCGTCAGGATGTTAGGGTCAAAGATGATGTCTTCAGGCGGGAATCCAATTTCATCGACTAAAATACCGTAGGCCCGTTTGCAGATCGCAAGTTTGTGGTCGGCCTCAACCGCTTGTCCAGTCTCATCAAACGCCATGACGACAACCGCCGCGCCGTACTTACGAATCAAACGTGCTTCACGCTTGAACTTTTCAAGGTCATCTTTCATTGCGATCGAATTCACAATCGCCTTGCCTTGAACGCACCGCAAGCCAGCTTCGATGATCTCCCATTTGGAGCTATCGATCATCACCGGAACGCTGCTAATATCTGACTCACCGGCGATCAAGCGCAGGTACTTGGTCATTGCTTCGACACCATCAAGCAATGCATCGTCCATATTGATATCGATTACGGCCGCGCCACCTTCGACTTGATCGCGAGCAATCTCCACAGCTTCTTCAAAATTGCCTTCGCGAATCAGCCGAGCAAATTTTCGAGAGCCAGTCACGTTGGTTCGCTCGCCGACCATTAAGAAGTTCGCATCTTCACGAAGTGTCAAGGGCTTGGAACCCGAAAGCCGTGTCAATGACGCCAATTGGTTTTGCTTGTGGGGAGCGGCATCTTTAACCGCATCTGAGATTGCAGCAATATGATCAGGAGTCGTTCCACAACAACCGCCGACGATGTTTAGCCAGCCTTCATTTGCCCACTCGCCCAGCTGTTTGGCCATCGTCCCCGGCTGAAGATCAAACTGTCCCATCTCGTTCGGCGTACCTGCGTTCGGATGGCAACTAATGTATGGCGTCGCGATCTTCGAAAGCTCTTCAATATGCGACCGCATCACATCTGGACCCAATGCACAATTCATTCCGACACTCATCATCGGAAAGTGAGATATCGAATGCCAAAACGCCTCGACAACTTGTCCTGAAACAAATGTTGCTCCGGCTGGATCAAACGTTCCTGAAACCATCACCGGAACGCGATTGCCAGATTCCTCAAAGTACCGTGCAATGCCAAACAGACATGCCTTCAGATTGAGCGTATCGATTACCGTTTCTGGAAAAAGAATATCGACGCCACCTTCGACCAATGCGGCCACTTGAGCATGATAGGATCGCTCCATTTCTTGAAATGTGATTCCGCGATAAGCAGGATCTTCAACCTTGGTGGAGATCGCAGTCTGTTGGGCCGTTGGTCCGATCGATCCGGCAACAAACCGCGGCTTGTTCGGAGTCTTTTCGGTGAATTCGTCGGCTGCTCGTCGAGCATTAGCGACCGCCGCAAGATTGATCTCGCGAACGATTTCATCGGAGAAGTCAAAATCCGCCAAACCAACCGGACTGGCGTTAAACGTATTGGTCTCGATGATATCCGCACCGGCTGCCAAATACTTGCGATGGATATCAACGATATCGTCAGGCCGAGTCAAACCGAAAACATCGGTGCAGTTTTTCAAGTCTTTGTGGTAATCGGCGAAGCGGTCTCCGCGAACGTCTTTTTCCTCAAGCCCCAATCCGAAGATCATCGATCCCATTGCGCCATCGAGACAGAGGATTCGTTCGTCTAAAGCTTGATAAAGTAGTTCGGTTCGTGTGGGGTCGATCACTGCTGACATTTTGGTTTACTTTAACGTGAAATTACTAATCACTCATTTTAATTCGAAGACAAGTTTTTCGATACCTTAGACCCCACCCAAACTATTCGCCCCCGTAAATTATTGAACAATGGACCTCGATCAGTTCGGAAAAGTGATTCGTCAATCAAATGTTTGAGGATAGGGCAATTGCACACGATTGTTGATAGAATAAAGTCCGAGTTTTTGCCCGCAATATCCCACCCCTCGCAAGGAAATTCTAATGAGTGACCGTCGGTCTTTTTTGAAAACAGCCACCGCAGCCGGAATCGGTACGGCTTTCCTGACATCCGAACTCCCGGGCAAAAGTCGATCGGCATTGGAGACGGTTAACATTGCTTGTGTTGGGGTTCGCGGCAAAGGCGCCAGCGACATGTCTGAAACAGCCAAAAACAACAACATCGTTGCTATCTGTGACGTAGACAAAATCCGATTGGACGGAGCTGCAAAGGATTTCCCAAAAGCAAAAGAGTACATCGACTGGCGAAAGCTGCTGGAGC
>Ga0115566_10002986_pt1 | contig 13819 bp, 14 predicted proteins | sample COGITO_mtgs_1204_3_FD_87173 | JGI IMG/M metagenome (GOLD analysis project Ga0115566, IMG submission 87173) | Pelagic marine microbial communities from North Sea - COGITO_mtgs_120405 | ecosystem: Environmental > Aquatic > Marine > Epipelagic | place: Germany:Helgoland, sampling site Kabeltonne...
GGAACATCCGCGCCCCGCGATGGCCCAGAAGGGTCGCCACAAGAGCCCAAATCGCCGAGGCCAGGTGCAATCCATCGTCAAACGGATCCAGCGCGAACACCCCGAACGACCGACCCTGATCGTCGGTGATCCCGGGAATATAGTTCAGCGCCGCCGCTCCTAGCAGCACGAAGAAGTAGCCAAGCGAGATTTTCTGCAAAATGCTCATAGGTGCCTCAGATAGCTGTCCCAAAGATTATTACGCAAGCGCCCGGCAGGGTCCTGCGCGCGCTTTTCGACGGCAAATTCGACGGCCCGAGGATAGCCGCGCCGCAACTGACCCACGGTCGCATGAGGCCGGTAGGGCAAATAATACGTCCCGCCAATCGCGATGATGCCGTCGATCAGCGCCCGGGTCATCCGCGCCATATCCGCCTCAGCCCGAGCGGTCATTTCCTGACTGAACAGCATAACAGCCGCAATCCGGGGCTGTGGAGCATAACTCAGCCAGCTTTCCGTGTCGGAGGCGACATAACGCAGCGTGACGTTGAGCAGCTCCTGATAGCTCGCCGGAATCACGGTCTGGCAGAGCGTCAGAAACTCGCCAAACCGATCTGGGGCGACGAAATACTCGTGCAGTATGTCGGTGCGCGCCGGATCACGGTCATCCAGCGTCACCACCGGTTCGTTAATCAGCGAATTGCGCGTCACAACGCCACCACCCACCTTCGGCCCCAGCGCGGTCTCGACCCACCAACGTGCCCGCTTTATCCGCTCGCGCCCCAACTGCCCCCGAAAAATATGGCGCGAGATTTTCGACAGCGGACCCGAGGTGCTGGCCTCTGAAATTTCCTCCTGATCGTCGTCAGGCACATAATCGATCAGCAGCGCATCCTCGAAGAATCGCGCCCGATCCACGTTCAGCCGCCCGTAAACCATGTTGAGGTCAGGCTTTGCCAACGCAGTCGCAAGACCTGCGGCGAAATCTACGGCGGGCATTTCAGTAAATGTCGGGACGAGATTGGCATTCGGTGCCGCATCGACCACCATTTCCGTGATCAGCCCGGTCAGCCCATAGCCGCCCATGGTCCGGGTGAACAGGTCCGGATTTTCATCGCGCGAACAAGTCACATGGTCACCGGTCGGTAACAACATCTCGAACGAGCGCACCGTCGACCCCATCGGCCCGAGCGGCGCAGGCCAGCCATGAGCGTTGACACAAAACGTCGCCGCCACGCCGAAATCATTGTTCGATTGCATGACCTTGGGCGACAGCCCCAGCGGGTCGAGCGCGGCAATCACCTGATGCCAGCGCACCCCGGCCTGCACGCGATAGGTCCGCGCGGCGCTGTCGACCTCGATAAAACTGCTTTGCAGAGTCAGCGCTCGCCCACCGCGCGGGATCGCCTGTCCGCCCATGGAATGACGCGCCGCCCCGATGTTGACGGATCGCCCCTCGGAGGCAGCCTCGCGCATTTCACTGCGCAGGATGTCGACCAGTACCTCGCCCGGATCTTCAGTTACGATCACATGCGCTGAAACAGGTGTTTCCGACAGAAACGAGGCATCGTTCAGCGTGCCCGCCGCCGGTTCATGCTGCAGCGAACGCGTGCCGGTCAGGTCCGCCAATGTCGGGGCAAATGCTTTGGCGCTCAGCCAACCGACAATGGCCCCCGACCCCAAAAGCAAAGCACGACGTGACAGGCGACCCATCAGCTCAGCCTATAGATCGAAACTGGCAAATACCGGCGCGTGGTCCGAGGGTTTCTCCCATCCCCGCGCGGCACGCAGCACACGCGAGCCGGACGCTGCGTTGGAGATATCCGGGGTCGCCCAGACGTGATCCAGCCGCCGGCCCTTGTCTGCCCCGTTCCAATCCCTGGCGCGATAGGACCACCACGAGTAAAGATTACCCGCCGGAATATCCTGTCTTGTAACATCCACCCAGCTGCCAGCATCCTGTGTCTCCGCCAGCGCCTCAACCTCGACCGGCGTGTGGCTGACCACCTTCAGCAGCTTCTTGTGATCCCAGACGTCATCTTCACGCGGAGCAATGTTCAGGTCGCCGACCAGCACCGCTTTCTGCGGTCGCTCGGCATGAGCCCAGTCGCGCATTTCGCCAAGGTAATCGAGCTTCTGCCCGAACTTCTCATTCACCTCCCGGTCCGGCACATCGCCGCCCGCTGGGACGTAGAAATTATGGATCGTCAGACCGTTCTCCAACCGCCCGGCGATATGGCGTGCATGTTCGAGCGAGGCAAAATCATGCGCCCCAGCCTCGACCATCGGCAGGCGGGATAGGATCGCGACGCCGTTATATCCCTTCTGACCGCGCGCAACCATGTGGGTGTAGCCGAGCGCCTGGAAGGCCTCGACCGGGATCTTATCGACCGGCGACTTACACTCCTGCAGGCACAAGACATCGGGTGCTTCTTCGCCTAGAAGCTTGCAGACAATCGGTTCGCGCAAACGGACCGAGTTGATGTTCCAGGTCGCTATCGTGATCGGCATATCGGGGCTTTCTGTTGGATCGGCGCAAGACTAGCTGCCCGCAAGTCGCGCCACAACCAAGGTCGTTTGACATCCTGCCAGTCGGGCGCGACATCTGGGCGATGCTCCTTGCCCGAAACCGCAATTACCGCTTGCTGTTCTCCGCCACCGCCGTGTCCAATCTGGGCGACGGGATATCGGCACTCGCCTTCCCCTGGCTGGCCACACTGCTGACCCGCGACCCTTTGCTGATCGGGCTGGTCGCCGCCGCCGGAAAACTCCCGTGGTTGTTGTTCGCGATCCCTGCCGGGGCCATCACCGACCGCCACGACCGCCGCGCGCTGATGGTGCGCGCGGATGGGTTTCGCCTGCTGCTGACACTGGGCGTCATCGCCCTGATCCTGTCCACGCCAGCCCTGCCGCTGGCGGGCAACGCCCTGCCCTATATCCTTGCGCTCTCCGGCCTCGCATTCCTGCTGGGCGCCGCCGAGGTCCTGCGTGACAATGCCGCCCAAACTGTCCTGCCCTCCATCGTGCCGAAGACCGACCTCGAAAACGCAAACGGGCAGCTGTGGAGTGTCGAACAGATCACCGGTCAGTTCATCGGTCCGCCGGTCGCGGGACTGCTGATCGCGCTGGCGATCCCGCTCCCCTTCGGCGTCGATGCGGTCACTTTCGCGCTGGCGGCTTGGCTGGTCTGGTGCATTGCCCCCCCCAAGCGCCCGCTGCGGACCGCGACCACCACCCTGCGCGCCGAAATGGCTGAAGGCTGGGTCTGGATGAAGGCGCATCCGCTGATCCTGCAACTTGCGCTGATGTTGGGTGTGGTGAACTTCGTCTCGATCATGGGGTTCACGATACTGGTGCTATACTCGCAGGAGATTCTGGGACTAGGCGCGGCAGGTCACGGCGTCCTGCTGACCGCCGGGGCGGCAGGCGGAGTTGCCGGGGGACTAATCTGCCCGCTGATCGTGAAACGCCTTGGCGCGCAACGCGGTATATGGATGGCGATGGCGCTGTTCCCGCTGCCCTTCGTCGCGCTTTGGCTGACCAGCAACCCGCTGATCGTTGCCGTCGCCCTGTTTGTCGAAATGATTGGCGCGATGCAGTGGAACGTCATCACCGTCTCGCTGCGCCAGCGCGTAATCACGGATGAGTTGCTGGGCCGGGTAAACAGCCTCTACCGCTTTTTCGGTTGGGGCGCGATGCCACTGGGTGCGTTCGCCGGGGGCGCGTTGGTTGCCTTGCTGGAACCCGACTTGGGGCGCGAGGCGGCGCTGCGCGGTGTCTATCTGACAGCCGCACTCGGCATGGGAGCCATGTTCGCATATGGATTGGCGCGCCTGCGCCTGCCTGCAGCCTGAGCGCAAAAAAAATGCCCGGCACAAAGGCCGGGCAAGTCCAACAGGGAGGTTCCATGCCATTGCCCGGGCACAGTCTTCGGGTCGTCTGAGTTTGCTTAGAACACCGAATCGTTCCGATTTGATGAATTTTCTGAGGCAAACTTGTGGTAATTATCCTCAGTCGTATTGCACCGCTTCGTACTCGATCCCGTCCGCGTCATGGAAATAGAAGCGTCGACCCGGTTCGTAATCGGCGTGCGAATGCGGCTCAAATCCCTCAGCTTTCACCTTGGCCTCAATTGCATCGAGATCGTCAACGACAACGCCGATGTGATTAAGCCCCGAAAGCGTCCAGTAGCTTTGCGGTTTGTCCGATGGTTCGGACCCGGCGGTGTACAGCGCCAGGTAATTGTTTTCGGGTCCCACATGCAGCTATGTTCCATTGTGGATCGAGTCGCCCTGCCAGCGGATCTTCCAGCCGAATACCCTATCCAGCATCGCCGCCGTGGCCTGCGGGTCGGTCACGGTATAGTTCACATGTTCCAGTCGTGCGGCCATTGCCTTCTCCTTCGTGATTGATTTGCGCTTTGTAATTCCTCAACCTAACTTGAGGTCAAACGATTTTTTCATAAAGGTATCAACATGTCAGAAATCACCATCGGGGCCATGGCCAGACGAACCGGATTGGCGGTCTCGGCCATTCGCTACTACGAAACACAAGGGCTGATCGCGCCCAACCGCAATGCCAGCGGACAGCGGCGGTATCCTAAATCAGATATCCGCCGTCTGTCTTTTGTTATCATTGCGCAGAAGCTGGGGTTCACAATCGCTCAAATACGACAACAACTGACAAAGTTACCTGACGCCCGCACCCCCACGGAAAAAGACTGGGAGCGGATGGCGAAAGGCTTCCGAGATCAACTGAACCAGAAAATCGAGACACTGATGACGTTGCGCGACGATCTGGGCGGCTGCATCGGCTGCGGATGCCTGTCGATGAAGCGCTGCGCCCTGTTCAATCCTGCGGATCGTGCCGCCGCGAAAGGTCCCGGCCCACGGTATCTGATGGGCGATAGGCCGGAATGAAAAAAGGCCCGGCGCAATGGCCGGGCCAGTCCAACAGGGAGGAGTCTGCGTCATAACCCGGACGCAGGGCGGGAACTTTCAGGCGACGAGGCGATACCCACCGCTTTCCGTAACCAGTAGTCGCGCGTTCGACGGATCGGGTTCAATCTTCTGACGCAGCCGATAGATGTGTGTCTCCAACGTGTGCGTCGTGACCCCGGCGTTATAACCCCAGACCTCGTGCAGAAGGATGTCACGGGCGACGACACCTTCGGACGCACGATAGAGGAACTTGAGGATGTTCGTCTCTTTCTCGGTCAGGCGGATTTTCTTCTCTTCCTCATCCACCAGCATCTTCTGAGCCGGTTTGAAGGTGTACGGCCCAAGTTGGAACACAGCGTCCTCGGATTGCTCATGCTGGCGCAACTGCGCACGGATACGCGCCAGAAGAACCGGAAATTTGAATGGCTTAGAGACATAGTCGTTCGCCCCGGCGTCCAATCCTAAAATCGTATCGGCGTCGGAATCATGTCCCGTCAGCATCAGAATCGGGCATTTCACCCCGCCCTTGCGCATCAGACGGCATAGCTCCCGCCCATCAGTGTCAGGCAGGCCCACGTCAAGGATGACCAGATCATAGAGCGCTGCCTTGGCCTTCACCATCGCGTCAGCACCGTCGGTAGCCTCGAAGACGTCAAAGTCTTCGGTCATCACCAATTGTTCGCTCAACGCCTCGCGCAGGTCATCGTCATCGTCGACCAGCAGTATCTTTTTCAGGTTCGCCATCTCACCCTCCGGGAGTTTTCGCCTTGATGTCTCCACAGATGCGGCGAAGGTGCTGTCAGGGCAAGATTTGTGGCAGACCTCTCACGCGGACGTGTGGCTGAGACGGGTTTTGTTTCAATTCGCCCCCTCAAAGCGCTATTGCGGCGCAACGATATGTAACGAAACGCTTAAGGGGACCATGGCCCTGATACTGACTGCTGCCGAACGACTGGCTCGCGCGCGCACTGATTTGCGCGCCGGAGTGCCGGTCGTTCTGCGCGACGACGGCGGGGCATCGCTGATTCTGGCAGCAGAAACCGCGACGGCTGACAGGCTGGCGGCATTGCGCGCGGCGGGACAGACGGTTCTGACGATCACCGAACGCCGCGCGGCGACCCTCAAAGCGCGCGCATATGATGGGGACCTGGCGCGGATCATTTTGCCCAATGAGGCAACCGTGACCTGGGTGCGCGCCATGGCGGACCCGGCGGCGGACCTGACCCACCCGATGAAGGGCCCGTTCACCAGCCTGCGCGACAGCCCCGCTGATGCGCATCGAGCTGCAATCCGGCTGGCAAAATCCGCGCATCTCCTGCCAGCGGTCCTTGTCGCGCAACCGGCCGATCTGGCGTCGGCATCGGAATTGACATCGCTCACAGTAAACGATCTGATAGCACTGGACGCTCCCGAAGCCCTTTCGCAGATCGCCGCCAGCCGCGTTCCGCTTTCCGTATCCGAGGCAGGTCGTGTTCATGTTTTCCGCCCCGATGACGGAGGTGAGGAACACTATGCGGTCGAAATCGGCACTCCTGATCGCGACGCCCCAGTTTTGACACGCCTGCATTCGGCCTGTTTCACCGGAGATGTTCTGGGATCGCTGAAATGCGACTGCGGTTCGCAGCTGAAAGCCGCATTGCGCGCGATGGGTGACGAGGGCGCAGGCGTGCTCCTCTATCTCAACCAGGAAGGGCGCGGAATCGGGCTGGCCAACAAGATGCGCGCCTATGCGCTGCAGGATCAGGGGTTTGATACGGTCGAGGCAAATCACCGACTTGGATTCGAGGATGATGAGCGGGATTTTCGCATCGGCGCGTCGATCCTGCGTGCTCTGGGATTCTCGGCTGCACGACTGATGACCAACAACCCGGCCAAAGTCGCGCGGCTGCAATCCTGCGGTATTGATGTGGTCGAGCGGGTTCCACTGGCCGTTGGGCGAACCTCCGACAACACAGATTATCTGGACGTGAAAGCGCAGAAATCCGGGCATCTACTGTGAAGCCAACCGATCTGGTCGTCACCCGATGGGGCGCTCGCTTCGGCGGCCGCCGCCTGCCATGCGCCACCGGACGCGGGGGTATCCGCCGCGACAAGGTTGAAGGCGATGGCGCGACACCGATCGGCGTCTGGCGGATCGTCGGAGCGGGGTATCGCGCGGAACGACTGCCTGTCCCGACGCACCATGCATTTCGCCTTCGCCCGATCCGCCTCGGCGATATCTGGTCCGATGATCCTGCCGATCCTGCCTATAATCATGGATTAAATTCGCCCGGTCACGGGTTCTCTCACGAGCGGATGTTTCGCGGCGACCGCCTCTATGATCTGGTCCTGATGACCGACTACAACTGGCCCGATGCAACGCCCGGACTCGGGTCTGCGATCTTTCTGCATCGCTGGCGCAAACTGCGCCACCCCACCGAGGGCTGCGTTGCCTTCGCCCCGGCAGATCTGCGCTGGATCGCGCGCAACTGGACACGGACATCGCGGTTGATCGTGCGCGGTTAGTCCCGCGCCCCGAAAATCGCCGAACCGACCCGCACGTGGGTCGCCCCGCAAGCAATCGCCGCCTCGAAATCGCCGCTCATCCCCATTGAAAGGCCCACCAGGCCGTTGCGCTCGGCGATCCCGGCGAGCAACTGAAAATGCGGCGTTGGGTCCGCATCCGCAGGTGGGATGCACATCAGCCCCTTCAAGGGCAGATCCAACTCACGGCAATCACGAATGAAACCATCCGCATCATCCGGTAACACACCTGCCTTCTGCGGCTCGGCACCCGTGTTCACCTGGATGAAAAGATCCGGGCAGGTCCCAATCTCATCCGCGATCCGCGCAATCGTCTTGGCAAGCTTGGGTCGATCCACCGAGTGGATGGCCTGAAACATCTCCATCGCCTGGCGGGCTTTGTTGGTCTGCAGCGGTCCGATCAGATGTAGTTCCAGATCATCGCGCCCCGCGCCAAGTTCTGTCCAGCGGGATTGCGCTTCCTGTACCCGGTTTTCGCCAAAGATGCGTTGTCCAGCGTCAAGAACCGCCCTCACACGGTCCGAGGGCTGAATTTTGGATACTGCGATCAACGTCACTGATCCGGGTGGCCGCCCGGCGGAGGCCACCGCGGCGTCGATCCGATCCTGAATGTCGATTAGAGACATAACCTACCCCGCACGCAAATTGCTCGCGGTCAGTTATTCAGAAGCCCGCGCTGTTGGAAAGCCCGCGGGCCTCTAGTCGAGCGGGCAGCGAAAATTAAGAAAGATCTGATGGAGCGGGCGGCGGGAATCGAACCCGCATCATCAGCTTGGAAGGCTGAGGTCTTACCATTACACAACGCCCGCAGATACGATCACGCGGTATGTCATTGATCGTGAAGGGTCAAGCAGGATGTTGGCGTCGAATTGGCAGCAAAACTCGAAAAGGTAGGGAAATCACGGCATTGATGACCTTCGCTGAATTTGGTGCCACATCGAAATTGCGCCGACCCGAACAACGCTTTTGTGTCGTTGTCAGTTGCTGCACGCACTGCAGTTCTTGATTTCCCCGGCTGGCGAATTCTTATAATCAGAGGAAAAACTTTGTGAGGAGCGCCCGTGCCTTCTACCCCTCCCGCCCCGTCTTTCGTTTCACAAGATCCGCATCGGTTGAGCGATCCTCGCGAGAACGTGCTGGAGGTTGCCATTGGTCGGGAACTTCGCGCTTTTCGGCGCAATCAGGGTCTTACGGTCGCGGAGTTGGCCAGCAATACCGGACTGTCGATTGGCATGATCTCAAAGATCGAGAACGGCAACACGTCGCCATCTCTGACCACCCTCAGAACTCTGGCCAATACGCTCAGCGTCCCGTTGTCCGCCTTTTTTCAGGGGTTTGAAGAACACCGCAGCGTGGTTCACACGAAGGCGGGTGAAGCGGTCGAGGCCGATCGGGCCGGGACCCGTGCCGGTCATCAATACAATCTGCTCGGACATATTGGTGCGAATGCCAGCGGCGTGGTGGTTGAGCCATATCTGATCACGCTCAACGCCGAGTCAGACGTGTTCCCGACCTTTCAGCACGACGGAATTGAGGTCCTTTATATGTTGGAAGGTGAAGTCGACTATCGTCACGGCGATCAGGTGTTTGCTTTGCGACCCGGAGACACGCTGTTTTTTGATGCAGACGCGCCGCACGGGCCGGACAAATTGATCAGCCTTCCGGCCCGGTACATTTCCGTAATCTCCTACCCACGGTCAGGCTAAAATCTCCAGTGGCCTCCTGGATCACGTCGATGCCGCTGCGAAAACCAAAACTATTCCAATATGGTGCGCGGTGCGATACTAGGCGAGTATAACTTGGTGATTCACCCTCGCGCATCACTATTCCAAAATTAGTCCAAAAACTTGACCCTCGGTTTTTCTGTTTTTTTACAGCCGGTTAACCGGTGCAATTGAGATTTGACACAACACGACCTCAGCGGGCACTTTTTCGGTCAAGGAAGCAATATTCCGCCAAGGGGCAAACTGGCCCCACAAAAGAGGGAGACGGACAGTTGGAAGGCAATCTTAACGCGCTGACCACAATTTTCACCGAGTTCTACTACTGGGTGACTGTGGTCTTTATGTTCCTGATTCACGTCGGGTTCTGTATGTACGAAGTCGCGGCCAGTCGCAGCCGAAACCATATGCACACGCTGATGAAGAACGTGATGATCATTCCGTTGGTCACTGTAACGTTTTTCTTGTTCGGCTGGTGGATCTATTGGGCGTTTCCCAGTTTCCCGATTCTGGGCGGCATTGATACCTCTGCCGGCGAGGCTTACACGCCCTGGTCACCGAACATGGGCACCCATCTGGGCGACCGGATAACCGGCGTGTTCTGGGCGGCCTTCTTGCTGTTCTCGTGGACAGCCGCCTCCATTGTGTCCGGGTCGGTTATCGAACGCATCCGTTCCAGCGCTCTCTGGGTGCATGCGGTTCTGATTGGTTCGGTTTTCTGGATCATCGACGCGGCCTGGGGCTGGCACTGGGATGGCTGGATGGTCAAACTGCTGGGCTATCACGATGCCTATGCCTCGGGCGTGATCCACGCGATTGCGGGTGGCTATGCGCTGGGTGTCATCCTCGTCCTAGGGCCTCGGATCGGCAAGTTTGCCGCTGACGGTACGCCGCGAGACATCCCACCGCACAATCCATGGCTACTGACGATCGGGCTTTTCCTGATCTACACCGGCTTCTGGGGCTTCTACGCGGCCTGTAACGTTCCAATCATCGCACCTGAAGTGATCGACGGTCAGATAACCGGCGTCACATGGGTCACAACAAACATCTACCTTGCACCGACGACGTTGTCGGCGATCACATTCAACTTCCTGATGTCGCTGTCCGGCGGTCTGATGGCGGCGTATGTGGTCTCGAAAGGCGATGCATTCTGGACCTTCTCGGGCGGTCTGGCAGGGATCATCACGGCGTCGGCCGGCAATGACCTCTACCATCCGATCCAGGCGATGATCATCGGAGCCATTGGCGTCGTGATCGTCTACAAGCTGCACTACTGGGTCGAACGCAAGTTCAAGATCGACGACGCAGTCGGCGCAGTGGCCGTTCACGGTTACGCAGGTGTCGTTGGTCTGATCATCGCAGGCTTCGTGCTCTGGGGTGCGCCATCATCGCCATATGAAGGCTATGCGTCGATCAACCCGCTTGGTCAAACCATCGGGGCAGTCATCATGTTCTTCGTGCTGGGCTTCCTGCCGGCGTTTATCGTCAGCAAGATCCAGGCGTCGATGGGCATTCTGCGCATCCCGGAAGCGGTCGAAATCCAAGGTCTGGATTACGCCGATCACCAATCCTACGAAGATGCCAAGGCGGCGATCATCGACGCCCACAAAGCGCATCTTTCGGCCAACAATTGAGGAGGGCCTGATATGTCTACAATCGGACTTGATAGCTGGGCCGTGGACCTTGCCGAAGTCGGCGCTGTCTACCCCCTTCAGGGGTGGGAGTTTCCCATGGTGATCGTCTGCGTGGTCTTCTGGCTGGGCTGGCACGTGATCCAGATGAAGCGCGAGAAGGAACACTTCGCCGCCGCGGAAAAGGTCGAGACGGACGGCAAATCGCTCGACAGATACTGACCTCACAGATCAAGATAGGGCGCCCGGTTTTCGGGCGTCCTTTTTTTGCCCAGATATCCACTACATGAATAATTCTTTCATCAGAGTTGATGCTGGTCAGGACACTTACTAGACTACGATTCGCCTAACTGATGGAAAAGGGCAGTGCCATGTGCGGTATCGTCGGACTGTTTCTGAAAGATCAAACGCTTGCGCCCAAACTTGGTAAGATGCTGACCGACATGTTGGTAACGATGTCAGACCGGGGGCCAGACAGCGCCGGGATCGCGGTTTACGGGCCCGCCAGCGCGAAAGGCAAGATTACGGTCCAATCGGAAACACCAGACGCGGATTTCGCATCGCTTGCTGATGACCTAGGCACCATCATCGACGCCGACGTCACTTTGCGCCGCAAGGACACCCACGCCGTGTTGGAATTGCCCGCCGACAAGATCGCGGCCGCGCGCCAGGCGCTGGCAGAGCTGAATCCCGCCCTGCGTGTGATGAGTGCCGGGGACGCCATCGAGATTTACAAGGAAGTAGGCTTGCCCAAGGACGTGGCCGCCCGCTTTGACCTGTCTGCAATGGCCGGTACCCACGGCATCGGACACACGCGCATGGCGACGGAAAGCGCTGTCACGACACTAGGCGCACATCCGTTTTCTACTGGGGCCGATCAGTGCCTTGTGCATAACGGCTCGCTTTCAAACCACAATTCTCTGCGCCGCAAGCTGGTTCGCGAAGGGCTTAGTTTTGAGACGGATAATGATACGGAGGTCGGCGCCGCCTATCTGACGTGGAAAATGCAGACTGGCAGCTCGCTGGGTGAGGCCTTGGAGAGCAGTCTGGATGACCTCGATGGGTTCTTCACCTTTCTGGTTGGCACCAAAGACGGCTTCGGCGTGGTCCGCGACCCCATTGCCTGCAAGCCTGCCGTAATGGCCGAAACCGACCAATACGTTGCCTTCGGGTCCGAATACCGCGCGCTGGTTAACCTGCCTGGGATCGAGGATGCTCGCGTTTGGGAACCCGAACCCGCCACTGTCTATTTCTGGAGCCATTGATGCAGACATTCGACCTGGCCGAACAAGGGCTGCGCGCGCTGAACCAGACGCTGCACGCCCAGAAAGACAGCACCAACCAGACTGCTTGGGACATCGTCAACGCGAAGGGAAGTCACGCGATTGCCGTGGGTCTGGATGCGCCCATTGAAGTGAATGTGCGCGGCTCCACCGGCTATTACTGCGGCGGGATGAACAAGCAGGCGACGGTGCATATCCACGGCTCGGCAGGGCCGGGTGTCGGCGAAAACATGATGTCCGGCACGATCATCATCGAGGGCGATGCCAGCCAATATGCCGGGGCCACTGGTCGCGGCGGGCTGCTGGTGATCAAGGGCAATGCTTCCAGCCGCTGCGGCATTTCGATGAAGGGGATCGACATCGTGGTGCATGGCTCCATCGGTCACATGAGCGCCTTCATGGCGCAGTCGGGCAACTTGGTTGTGTTGGGCGATGCCGGGGATGCGCTGGGGGATTCGCTGTACGAGGCGCGATTGTTCGTGCGTGGCTCGGTTAAATCGCTGGGTGCGGATTGCGTGAAGAAAGAGATGCGGGCGGAGCATCTGGAAATTCTCGCCGATCTTCTGGAACGCGCTGACGCGGATGCGAAGCCGGAGGAGTTCACCCGCTATGGCTCGGCACGGAAGCTCTATAATTTCCACATCGACAACGCGTCGGCATACTGAGGGCATCATGGACGAAACACCCCGCACCCTGCCCCGCCAGTCGGCGACCTTCACCAACGAGATCAACTCAGAGATTCGCCGCGCGGCGGCGACCGGTATCTATGACATCCGAGGTGGGGGCGCGAAACGGCGGGTGCCGCATTTCGACGACCTGCTGTTCCTTGGTGCCTCGATCAGCCGCTACCCGCTGGAGGGGTACCGCGAGACTTGCGACACCCGCGTCACCCTCGGCACGCGCTTTGCAAGCAAGCCCATCGAACTGGATATCCCGGTGACCATCGCGGGGATGAGTTTCGGCGCCCTGTCCGGCCCGGCGAAGGAAGCACTGGGGCGCGGGGCGACGGCCGCCGGAACCTCGACCACCACCGGCGACGGCGGCATGACCGAGGAAGAGCGCGGCCATTCCAAAATGCTGGTCTATCAATATCTGCCCAGCCGCTATGGGATGAACCCGGACGATCTGCGCCGGGCCGATGCGATCGAGATTGTCGTTGGACAAGGCGCAAAGCCAGGCGGTGGCGGTATGTTGCTGGGCCAGAAAATCAGCGATCGAGTGGCGGAAATGCGGAACCTCCCGAAGGGAATCGACCAGCGCTCCGCCTGCCGCCACCCGGACTGGACCGGGCCGGATGATCTGGAGATCAAGATCCTGGAACTGCGCGAAATAACCAATTGGGAAAAGCCGGTCTATATCAAAATCGGCGGCGCGCGACCCTATTTCGACACAACGCTGGCTGTGAAAGCCGGGGCCGATGTCGTGGTCCTCGACGGGATGCAGGGCGGCACGGCGGCAACGCAGGACGTCTTCATCGAACACGTCGGCCAGCCAACCCTGGCCTGCATCCGCCCTGCGGTGCAGGCGCTGCAAGATCTGGGTATGCACCGCGAGGTTCAACTGGTCGTCTCGGGCGGTATTCGCCATGGGGCCGACACCGCGAAGGCGCTAGCACTGGGCGCGGATGCAGTGGCCATTGGAACAGCCGCGCTGGTGGCGCTGGGCGACAATGATCCCCGCTGGGAGGAAGAATATCAGGCATTGGGTACAACAACCGGGGCCTATGACGACTGGCACGA
>Ga0115566_10002987_pt1 | contig 13817 bp, 7 predicted proteins | sample COGITO_mtgs_1204_3_FD_87173 | JGI IMG/M metagenome (GOLD analysis project Ga0115566, IMG submission 87173) | Pelagic marine microbial communities from North Sea - COGITO_mtgs_120405 | ecosystem: Environmental > Aquatic > Marine > Epipelagic | place: Germany:Helgoland, sampling site Kabeltonne...
CGTCGCCACCTTGACCGCGACGGACGCGGACTCGTCCAGCTCCGCAGCCTCCGCCGTCGCCGCGGCTTCACACGCCTCGAACACCTCCTTCGCCAGCCGCGCCGCCTCCGCGCGAGCCTTGGAGCTCTCCTCCAGGGCGGCGCGTTTGGCGGCGAGGGCGCTCTCCGCCGCCTGCAGCCGCTGCTTGCATCTCTCCTCCTCTCCCTCCGGGCACGTGTCCACGACGTCGTCGGCGATGTGCGCCGGGACTAGGTCGGTATCACACGCGGACGTGGCCTTCTCCAGCGCCGCTGAGGCGGTCTCGACGGTTTCGAGAGCCTTGGCGAGCTCTGCGTGTTTCCCCGTGAGCGCGGATGGGACGGCGTCGAGTCGTTCCTCCCTTCTCCTGGCGAAGGCCGGTACGTCGCGGTTGCGTCCGTGCGCGGGTTCAGCCTTGGCGGCGTTCTTGGCGGCGACGTCGCCGTTGGCCGTGCCGTTGGCGTCGTCGCCGCCGGCTCCCGGGTCGAGCCACCCGGAGAGGGACCTGCTGCCGAAGATCTTACGATCCTGCCAGACGTTCACCAGCTTCTCGCACTGCCGCATGGTCTTCTCGTCCGAGGAGTTCCGGAGGGTGTGCTTCATGGCCCAGCCCAGGATGGGCCACAGCGCGTCGACCCATTCGCGTCCCTTCTTGCGGGAGTTCTGGATCACGTCGTTGGCGAGGTACAGGAACACGAGCTTGCGCTTGCCCGCCGCCCCTTGGAGCTCCCGCTCGAAAACCTTCACCAAATCCTTCGCCTTCTTGCGATGGAACACGCACCAGTGGCTCAGGGTCTCGATGGACTGGGACGAGGCGTTAAGGCCGGTCAGCTTGACCTTGAAAGCCTCGGCGATGTCCCCCATGGCGCTCTCCGGGTGGATCGATCGAACGCGGCCGGTGGTTGTGATGAGGTCGGAATTTCGCAACTTTTGGCAATTCGAGAGAAACCGAGAGAAACAAGACGTTGGAATCCCGCGCTGACACAACGAGGAGGCGCGAGGAGGGCGCCATCCACCCGTCGAGGCGAGGATCTAGGGACGCGCGGGGACGATGAGCAGCTTCAGGGGCGCGTACACCCAGGGCGGCCTGACGGCGAGGCCCGGGTCGTCGTTCGGCATGGGCGGGGCGACGTCCGCCGGGGACGTCCAGCTCCAGATGCCCTCGGACTTTGACGTGGACGACGAGGTGGACAAGCTGCACGGGAAGGTGTCGATGCTGAAGCAGATGACGGGGGCGATCCACGAGGAGAGCTCGATCAGGGGCAAGCTGATCGACCAGCTGGAGGAGACGATGGCGAACGCGGGGACGATGATGAAGGACGCGAAGAAGAAGCTGGACAAGGCGTTCAAGCAGAGCAAGAGCTGGCACATGACGTACCTGCTGTGCTTCTGCCTGATGATCTTCCTCGTGTACTACATGCTGTACAAGTTAGGACGGTTCGTGCGGTTCTTCACGGGATGAGGCTCGTTTGGGACGAACCGGTTAGGAGAAGAGAGCACACTGTTAGAGTCGACGCGGCTGACGCCGTCGCCTGTATAATCCACATAGTCTAGTAGAGGCGTCTATTTGGCCTTGTGCGTCCTGAACTCGAACGTGAGCTCCTGGATGCTGACGGACTCGCCGCACTTCTCGCAGTACTCGTACCAACCGTCCGGGTCCGCCCCGAGGTCGACGTCCTCCCACACGGTTCCCCCCGTGGACTTGACGACGTACCCATCCGTGGGCTGCCACTTCGTGATCTCCAACCCTCGGCAGTCGAAGCCCATGATCGGGACGAACTCGCCGCTGTCCTCCGCGGTGATCGTGTCCCGGCACAGCTTCTTCACCTCGTCGAATGTGACCGTGCACTGCTTCTTGCAGTCGGGGAACCGCATCGCGAAGTTGGCCTGGCCCTTGCTGCCGTCAACCTCCGCGACGTCCTCGGCGCAGAGGAACACTCCCTCCTTCGACTCGTCGCTCTGCGCGTCCTTCACGTCGAAGCACCACTGCAGGTTATTGGGGAACGTGATGCTCGCCACGTTCTCGAGCTCAGCCTTGACGTACAGGACCAGGAGCACCATCTCGCGTGTCGGTCCGCGCCGGGGGAAGTGACGGCGGCTTCCACTGCCACGCGCTTTTGGCTAAAATTTATCCATCCCAGATCGTGACGTCTCACTTTTGGTGGCGTTAGGGATGGCGGCCTCGACGACCCCCCCCGCGGGGATGGAGACAATCTGGAAGATCGTGACCCCCGATGACCTCGCGGCGTGGAATGCCTCGGGTGTCATGACGGGATCGGACCTCGACGAGGCCGACGGGTTCCTCCACAGCAGCAACGGGGCTATGGTCAAGAATGTAGCCCGTATGTTTTTCGGCGATCGCGGCGACTGTCTGCTCCTTAAGATGGTCCCCGGGTCGTGGGATCGCACCGTCACGTGGGTCTCCGAGGAACCCGAGGGTAAGAAACCGCCGACCGACGGCGGTGTGGTCATCCACTACCTCAACGACGGGTGCTCGCACGTGTTCTCGACCGAGCCCCTGCCCATGTCCTTGGTGGTCGAGGCGCTCCCCATGCCGCTGGGCGAGGACGGCGCGCACGTGTTCCCGGAGGGCGTGTGAATCGAGCCCGTGAGGCTGTCCCTTAGTCCTTAGATCCTTAGCAGTTGTGAAACCAGCACGAGAACACCCTCGGGTACGGGACCGATTACCAACACCGTGTTCGACGCTCGACGAGACTGAACTCTCACTTGGAATTAAAACTTCACGCGGCCTGTCCGGTTGCTCATTCATTCGATCCGATCGATTACTCGTACACGGAACGAGGTCCTCGTCGTGATCACGCGCCGACGAGGACGACGGCGAAGATGGCGGCGACGAGGGAGAGCGCCCTCTGCACGAGTAGCTTCCAGCTAATTATCATCGTCTCTGAGAGTAAAAAGTGCAAGATCTGTCATCCAATGTGCCAATCAGCGGCCAGAATTAGCGGGGAAATGGGGCGTAGTGCTATGGGCAATTAGTCAGGCGTTAATCCAGAACTGTCCGCGCCTTTTCGCAAACGCCAAGTGTCGCGGTGGACACATCCATCGCGTTCCACTGTGAACTGCAGCCGATACGATCGCCATGGTGGCGATGGGCCGATGGAAACGCGCTCACGTGCCCGACGTGTCCCTCGCGTGCGCGCTCGCGTTCCACGCGCTGTTCGGCGCCGTGCACGAGGCTTCGCATTTGGCGGCAGCGTGGTGGACGGGCCGACTTCCGGACGTTGCAAACTTAACCGACAGCGCGAACGTCGTGGCCAAGGCGATGCTCGGCAGACACGTCGTCGTCGCCGCCAACGTTTCTGACGGCCATGTCGCTTTCGATATCGACCTGGTGCGGCACGCGGGGTGGGTGGCGAGCGCCGTGGTCGCCATCACAGTCGCGATTGCATGGTGCCGATATCGCGACTCGTCCCAGGTTGGAAAACGTAAGCCACGTTCAAATGCAGCAGTCGAGCCCAGGTGGTCGATGTCGGCCGCGGCGACCATCGCCGCGGTGGTGACCGCGCTTGAAGCCGTATCCACGGACCTACTCGGCATCGGCGTCCCGTCCCTGGCCGCGAGCGGCGCTGACCCCCTCGGAGCCGCCGCGTCGTCCATCACGCTGCTGTGCGGCAACTTCGGCGTCATCCTCATCAACGCCGCTTGGGCCGGCAAGAAAGAGGCGCTGGACATCCTGGAGAAGATGGTCGAGATCACCATGATGCGCGGCGCGCAGTCCGGGGGCGTGGTGACCTACGCGTCGGGTCCCGGCGCGGGGAAATCCCCGGAGGGTGTCAACGCGCCGCCGCAGTTGAAAGGGATCCGCACCCGGGTAGTCAACGGGAAGCGCACGACGTTATCCGAGCTGACCCGTAAGAAGTGCGAGGCGCACGACGGCGCATCGCGCCCAAACAAGGAGTTCGTGCGCGCGTACAGCGGCCACACGCGATTCGCGACCACCAGCAAGGCGTCCTTCGAAGGCACGCACCCGCACCAGTGGTGCCCGCCGCAACCCAGGCGGGTATATTTCGTGCACTCGCAGCTGAACCCCGGCGCGACCAAACGAAACGTGGAGCACTTCATCACGCACAACGGCGACCTGGACTTCTTCCGCGTCGCCGGGCAGTGGCACGAGCTGGGCAAGGTTCAGACGTGGCTGGAGAAGGTGCTGGAGTATCCCATGCCCGCGACGGTGGATTCCGCGTGCATAGCGGGTCTGGTGGACTTGCACCGGGCCGCCGGGTGCTGGGGCCTGGCGGTGCGGTACGCGTACCAGTGCGGGCTGAGCACCGCGCTTGGTCCCGATGACGCCAACCCGCAGCCCACGTACAAGCAGTACGAGCGGTGTGGGATGCAGTTTGAGCGCGCGCTCGATGGAATCTTGGAGGAGGATGATAGTTTGACGGTGCGCAAGGTGGGCAGCGAGAAGAAGTGGAGGAGGGAACTGACCAAACTGGCGCTGGACAACCTGCAGCGCGCGGGACCCGACTCGTACATGAACATGCCCAACGACGTCGAGGCGAACGCGCTCAAGGAGCTGGTCGCCGCCGCGATCGCAGCCTTCTTCGACAACGACCTGATGAACACCACGAAGCTGGTACTCGGCAACAGCAAGGGTTCCTTCGGGTTGTGCATCACGAGCAGCATGGATGCCCACCGGCAGCTGTGCGTCGCCGCCCGCGGCCAGACCATGTCCGTGGCGTTCTACCCGGAGAGCGGGCTGATTCTGTACGGATCCGAGCAGGCGGCGGTCAAGGCTGCGCTGGGCAAGGATGCGCCGGAAGGGGGCAGCTTCTTCGGTCTCACCCGCCAGTCTTCATCCAGAGGCGGGTCCAAGCGCGGCGGGTTGAAATACCTCGGTGATAACTCCGGGTCCACCTCCTCGCTGGAAGGGAGCAACCGTCAGACGCCAGACGGTGGCTCGCGCAAGACGCTGGTTAAACGGATGAACACGGAGAAGCGCATGGAGTTGAAGGGCAAGGTTGAGGCGGAGAAGAAGCTCGCGATTCGACTGGACTTGGACGACCTGGGCGGAGAGATTGTCCTGCTCGACTGGGGCGAGGGTGGAAAGGACAACGTGGAGATATCCGCCCCTCTGGAACATCTGCACCGGCACGAGATGATGAACGGCAAGGTGACCGTCATCGTGCACGAGGAGTCCCTGGCGCAGAGCGACGCGCCCCTGACCAAGCGATGCGTGAAACTCGAAGATAACGAGTTTGTGCTCCAGCTGCCTCCAACCTCGAAGGACCCTGTCGCGGTGGACCTGTCCGAGATACCCAAGGTGATCAAGGCCATGAACGACGACTGGCACAACAACCCCAAGGGTACCATCTCTTTGAACCGTTTCACCGCGTGGAACTTGGTGAAGGAGTTGAAACGCCGGTTGCGGAAACGCGAGGATGGCGCGGTGGAATACAACTCTGTCGACGTCATGGTCACCGGCTGTGAGGTTTCCCTTTGGCTGGGAGAGCAGTTCGCTTCCGATTTACAGTCCGCCTTTCCCAAGATGAACATCAAGGCGGTGTCCAGCAACAAGGTCTTGGGCCTCTTCGGCCAGGACTTCCCGATCCCGCTCGTCGGTCACCCAACCATGGAAAACGTTTGGGACCTGACCGATACCATCGTGATCATCGTGTCGCACTCGGGCGGTACGTTCGCACCCCTGGCGTGCTCCAACCTGATGAAGGCCAAAACGGACAAGATCTTCGTGGTTGCGTCCGAGTGGGACACGCAGATTGGTAAGCAGCTGCGCAAGCTGAGCGCAGGCGTCGGCAAGTTTGACTCGAGGATCTTTTCCACCGATTGCGGCGTGAGACCCGCGGAGCCGTGCACCATCAGCGTGGTAGCCACGCAAAACCTACTCACGCTCATCTTCGAGCACATTTGCCTCGTGATCCTGTCCGATAAGCAGCTCCGGCACGTCACCGGCGCGACCATCAAGGACAGCGACCTGAGCCAGCTCGAGCGATGCAACCAGGACAACCTCAGGGCGCTCGAGGGCCTCGTCGGGTTCAACGCCGCGGGCAAGGCGCTCAACCCCAAGGGACGCGGCACCAAGCACGCGGAGCTGCGTGCGGTTGGCGTGTACTGGTCCAAGCATGTGCTCGAGGGTGTGTACGCGTGGGTGTTGTCCGCGATTTACATCGTCGGTACAGTCACGGCTGGGTACCCCTTGGTGACCGGCGTGGCCACCGTCGCCGGTCTCAGCGTCTGGTGGGCATTCTACCTCACCAGGTTCGCCGACGCGTTGCTCTACCTGTTCCTTCCCCAGATCTGCATCACGATGCAGAGGCTGTGGCAGGGCCGGCCGCTGCTGCACCGCATGACTGCGCGCACGGTTGTCATCGGGGACTGCCCGTGGGTGGCGCAGTCGGCGGAGGCGTTACTCAGTAAGCTCTTCGCGTGCTCCTACTCGGCAGCTGGCATCGGGGTCATCTCCGGGAACCCCGCGGACCACCTGGTGCACCGACACACGCACAGGGTGGTGCGAGGCGCGTTGATGGTGTGCGGTCGACCCGATGGCAGGTTGAGCGCGCTCACCTCTCTCGAAGCCACCGTGTGCCTCTCCGTCAATCAGGCGTCTTCCATCCAATCAATCGGCAGCACGCTGGAGAGTATCACCATCGGTCACAACCCATCCACCATGCCGCTGACCGCCAAGAACATCTTCCTCGACCGCAACCGGCCGTTGTTTCTGTGCGAGAAGCTGCTCACCGAGAAGGAAGGGGTACACCCGGAGGAGCTCAAGATGAGCAGCGGGGCGTTGCTGGGCGCGTACTCAAATTTGCGCCTGGATTCCGAGGAGAAGCAGGAGGAAGGGTTGGAGGAGGACGTCTTTGCGCTGATGGCCAAATTTGGCTTTTCCAGCGAGGACGATGAGAGCGAGATGCAAAAGTTTCGGGAGGTGTTCGACTCTATCGACGAGGACGGCGGCGGGTCGCTGGACATCGAGGAGTTCACCTTGGGTTTCCAAAAGGTCAACCCGGACATGACCGACGAGCAGTGCAGAAAGATCTTCGACGAAGCCGACGTGGACGGATCCGGGGATGTGGACTTCGAGGAGTTCGTCGAGATCTGCCGCATGGGCGCGGGGGATATGCTCAAGATGCTCGGCGCGCAGAACCGCGACGCGTCCGGCGTGCTCAAGGTTCCCGTGAGCAACGAGGAGTACTTTGGCAAGAGCATGCGCGCAGAGGCGCCAAAGTCGCTCAAACCCTTCAGCCTGGTGGACTCGCAGAACATGGCCATGCAGTTATACGAGAGCCGCATCGCGTCCACTCAACGGTTCGTCGCCATGGCGGTCATGTTCCATGAGCTCGCGACCAGGGTACAGACGTTCTGGCCAACTTGGACCTTCGGCTACCTCGGCTATCGGATCGATCGCACGCACTCCATCATGCGCATCGCCACGACAGCGTCGCCCGTCTCCGGCGCTGAGGTTCGCGACAGGATCAACTACCTCACCATCCGCACCGAGCTGTCCAAGGCGTTGCAGCTCATTCGCCAGTTCACCACGACGTGGACGCAGAGCAAGTGGATGAAGCGGATCATGAAAGCGGAGCACCGCGGTTTGAAAGGGGTGGAGGGCAGCGGCATGGCCAAGTTTGTGGATTCGGGGCGCATTCGGCGCGGATCCATCACGGATATTTCCGACGGCGACATGGGAATCACCAAGCCGCTACTCCCGAAGGAGGCGAATGGAAGCGCGCAGCCGTCGCCGAGGACGTTGGCTGAGAACCCCGCTGACCTGGCGAGGCTCTCCGGTCAGCTCTCGGAACGGGGCAGGGACAGGAACCCGCAGGGGCGGTTGCAGCCGGTGACGGGTGCGTCACCCGCGATCTCCCCCAGGGTAACCTTCGACGGCAACACGAACGGGAGCGAATCGCCCAGGTACGGGCGGCGCGCGATGGGCTAACTTGATGAATAAATAATTTACTGTGTTCGACGCTTGTGTTTGACGCTCGACGAGACTGAACTCTCACATGGAATTAAAACTTAAAACTTCACGCAGTCTGTCCGGTTGCTTATTCATTCGATCCGATCGATTACTCGTACACGGAACGAGGTCCTCATCGTGATCACGCGCCGACGAGGACGACGGCGAAGATGGCGGCGACGATGGCGGCGAGGGAGAGCGCCCTCTGCGCCGCGGCGCCAGAGTGCGCCGGGCACGTGCCGTCGTCCAGGGTGAACGCCTTGGACGCCGAGTTGCAGAACTGATTCTCGCACTTCTCCTCGTAATCGTGGAGGGTTTTCTCGATCGCGGAGGGGAGTTCGTCCTCCTCGCACGAATCGTGCGCCATGAGCACCTTTTGGAACAAGGTCTTGCAGGTGGCGGAGGAGCAATCCGTGTTGCAGGTGGCTGTCTGCAGGTCGGTGGTGACGCTCGCGAGGTCGTCCTTCGCGGTGGAGCAGGTGACCGCGGGGCACGGGGAAAGGTCATCGTCGAATTGACGCGCGACCTCGCAGTCCTCGTAGAAGTTCTCGTAATCGTGGAGGGTCGTCTCGAGGGATGCCGGGATCTGCTCGTGCGTGCAGTGGTCGTGGTGGGACTGGACGATGTGGTAGTTCGTGCAACACGTCGGGCTGGCGTCCTTCTTCTTGCAGTCGTTCGCGGCGGTCGTGAGGTAGGTCTGCGCGGTCGTAATGGGGGTGGTGGTGGTGCAGTCGATCTTCCAGCCCTCCTCTTTCGCGACGCACTCGCACCGCTCGTGCTCGTCGTGGTCGTGTGCAACCTCGAAGAGAGATCGGCGAGCGGTGACGGGAGTGGCGAGGAGGAGCGCGCCGAGGAAGGCGGCGAGGAGCGTGGCGCGGGACATGCGCGCGAGGGACATCTTGTTCGTGTGCTGTGGGGGTTTGTCGGTGGTTTCGTGGCTTGGTGCGGGCGACGCGCGGCGTTGTGATGGATGGATCTCGGGCGGTGGTACGTTTATTTAGGTATCCGTGCAAGGTGATATGGGAAAATTAACTCAACAATGACGAGTCCCGCCCCCCTGTGCGATCTTGGAACGTTCGATTTTGGCGGCGCCTCGGCAACCCAAAGGTCCTTTATCCGTGCAAAGCCCTAAATTATCCGTGCAATATTCCGCATCAACTCGTAATTGGCGGTTTAATGTTCCCGTATGATAAATATCTCAATCTGAACGCGCTGATCTCCCCGATTTTGCACGGATACCGTAATAAACGGACGTGGGGAAAAGAAAAGAGAGGGGACATTTTTCCGTCATTCGACACGCGCCTCGCCGCACGCCGACCGAGATGCGAGGTGCGTCGCTCCGCCGTCCCCTCTGGCTTTCCGCCCACCCCCGTCAACCCCCGCCAGCATCTCGTCCACTCCGATCGCGCGTTCCGTGAAGAAACCCGGCCGAACGGGACTGACTTTTTTCCCGCCCGCCGCCGACTCCCGCAGGTCTCAAGATCCGCCTCTTCGCGGTGCTGCTCGCCGCGCTGCTCTCCACGACGAACGCGGCGATCACGACGGACTCCGGCACATACGACAACACGACCGATATATCCGCCTCACAGGCCGTCTCCACGAAGGTCAAGGAGATCGTCAACCTCCTCGACGGCACCCAGGCCGGCATCGACAGCGCAAAGGCCAAGTACCTCGACGGGTACCCCGCCGACGCGGGGAACCTGAAGACCTTAGCGGAGGACGTGTGCAGCACATGCACTGGGGTCACCACGTGCGCTAGCGTGAAGGCCGTCTACCCCTCAGTTTCGTGCTTCCTCACCGATTATATCGAAGGCGCGTCCTCGATCATCGATGACACGTCGCTCAACGTGGAGGCCCGATCGCAATGGTTCCGCGTCGCCATCCAGGACGGCATCCCCGTTCAGCTGGCCATCTCCTACATGGAGAAGGCCGACGCAACGGCCGACGCAACGGACTGGGACAACGCCGCGGCCGTGCTCCTGGGCACGGACGCCGACCGCAGCTACGCCGTGTACGGCCGCGCGGACGGACTCGCGAGGGACTACGGCACACTCGACGGCGCCGACTCTGAACACAACAACGCGCTCCACTCGAAAGCAAACGAAAAGATCTTAGAAGCGCTCGAAGCCGGTCGCGACACAGGCGCGTACGCGACGCAGACTGCGAACGTCATCGCGCAGCTGAAGGTGATATACGCGCAGGCCACGCTCAGGTCCACGTGGGGTGTCGAGGAAAACCTCGTCGCCGGTACCTCCCACGACAAGAACCAGGCTCGAGGTCTCGCTTACTTTGGCTTTGTGCTGGTGCCGTACGTGAAGGAACTCGACACGGTCCACGAGAAACACGCCGACATGATCTCCGATTTCTTCGACATCGGGTTCTCCCCCGAGTCCTTCGACCGCAAGGAGTACTGCAGGGTCCTGGACGCCATGGAGGACACGCTCAACGAACACTCGGCGAATCTTTACGCGGATTTCGGCGCGCTCACCGCCGCCGCCGCCGTGACGTGCCCCGCGACGCACATACCCGGCCGGCTCAACCTCGTGACCGACGCCGGGTCCTATTGGCCGCTGAGTGACGTCGCGGGCTCCTTGTCCTACTCCACGGCGATGAAGGACATCGAAGCGATGACGGACGAGGCGGCGATCGAGTCGCAGTACGCGGCGATCAAGACTGAGTACCAAAAGAAGGGTCTACGGGCCGAGGCTACGAAGGACCGCGCCGGCGAGCCCGTGTGGGACATGTTCAAAACGCAGACGGGATCCGGAACGTGGATCACCGACTTCATGGACAGCGCGCTCGACGGCACGATCCCCGGTGTGAGGTCCAACGACGCCAGGCGCGAGCTGGTCGAGAAGACGGGTAAGGACGCCGCGTCCGTCCAAGCGGTCATCTCCGACCTCTACAAAGCCACGACGGCGACCCCGGGCACGGACGCGTCCGTGGACAGGTACTGGGACCACGGCGCGGCCAAGTACGTCGGGAACACGCTGAACAGGGGCTCCACCATCTACGGCAGAGCCGACAAGCGCGGCAAGAACTTCGAAGCCGTGGACGGAAGCGACGTCGCCTTCACGAACATCGTGGTCCTCCGCGCCCTCGAAGTCGGCCGCGACGCAACGACGACGCAAGAACGCGAGGCGCAGTACGACATCATCGTGAAGCAGATTCAGGTCATTTACGCGCAGTGCGCGCTGCGTTACGCGCGTCTCATCGACGAAGCCCTGCTCTACGACTCCAAGCTCGAGGATCTCCCAAAGTACCGAGCGGAGGGACGCGCGTTTTGGAACATCATATCCCCGTGGCTCCGGGCGAAGGCGAGGAGCCTGACCGACTCGGTGCAGACCAAGGTTTGGGACCTCAACGTCGACCTCGAGAAGGACGTCCACGCGTTCTGCCGCGTCTACGAGCTGATCGAGATGTTGGAACTGCCCGAGTGGGAGATGGGCACGCTCGTCGCCGCCGCGGGCGTGACGTGCGTCGGGGATCGGCAGACGGCGGATACCAAGCCGCCGACCGTGCCTCTGCCCGGCGGCGGCGGCGGCGGCGGGAACAGCAAGCGACACGACGAGCTCGTCGGCGGTCTCGTCGGCTTCTTCATCGGCATGTTCTTCGCGTGCGCGTTTGGCTTCTGGGCCTGCTGGAGGGTGCGCCAGGAGAAGCAGGGTATGGTCAAGCTCATACAGAATGCGGGCGGGGGACGGACGGAGATGGCGGTGGAGATGGCCGGCGAGCCCAAGCCCTCTCCGAACAACGTCTAAACGCCGCTTGCTTTCAATTAATCCATCATCTGTGCGTGTGTCTATGAGTAGTTCGCGCTCTGCCGCCTCGCCACCTGACCGTCCCCCGATTCGAACCCTCCGCCGCTCAGCCGAGTCTCTCTCTCTCGGCCTTGCCTCGCCTTGCCGTTTGTTTCGTTCGTCTCGACCCGAGCGTACCCCCGGCCGCTCCTGACGGGCGCCGCCTCCACGTACCTGAACAGCACGGCCACGGCCGCCGCAAGCATCAGGCACGCGACGAGTATCAGCGACGTCTCGGTGGACGCGGCGTCAGCTATGGCCGCCATGGGCATACCCATCGCGTAACCAAAGTCGCGCCAGAACCGAACGGTGCCGATCGACCCCGCCATCCCGCTCTTCGGCGAATGATCCGCCGCGGCCGCCGCCAACACCGGATACATGAGACCGGTGAAGAACCCGAGGAGCACGCCGGAGAGCACGAGGTACCCGAACTGGAGCTGGCGGAGCTCGTCGGGTGAGACGCCGACGCCGATGGAAGCGCGGCCGTGCCAGCCGGCGCCGACGGCGGCGACGAGCAGCGCCGCCGAGCCGCCCAGCAAACCGAGGCACATCGGCGTCTTCCTCCCGACCCTGTCCGAGACCATTCCCGCCAGGAGCTGCGACAGGCCCTTGACGAAGGAGTAGCACGCGGTGAAGAAGTCCCGCTCGCGCCCGCCGAGCCCCATCACGTCCCGCGCCCACGTCGCCATGAGTCCCCACGCGAGGCCGGTTTCAAAATTCGCGCAAAAACCCGCGAGGCACACCACCGACAGACTCCTGTCCGCGAAGCTCGTGCGCACGAACGCAGCCCACATGGTCTCCTCACCCGTCAGCGTCGTCGGGTCCGCCGGTGCGTCGACGTCGTCGGCGGCGCCTCCGTCCTCCGCCGCGTTCGTATCCGCCGCGTATCCATCCGGGTCCCCTTCCGGGTCCCCTTCCAGACCCGCGCCGTTTCCGCGCCGCGCAGCCGCGTCGTCGTCGTCGAACAAGGGCACGCCCCTGCGCGCGCCGCTCAGGTCCGACATCGCGATCCCGCTGATCAGACCCTTATCACCCGCCCCAACCCCACCGTCGGCGACCCGCTCGGCGAACAGGCTCTCCTTCAACAACCCGATACAGACCGCGAGGCCGATGAGCATCAACGAGATTTGCAGATGGAACGGCTCGCGGGTGTACCCTTGGCACACGCACTCGCCGAGGCACTGCGTTTTCCAGTCGTCGGCGACGGCGCACTTCCCGAGGCTCTTCGCGAGGCACTCGGATCCCGGCGCCGGTCCGCTTCCGTTGGACCATTGGCACGTCACGGCGTCGCGCTCGATGGACCCGTACACCGAGGCGAAGATGGCGATGGCGGTGTACCCCACCGTCTCGGAGAGCCCCGAGGCGAATCCCCTGGCGCTCGCGCCGCAGAGGTCCATCATCGTGAGGATCATCGCGGTCCACACGAGTCCTTGGTTCGCGCCGAGGAAGAGCGAGGAGAAGACCACCGCGGACCACCCGTTCTCGCCGCGCGTCGGCGCGCCGAGCACGGTGATTGGGGCGAGGATGCCCACGCTCCAGCCCGCGATGGCGACGCGTTTCCGCCCGAACCTGTCCGCCAAGCCGCCCACGAGGAGGTTACATACCGCCTTGGCCAGGGCGAAGGGCACGAGGAACGCGCTCTTGTCGGCGTAGGACTCGCGCGCGTACTGACGCCCCGCGCTGTCCAGCACCGCTAGCTTCTGCAGCTGCAGCGTCGCGCCGATTAGCGCGGTCACGAGCGACGCGACGATGAGCTGCGGGAGATGTCGGCGCCATTGCGGCTGAGCCCCCCGCGATCGTCGTCGCCCGCGGGGATTCCCGCGCCAGATCCCGCTCATCCCGACCCGCGCCCCCGCGAATGGCGTGCATCCCTTGGGGGCGGAAAAGGAATAACAATTTTCAGCGGTTCAGTTGCGGCGACAGTTCAAAATCGATCGCACAACGCATCGACGATGCCGCCGGTGTTCAAGGGCATCGATGACAAGGGAAACCCCATCGGGACGAACGTGACGTTCTGGAAGGCGGTCAAGGCTGGCGCCAAGGCTCCGGACGGCAAGCCC
>Ga0115566_10002990_pt1 | contig 13808 bp, 4 predicted proteins | sample COGITO_mtgs_1204_3_FD_87173 | JGI IMG/M metagenome (GOLD analysis project Ga0115566, IMG submission 87173) | Pelagic marine microbial communities from North Sea - COGITO_mtgs_120405 | ecosystem: Environmental > Aquatic > Marine > Epipelagic | place: Germany:Helgoland, sampling site Kabeltonne...
ACCGGCACTACCCATTATACTTCCTAATAAACCACCTCCAGTAGCTGGTGATGGTGATGGAGCGACGTTCGGCTTCGGCGCAACCACACCGGCGCGCGGTTGCGGCATGCCCTTCTTGACTGCGGCAACGCCGCCTTCGATATCAGCGAGCGACTTTGTCGGCCCGGACGGCGCGGCTGGGTGCCCAGACGGCACCGCTGCACCCATAATGTTACTAAGCAGCCCGCCGCCGCCGCTGCCACCACCTCCGGTAGGCTGTCGCTGCTGCTGCTGCTGTTGTTGTTGTTGCTGAACTGGCGCGGGAATCGCTCGAACTCCTCCGTTCATGGCGTTCAAGACTTGATCGTACCGCCATCCCATCTTTAACAGCGCCTGAAGAGGAACGTACTTGAAGTTTATTGGTGCATCAGACGGTCTCAACGGTAAATCCATCGGGAAGAAGCCGCCTTGGTGCCACTCTGTGATCTCATCTCGCGTAAATGGTCCTTGCGGCGCGCCCACGGGATCCAAGTACATCCAGTTCGTCGGTATAGACACCGGCGCCGCCGGTTGTTGCTGCCGCTGTTGCTGCTGCATCATTTGATGTTGCTGCGCAACATTCGGTGCCTTCAAATCTCCGAAAAAGCCACCGCCGGAAGACACGTTTGGAGAATCCTCTTCGATGACAAATCTCGATTGTTGTCTCGGTTGATTCTTCGCCGCTTCTTGTTCCATTAATTCCGCTTTAATATCTTGCGTAAACGCGTCCTCAGTAATTAAACCATTGATATCAGCTTCGGTGAGCTCAATCTTTTCGCTTTCAGGGACGACTCTCGCCTCTGACCTCGTCGTGCCCGAGGCGATTTCCTCGCGCATCTGGCGCATCTCCTCCTCCGTCAACGCCGGCATGGCACCGCCCAAAAATGAATCTCCAACCTCCGTTCGGTCTTTTAATTGGTTCCCATCCAAAGCCCACTCGGGCACACCGTCGTATTCATCTCTCCTGCCGCCTCTATTTTGTGTAGAGTACGATCCTTTCCCGTCGCCAACTTCGTATCGATCTTTCTTTTTTCGTCCCAAAGCGTCTTCGCCGTCTTTCCACGCCGGACCTTTCAGTTGCCCTGCTGGCGCCCCCGGATTCGTCTTCACCCTGTTTGCGAACATGGTCAAATCCCACAACATATCTCCAGGTTTCACCGATCTCAACGGCACGGTGTCTTTATCCACCTCCGCCGGCAATTCGCAGGCGTTCGCCGCTTCCAAATCTCTCAAAATTTTAACCAGTTCCATCGCCCCGTACACGTGTTCAATGTTCTCGCGATCCGGATTCGACTCTCTTTCGTCTTTAAACAACTTCTCAAACTCTGTCGCGTGTTCCGCGATGCTCTTCTCAAATTCCTCCGAGATGCAACTTTTCTTCTCTTCGATTTCGAGCTCGGCTTCGTTAAACCCGGGCGCGTACGGTTGCGCCATGTTCACTTCGTACCCGCCACCAGGGCCGCCTAAAACGTTCCCGTGACCTTTTCCTTGACCTCGACCTCTTCCAATAGAAAACCCAGATCTGTTTTGGTTCGGTCTCGACGGTCCATCTTTACGGTTTCGGTTATAAAAATCGTTTCCTCCTTCTCTCTTCTCGTACCCTCGCGGTGGTCTCAAACCAGGGATGGAATTCCTCTCGCCTCCTCCCCCTCGGTCTTCTGAAATTCTCCCGCCTCTTAACCCCCCCATACCACCACCACTTCCTCTCGGTTCTGCATACTCTCTCCTCTTGTGGTCCACGGATGCGCGTCTGTTTGTCACCGTTTGAAAGTCTCGATCGTCTTCTTCTTTCCACTTATGTGTCGATTCTTCTTTCCCGGGTGGTTTCGGTTTCCCTCCTTTTTCTCCTTTTTCACCTTGCGTTTGCCACCCCGCGTTGTTGTTTGATGCCGTTTCCGGTCTCAAGGAGAGATTCTCGAGCGCATCTTTCGCCGCAGCGGTGGTGGTCGTTTCTTCTCCTTCTGAAGGGACCGTCATGAATACTTATGTATACGGAAAAGAATGCGTTTCTGATGTGATCGGAATTCTAACAAGATCTGCTCTCTTCTTCTCAATTGCTCTTTTCTTCTATTGCAATAAAAAACAAATAAAAGCGCGACTTAGAGAAAACGCTCTTTCCTCGAACAACAACTCGATGTTCAGATGAAATGTCTCTCTCCTTTTCGCTCGTCTTATTTCTTTCTTCTAGCTGCTCCTCTCCGGTCGTCGCTCTTTGTCGTCGTTCGCAGAGAAGCTCTTTTTATGACAAAATGTCTTTCACAGAGAGAGAGAGAGAGAGAGAGAGAGAAAAGCACCCCTGTACAGTGTTTAGGGTATAAGAGAAAAAAAGAAGGGAAAAAAAACGTACCTTTTCAACACTTTGTTTTGGGGCGAAAGAGAATACGAATATAACACACGACGATAAATGATCATCAACGGTATTGCCAGAGCGAACAAAATGTGTTGTCGGAGGTGTTTTTCTCGTCGAGGTGGTTTTGCGACGACGACGACGAAAGCGGTGGTGGTTTCGTCGTCGTCCTTTTTGTCAGAAAGGCAAAACACGGAACAACGGTATTTGAGGATGATGCAAAACAGAGGGAGAAGGAGGACGCCGCGTGATGGGTATTGTTATTATTATTATTATTTGAACAAAAACAGTAACAGCAGAGCACTGTTTACCACCACCAAAGCTGCCACTGATGATGATGAGAGCAACGACAACAAAAGCGCGTCGTCTTTGATGAAAAAGATGTCGTTCAGGACGAAAAAACCTTCCCAAACTGGCCAAATTGCAAAAATTTTAGCCGAAACGGTTATACGAGGCGGCGATGTGATTTGTTTGCACGGCACCGTCGGTGCCGGGAAATCTCTGTTTGCGAGAGCGTTTATTCGTTCCGCGTTGAACGAAGGTTTGTCTTTGTCCGTCACGTCTCCGACGTATCTGATTCAGAACACGTACGAGAAGGACGACGAGAGCGATACGATGAAAGGCGTTCAAAAGGTGCACCATTTTGACCTGTATCGATTACCAGACGAAAAGAGCGTGATGCAGTTGATTGATTTAGAGGATACTTTTTCAAATACGAGCGTGTCAGTGTTCGAATGGCCGGACAGGTTGGGGTCTTTGATTGAAAAAGCGGAGAATAGAGTGGACGTGTTCATATCGGCGTCGGCTGAGATAAACTCGAGCGAGGATGATTTTGAAAACAAGTTTGGAGCGGTTCACGAGGCGCATTTACTCGCATTGGACTATGAAAGTGAAGAGATTGATAACGACGACGACGACGAGGAGGAGGAGGAGGAAGGTGATAGCAATGATGACAATCATAACCCAAAAACGATTAGAACGATAGAACTGAAACCCGTAGGCGCGAGCATCACGGAAAGACTCGAAGAGAGTTTGTTTAGTAAAAAAACTTAATAAAGAACACACATACAGTGTAGTAGCAGTAACCGTATTCAATCTATCGCCATATATTGTACATCTACACACAAAAGCAGCAAAAATTCTATTCGTATTATTATTGTTCTATCATCTCTTTCAAATCGTCCAATTCTTCTGGGATCTCGTCGTCTTCCCACTCGCCCTCGTCCTCGTTCAAATACGCTTCGTCAAACTCATCGTATTCACCGTCATCATCCTCCAAATCGCCAACAGCGCCGCCAGCTTCAGTATTGTTAAGCCCTTTTGCGGCAGCAAACGCTCGAATAAGTCCCGCTTCTAACGGGTTGAACGTATCTACGTTATCTATGGTCCCAGACAAACTCCCCGCTCTCACAGCTGCGCCAAGCGCGACGACTTCGTCCGGGTCCACTAAATCCAACTCTGGTTTCCTCGAAAATGTGTTTTCGACAAACTTTCTCACACAAGGCGTTTTTGTCGCTCCTCCAACTAATAATACTCTATCAAATGGCCGTCCAGCCGATCTCGTGCTAATCTTGTTTCTATTTTTCTTCTTGTTCTTCGCCTCTTCGATTTGCCTGAGACGTTCCAAGTTCACCCCGGCGCTATCCGCGCATTCCACGCACGGCTGTCGCATTCGTCGCAAAACGCTCGTGCAAGCTTTCTCTAACATCTGTCTCGTAAACGCTACCTCTTTCCCATCTGGTGGTAAAGGCACGTTCACAACATTCACGTCGGACAGTTTCTCTCTCGTCCTCCTGGCGTTTAACAACGCGCCTCTAAAATCAACAATCAACCCTTTCTTATCGCACTCTTTACTCATCCATTTCGCTACGGCTACGTCTAAATCGTCCCCGCCTAATCTAGAATCTCCCCCAGTGGCTAACACCTCCAACGTTCCACCGCCAACTTCTAAAATCGACACGTCGAACGTGCCGCCGCCTAAATCGAAAACGAAAATCGTTTCGTCCAAGTCCGGGTTCATGATGTCCACCCCGTACGCCAAAGCCGCGGCTTCCGGTTCTCTCAACGTCTTCACCACTTTCAAGCCAGCCATCATCCCCGCATCTATGGTTGCATCCACTTGCGTCTGATCAAAATACGCAGGAACCGTAATCACCGCTTTTTCAATCGTCCCTCTCTCGAGACCTCGATACCGCTCGGCTTCGAGAACGAGTCGCTCGATAACCTTCGAGGATATTTCTTCTGGAAGTAAAGAAACATCTTCGCCTAAATTCGGTACTTTTATGCCCACTCTTTTTGTCTCGTCGTCGAAGCAGCACTCGTACGATACCGATTTCATATCCTCCTTCGCTTTCCGATATTTCCTTCCTATGAGCCTTTTCACCGACCCGAACGTGTTTTTCGGGTCGGAGCGTAAAAAAGGAACCGCATCGTGTCCGGTCAAAACTTCACCGGAACTCGTGAAATGTATCACCGATGGCATCGTTCTCGTCGTTTCCACGTTATTTATTGTCGGTATCGGGACGATTTCCGTTTTCCCAGAGTCCGTGACTATCGCGACGGCGCTGTTCGTCGTGCCCAAATCGATGCCACAAATGCCAGACGAATTCGAATTGGTGTTGGTGTTGGTGACGACGAGGAGTTGATTTCTTCGTCTGCCGTGCGACGATGCGGTCTTAGTACTCGCGCGAGAAGATGCGACGCGATGCTGACGACGATGATGATGCACTATTGGCAATATCGTCGCTGAGGCGAACATTTGTGTATCTTGCTTTACGCGTTAAAGAAAGCGCCTAGGGGAATAATTACTGTTAGGTAATGCGAAAGAATTTGGGAGCAAAAATGGTGATATTTTTGTACAATGCTACGCCTTCTATGCGTAAACATCAGATGTGGTATTATTATTACAACGCACGCCCTAATATGCATCCCTGTGACGTTTCGTCGTCGTCTTCTTCGTATTTCTACACACCACTACTTTCTTTGCCGCGCGGCTTTTTCTATTGTATTCATTTCATACACCTTATTTTCGTTTGCTCAAATCCGCCCACGTCTTACCGATTCGTAAATCCGCAAATAAAGGCACTTTCAAATTGAAGTGTTTCCCGACATCTTCCATGGCTTTCCTTGTCTCCCGACCAACCATTTTAGCGAGATTTTCGTCGCATTCGAACAACAACTCGTCGTGTATGGTTAAGATTAAATCGGTTTTTTTCAACAAGGACTTCTTGCGTAAGTTTTCGAGTGCGGACATGGTGGCCATTTTAAGGATGTCAACCGCGCTGCCTTGCATCAAGGTGTTGATGAAAACTCTTTCCGCGGTAGCAGCTTGCGAGGAATTCTCGGATTTCAGTTCTGGTAAATCTCTGAAACGTCCCGATAACGTTCTCGCGCGCGGCGAATCTTTCGTCTTTTCTAAGGCAAGGATTTGCGATTTCCATTTTTCGACGCCCAATAAAGTGGTACCTTTGAGATCATCGAGCATTTTCGTCGCTTCGTTCTCAGCGATGTTCAAGCTCTTTGCAAACAATTTCACGCCGGAACCGTAAATGACACCATATACGAGATTTTTCGTTTGTTTCCTCTGTTCGTCAGTCACCGCGTTGTAATCCACGCGCATCCATTTCGAGGCGATTCGCGTAAACGGATCCGCATTTTCCTCTTCGAACGGGTTAGAACTCAGCGCGGAAATCAACGTCGCATCTTCGGAACAGTGCGCGACTAACCTCAATTCCAATTGAGCATAATCACACGCGACTAAAATCCGCCCTTGTGGAGCTTCAAAGAGCGAGCGCAGAGATGTGGGCACTTTCTCATCAGAAACGGCGCCGTGAGGAATGGAATACAAGTTTGGATTAACGGACGTCGTTCGTCCAGTTTCCGTATCGGTTTGGTTCGCGAACGCGTATATGCGGTCTTTCGTCGTTGCTTTCGTTCGAGAAATATCGACGCCATCCTCATCGACTTCGTCTTCTTCTTGTATGGGACGAGATGCGACCAATGAAAGCTCCTCGGCGGTAGCTACGTACTTACCCAAACTCCTATGCTCGGATATCAACGCCGCGACTGGGTGCGCCAACTGCTTCAAACACTCCGCATCAACTTTAAACTTCTGCCTGCGTTTAATTTTGTCATTTTTACCGTTATCGTTATAACGTTTGGTGTTAAAATCTGGAATTATTGCATCGTCCGGCGGCGTCAAACCTAACGTTTCAAACAGTAAAATACTCACGTCCGTGGACGAGTTCAAATTCACTGAGGGCATTTCGGGCGAATACCATTGCATGCAAATGGTTTCGATCTCATCTCGTCTCGCTTTAGCTTTTGCGATGTGTGGTTGGAGTGCTTCGACATTAATCGGTACGCCGACATTTTCAATATCGGCCAACGCTCGCGCGAAGGGCATTTCCAACGTTCGCAAAGCCTGGTACACGTCGCTTTTCTTGCACATGTGCTCAAACGTCTCCGAGACGTGCCAAATGGTCGCCACAGCTTTAGCTAGCTCTAGTCGAAACACAGAGAGTTTATTTCGGTGCCTATTTATTTTTGCTCGGGGATCGTACGTCGATTGGCGTTCGATTTTCGAGACGTTCAGCGCGGGTGAGAGGTCGCCGATGAACGTTCTCAAGATGGCGTCGCACAAGGATGTTTCGTAGGTCATCGCAGCAGATGACATATTCAAGACTACCTTATTGTTATTGTTACTTTCACTAGACGACCGCAACATTCGCGATGACCCCCATGCGTTTGCAGAAGAGACGCACGGTGTCGTCTGCACGTCCGGTCGCAACAACCACGCCATGATGCGAAGATCCAAAACACGCTCGCCACAAAACGCAAAGAAATACTCGTGTGGTTGTTGGGCTACTGAACGAGCGGAATTCTTCAATCTCGATTCGCGGTCTTCGAACGTTTCTGCACCGAGTAAACTTCTCAGTTGCGGTTTCAAATCAATCGTCATTTTCTTCGACCGAGCGTCTCGCAAAATCTCAATCGCCGTGGCAACGTCGCACGCCGGTTTGTCTTTCGTTTCGTTTACGATTTCCGTCGCTTCGTTGCCGGCCTCATCTCTTGACTTTGCACGTAAGCGCATGAAATACACGCACTCGTCGCTAAATGCTAAGAAGATACCAATCGGTGGCAACGAAAACGGTTCCAGTGGGTTTGGTTCGAAGAGAATGGCGTATTTTTCGGACTCGCGCCATTTCTTTATCAACGCGGCGACTTGTTCAGCATCTCTGCAGAAGACAATGCCCGGGGTTTTGTCGTCGAGATCGAAATCGTCGTCGTCTTCCTCCGTGAACGGCGTTGGATATCTTTTCGCGCGATTGAAAGAAGAAGCATTCCTCGCGTTCTCATTTTTACCTTCTACCAAAACGTGGTCTTTTCGTTTTTTAACGCCTCCTCTGCAACCTCCCGCCCACATGTCTTCCGCTTCCGCTTGCTCTTCTTCTTCTTCTTCCTTGAGAAGCATCGTGGTCGTGGTGGTCGTAGTGTTATTGGTCGTGTTATTCTCCTCCTCCAAACAAAACAACTCTTCCTCTTCCATCAACTCACGCATTCTCTGTTCCGCTTCTTCTCTCGCCGCTTTCGCTTCCTCGGCGATAAATTTCTCGCACGCTCTAAAAATCTGGTTCGCCGTATGTGCCGAGTTTTTCACCGTGTTCAAACGTTTGATGGCTTTTTGCACTCTTTTGACGCCAAATCCGACGACATCTTTTGGCGACTTCATTCCCGCATCTAGTAACGCTCGCGCTCGAGTCACATCTATGCAGTCTCCGACGCAAGTGAGTGGTAAAATATCTTCTCTGCCACCAACCATGAGCCGTTCCGCAGCGCGATTTACCAAATCGCCTAAATCCTGCCATCGCATGTACACGCACACGGACGAGACGGTGAATCCTAAACGAACCGATTCTTCCTGTAACTTTTTCAACGTATGACCGGTGATGGAATACTTTTTACATATGTGATCGACTTTGACTTCTTCGACTAAGTCGAGTAAAATTAACGCGTTGATGAATCGAATGCACAGCAGTCGTTGCCTCGCATGATTCTCGTCACGCGGGTTGTCCATTTTACCTTGTTGTAAACGAATTTCGACGTACGCGCGTTCAATACCGACCATTTCCAGAACAGACTTTTGCAATGGATCTAAGTTTGAGTACAAATCCATGAAGAACTTTTGATTTAATGGAGGCAACGGGTCAGGCGGGACCATCTTCTTGATGACTTTGCCATTCTTTTGCACGATTTCCTCTTCACGCCAATCCAATGTCGGAGTAATCAGAAACAACAAGTGCAGAGGCGTGGCTAAGACTAAAGCCTTCCTGGCTAACAACAAATCTTGTTCGACGCGTCGAATCGATTCGACTTTGACCATCCCAGATTGCGCCGCGGCGTTTCCTAAATTTGAGGCTGAATACGTGTGCGTTTTCGGACACCATTTCAATAACGCTTCGTCTTGCAACCACTTCAACGCCTCGACGGCGATGGATTGCACGTAATCGTCGAAATCGTTCAACGCGGATAATAGCGTTTTCTGCGCGTAGCGTTTGACTTCTCTCGCGTGTCGGACTAAACCTGAAGCACATCCCTCCAACATGACACGCCGCATGCCAGCTTGTGCCAACGCAGATTCCAACTCGGGCAAATCCCCTTCGAGCATGTCGCGCACTTCCTCGATTTTCTTCTCGAGGACTTTCTCCGGAACGTCTTGACTGACGAAAACGTAAGCGCTGCCTCGATCGTCTAAGCCAGCTCTTCCAGCGCGACCGATCATTTGCTGCAGATTTCTCGGTTCCAGTTTTTGCGTTCCACCGACGAGCAAGTCGCGAACGATAACCCTTCGCGCGGGCATGTTCACGCCCGCCGCGAGCGTGGACGTGGCGCATACGATGCGAACCAAGCCACGTTTATATGCAACTTCAATCGCTTGACGTTCTTCTACTTGCATGCCAGCGTGATGGAACGCAATACCTGAAATGATGTACTTGGCGATATTGGAAATCGAACCATCTTTATCGTTCCTCGGTAAAGCGTCGTAGGCGAATTGTTCTCTCGCCTCGACCGAGTTCCCGATACCTAAATTAACATCAACAAATTTCATTTTCGCCAACTGATCTGCGAGTACTCGACATTTATCTCGCGTGCCGCAAAAGACAAGAACCTGGCCATTTTCCTGTAACGTTTCCATGCACAGTTTACCTACGTGTACCACATCGTTTCCTTGCTCTAACGTACGAACGACTTCGCCCGACGCACTGTCGATAATATTATTTCTCGATTTGACGAAGACTTCCAACGTCACCGGTCGATAGTTACTAATGCTACAAGACGCGTCCAGCCATTCCGCCAGCGCATTTACGTTCGGTAACGTCGCGGACATGCCAACAATCTGTATCGGTCTTTGGTTATTCATTGTATTTTCAACTTCTTTAGACGGTGGCGAGAAGATGGAGTACCCGCCGTCCGAGGACGAGTATTGCGACACGTCGCCCAATACCGTGTTTGTATTTGCGGCATCTCCAGGCGCGCCACTCCCATTCTCTTCAGTCGCGTACACTAACTTCGTCAACAAACACTCCAAAGTCGCACCTCGCCCTGGTTCTTGAACCATGTGTAACTCGTCGACCACCACGCACTTCAAATCTTTCAATCTGTGTTGTTCAATCATCTTCGTCACCAGAGCGTTGGCTTTCTCCGGCGTGCACACAATCAAGTACGTTTGCCCAGTTCCAGATTTCGGTATACCGCCGCCACTCCCACCAAAGTGACGCAACACGCGCAATCGGTGTATGCTCGACAATAAAATCTCCAAGTCTCTCGCTCTTTCCACGCATAAGGACACGAATGGCAACACCAACAAACATATGCACCCTTTGTATTGCGTCAATCTTCTCGCTAACAAAATATCCGCGACTAAGGATTTCCCACCGGACGTGGGCGCGCAATACACGATATTTTGCCCGTGCGTTAATACACCAGGGGTGTTTAGCACGTCCGATTGCCAATCGTACAACTTCTTGATCCCTTTCCTGTGTAAATATTTCACGAACGATTCCGGCAAGTGCAACGAGTGCAACGGAATAGTCTCCGCCGTCGTCGTCTCCGCGAGCTGTTTCTTCTTCTGCTCTTTCTTGAGTAGCGTCGGGGAATCAATCGGAGGTAGCGAGGCTAAAAAACTCTTGGAATGTTGTTGTATTGGAAGAGGAGCAACTGCGTTTTGTTGCTGTTGTTCATTCTCTCCCAGCGCGGCGGCGGTAAAATCTAAAGACCTTCGTCTTCGCTTTGAAGTTTTCAACGAATCTCTCCTCGTCCCGACTGGACCAACGTTCAGCATCAAAAATTGCGCGTCGTCATTTTCGTTCTCCTCCTCCTCCTCTGAGAAGAACCGCGGCGAAGACAACATCACATCCTCGTCGTGCATTGTCGTCATCTCCTTTTCGATGTCTCTTTCAATCTGATCGTTTGTTTTCGCCGGAGAAATGTCTCGCGTGACGTTCTTCATCATCTCTCTTTATTCTTTTTCCCCCAACAAAAAGAAAGAATTGTTGGCACGCACTCAAAAATTATATCTCGAAGACATCCCTGTGAGTGCGTGGCGACATTTGCGACAAAACGCGGGCTTAACGTTTTACTCTGAGAGTAATAGCAGTGGAGTAGTAATGGTGATAGGAAAACAAGAGCGACAGCAAGAGCAACGAGTGGTGCGTGGTTGCGTGTTTGCTGGGTAAAAAATGAGGATTTCTTTTTTTTCCAATTTTTTCTTCCCCTTTTTTTTTCAAGCAATCGAAGAATTCTCTTTCTTTCTTGGATCGAAAAGTCGAGCGAGTGCCCAGATTCGATGCGATGAATAAATTCGAAAAGTTAAGTTCTATCAACAACAGTATCTATCATCTCCTCGCAGCGCGCGCGGCGAGGGCTACATACATAGTCTGCTGAAATTAAACAACGCATGTAATAATAATAATACTAATAGTTTCTTCTAATAGATGCTAATAATAATACTAGTTTACTCATTTCTTATCGTTTAACAATTGATAGGCGATAATCGCGGCGTCTGGGAAACGAGTGACAAAATACAACGCGACGAGGCGTTCGAGTTTGACGTATTCGTCTTCGCCAGGTTTTTCCACAAACGGCGCGCCATTAGCGGAGAGCCAGCTTTTCATTTCGCGCTGAATTCGAAAGGCTTCTCCTCCGTGCCCCATGGGTGGATGGGTATAGATGTTACGAATGCAAAGGACTAAACCTGCAAAATCGTTCGAGTACGCGCCGGCGCTGAGTTGTTCTTGCTTTTTGTCCTCTGGTATTTCGGTTTCCAGGGACTCTAACGAAGCCGAAGATACCTTTAGAGTTTCCATTTTACCTCCTTGGATATCTTCTTCGCTATCGTTGGTGTCATCGGGGGCAATAACTCTCTCTTTCTGACGTCGTTCTCGGGCCGCTCGCCGTTTCTGGGATCTCGTCAGTGGTCTCGCGTTGTTGCTGCCGCTGCTGCCACTATCTTCCGCTCTTCTTCGTTCTGACCTTTGTAATAAACTCGACAGGATGTGATCTTTCCAGTTGTTGATATTATCCGTCACTCTCCTCACGTCGGCTTTTCGACCAACCCATGCTCTCTCGACTAAATTTTGTGTGGTTTGATCTCCGATTAAACTCTTCGCTCTGCCGACTTTGCCCGGGTTGGATCTATCGGCAACATCCTCTATCTGCTCCATACAAAACTCTGGATCACACAGTTGCATCATTGACACGAACTCCGCAGAAGTTGGGCGTTTTTTTGGATTTTGATGCAGCGTCTTTCCAATCAGATAGTTGGAGACGACTTGGACGTGCCGAGGTAAATTCGCGACTTGTAAAAGAGTGTTCAAATTTTCGTACCTTCCTTCTCTTTTCTTGTGATTCATCCTCGTAATCGCGGCGACGTCGTCCTCTTTGATTTCCACCGAAGAATAAGGAGACCACGCCCCGGTGAGCACTTGAAAAGCCAAGCACCCGAGATCCCAGACGTCTCTCTTCGGAGTGAGTTGCACCACCCCAGATCCGTCCCAGGAGAGCTCTTCAGGGGGTTTTCTCAACGGGTTTTGCATACTTCCAGTGCCCACAGTGGAAGGACCCATGCCATACTGCGACGTGAAACTTTGTGCCTTTCTTTGAGTTCCTTCGAACGATTGGAAGCGATCGTCGAATTCTTTCGCGAGGCCAAAATCCGAAATTTTAAAGATTTTCGTTGGTTCTTCTCCTTCTTCTTCGAATATCTCGTCATTCCTACTTTTCAAACAATTATCAGCCTTGATGTCGTTATGCGCGACTCCAGAGGCGTGTATTTCCTTCAAAGCGACGGCTATTTGCTTCACAACTTTAACACGTTCCTCCCACGGGATTTCTTTAACGCTTTGACGAGCTTTCTTAAAATCTGTATCTTTTTTCTTGAGCGCAACCCCGCCGTTGACTAACCAGGATGTAAGCGTCTCGCCGCATAATTCCGTTGCCACGTATGCGGCTTTGTTTGAGTCATCATCGTCTTCGTGTACATTTAACTCTGCGCCGAATAAACGAGTGATTCTTCTCGATGCTATTTTTCGGTGAACCTCAAACTCTCTTCGGAGTAATTGTCTTCGCTCGTCCGCATTTTTGCTATCCGCATCGAGCGGGATTCTTTTAATCGCCGCATCGTGCGGTTTGATTTTGCCTGTTGTCGGATGTTTCTCGTCATAATACCCTTCATAGACGACAACTCCAAGTGAACCCGTGCCTAAAACCTTTTTCCTGTCGTACCAAATCGATTTCCCAGCGTTTACCTCACCCTCGTACCGTTGCATGTACGCGCTCATCCCTCTTTTCACTCTCGTATCTTTGAGATACTGCGCGTACGCTTTTTGAAGTTCTTTCTGACGCAGTATTGCTTTCTCAATCACCGAGTTCGGAAGGTTCGCTTCGGTAATTTTATTTTTCAACGCAAAGTGGTCATTTTCATCCATCGCGCGAAAGAGTTCTTTACAATCCTTGAGCTTTTGCAATCGATTGGCCATCATTTGCATGAGTTCGGTAAACTCATTTGATCTCGAGTTAATATCAGCGAAGGAAATACCTTTACCAACGTAGTCCTTCCATTCCGGAAGGAGAGATAACTTATCCCTCTCCTGAAAATACGCGAATCGTTTGCTCGCTTCCTCGTTCGCTTTGATCACGCGATGTATGAGAGTGTCGATTTCCTCCTCATCTTGCGCGAGAATAGGCGACGCTTCGTCGTCGCACAAAAATCTCAACTCGTTCAGTTTTTCCTTCATGTCTTCTAGATTCTGTTCTTCAAACGTCATGATTTTCTCGTACGCTTCGACATTTCCCATTACTTTGATGAAATACGGATCTTTCCTCGATAAACCGGCTCGATCGAGTTCATCGATACATTTTTTAATTTTCGATTCATAGACGTATC
>Ga0115566_10002995_pt1 | contig 13793 bp, 15 predicted proteins | sample COGITO_mtgs_1204_3_FD_87173 | JGI IMG/M metagenome (GOLD analysis project Ga0115566, IMG submission 87173) | Pelagic marine microbial communities from North Sea - COGITO_mtgs_120405 | ecosystem: Environmental > Aquatic > Marine > Epipelagic | place: Germany:Helgoland, sampling site Kabeltonne...
AAAAGCTCTTTTTTTAAAATTATTTTGTTCTATACACCATAATTCTTTGTTCTCCGTTGCGCAAAGAAGTTGAGCAAATAAAGTATGTGCATTTTGTGCATATTTTTCTTCTGTGATTTCAGCAATAAGAATATCTTCCATTGCATTCCATGTTTTTTTTTGCTCTGATGACATTGGAAGTCTTGAACCAATACGACTAGCTCGTCGCGCCGAACGTTTAGAAAGCGCTGAATTTGACTTTAATGAAAACATATCGGAACTATTAAGTTTTTGTAAACTGTATTTCATATATTGTAAAGCATGTTGCACAGTTTTAAATTTTAGGCCGTTATATTCAAAGCAACAGCTTACATCAAACGTACTAAAAGTTGATAAAAAATTTTTGTTTTTTTTTAATAGTTTGGGTAGCTTAGAATGATCATATAAATTATTATTACTCATATCATGTGAAAATTCGTATCGCGACATATCCATTATGTGCGCATTTTACTGCGTTGCTATAAAATGAGTTATGATGCTGTTTACAATGAAATGCGTGAATACATGATGACTGGAAAAAAGGAATTTTTGTCACAAGTGGAAAAAAGTTATCATGAAAAAATATGTTTATTTTCTGATCATGCACTTTTTCATTTTTTTGTTTTACAAGAACATATGAAAAATCGTGAACTACAAGATATTTATCAACAAAAAAACATGGGAAATGTTGACAATACAACCAAGGTGGCAATTTTCATGCTGCTCTATCCTGATCTTAACAGTCCTTTTCGAAACCGGAATTTAAAGCACGTGTTAAATGCTGAAATGTCTCGACGCGCTGCACAGCAGCTCTTTCAATAATTACGACACACAAAACTTTTCATGGTATTCTATACCTCGATCATAAAAACATGCCTGCGAACAAAAAAAAGTCAGGTTGCAATTTGTACACGCAACGCGGGCAGGTTTCTGACATTCAGCACATATGTTATCTCTTTCAGAAAGACCGCGGGCAGCTAACCAATCATTTGCTTCATCCGTACCGGCCATGCGCATAAAATAAATTGCAACCACACGATTGTAGGATAATTTTGTTGGTTTTGGGATAAAAAAATCATGGACTAAAAGAAAGTTTTTTTCGGCAAGTAGTCCTAAATAGTACAATGCACTATATGTCCACCGTTCGCTATGCTCATCATTTTTCACTGATTGGGCGGCCCGAAAAAAATAATTTAAGGCAAGTTTTGGATTGGTTTTGTAATAGTGTTGACCAATTCGAAAAAGGGCACCAATATTACTTTTACCATCTTGCACAATATATTGATTAGTGCTCATTCCAAGTTCAGCTGCCTTCATGTTATAAAAAAGTGTCATAGCTGCTGTTTCACTAAAACGGCCACATGAATAATAGTCAGCCAACGAAAGGAGTGAAAGATTACATCCTTGTCCGTAAGCTCGTTTAAAATAATAAATACTCGAAGCAGCAAAAAGATCAGAATGTGATGAAGACAAAGTCAAATAATAATCAGCAAGAAACCATGTCAATACACTATTTCCACTACTTGAAAGACGTTTAAAAATATTCAGTGTTGATTTATGTTCGGTCTTACGACCTTTTCTACTACGTAGATTTAGCGCTAACTTGTACAAGGATTCCTCATCACCCTCTCTACCCATAACTAAAAGATGATGTTCGTTCATTACAATAAATAATTTTATGAGCTTTACTGGAATCGAATAAAAACGTGCCTCAAAAAAACATTTTTTTTTAAAAAAAATAGTATAAGAAAAAAAATCATTATTTTTTATTGTAAATATATTTTTAGCCAAAAATTTGGGTAAGAAGTGGATCTTTATACGAGACGAAACAAATATCCTTGCCCACAGTGCGCAAACGACTATTGGGTCGTGTAAAATTAGGACCTATGATAACTCCATTTCCAACAATACTTTTTTCTTCAAGAATGAAACCAAAAGGTAATATTGTTGGATCTAAAAAAGATTGCGCATTACCAATAACTACATCACCATTCGCTAATGTTGCTTGCACGGTGTGATCATTATGTCCGACAAATTTAGAAAGCGTATTGTACACTTGATCAAAATCACACGAAATCAATTCACGATAAACAGTTGCTGTCTGCGAGTTAACGACAATAACATAAAAATTTACCATTGTTGCTGCAAAATGACAAAATATGCGCCAAGAAAAATTTGTACATTCATATTTCATACAAAAAAAATTGGAAAAAAATTGTATCACAAATTAATATAAAGCTGTATTACATATTTACCAAAATGAAATACACTATATATAATTTTAATTATACATAAAATGAGTGCGAATTTAAGAACTGCAATCAATACAAATAATGTCGATGAAGTAAAAAGCACGCTTGTAAATGAAGTTATTGATAATAAATATGAATGGAATTTACAAGAAATACAGCACATTAATAACCAAGAAATAAATTCTGAATCTGTTTTAAGTTTAGCCATAGATAAAAAAAATCAAGATATCATAAAGCTGTTATTGCTTGTTCCGGGTATTGATTTAAATCAACCAAATACTTCTGACAAAAAAACCCCTTTATTTCTTGCAATAGAAAAGAATTATGAATATATTGTTGAATTATTACTTGCAACAAGTAAAATTAAAATTAATGATGTTATTGATTCTATAACAGTTCTAATTTTGGCATGCCAAATAGGAAATCTCAATATTGTTAAAATGCTCTTGGCGTATCCTGGAATAGATATAAATTTCATTACAAAAACAATAAACAAAACCGCACTGAGTGAGGCATATAGGAAAAATCATCGAGAAATTGTACACTTTTTATGGGATACTCGAGGGATAAATACAAATATACCGGATAAATTCGGCCTAACGGTTTTTTTGACGGCTATCGAAAATGTAGGTGATAATATAACTGCCCTGACCATGCTAAATAATAGTTCACTTTCACATATATCAAAACATGACGAAAGCCTAAAAAAAACCTTAATGTCAACAATGCTTTGTAATTCATCCCTCGGTGAAATTAAACTTCACGCAATGGTATTATTAAAAATTTTCAACTTTTTTGTTAAACAGCCAAACTTAGACTACACGATTCCAAGAGAGAATTTGTATGAAGATTTGCAAAACGCCACGGCACTATCTCTTGCCGTACAACGTAACACACATTTATCTACCATCAAACAACGCGCAAATACTTTAGCTATTGTAAAGAATATACTCTTTGAAGTAGTTGTAGATGATGAAGATAACGAGACATTAATACCAAAACATACGAAAATAGATCCCCTAGCCATCTTCTATGCTGTAAATAATAAAAATGCCGATATTTTAAAAATACTTTTATACGATGAAAAAAGCGACCCAAGAAATATAAACTTTGACAATATGAGACTTGAAATGCGTGATGGGCGACGTTATTTATATTTAAAAAACTCTGATGGTTCGAGCAATGAATATTATATCGAGTATAAACCTACGGATTTTACTTCGAAGGATGTTTTGACACTTGAAGATATAGCAGATGCAGAGATTAAACAAATCATAAAAGAATTTAAACAAAACTTATCAATATATAATGCACAAACCAAGGCGCATACAAAATTTATGACAAAGTTTTAACGGTGTCCAATTTGGTCATAATGTAAAAAAAAGAGTATAAGCGTAAAACATGATTGAAAGAAATAAAATAATATTTTAAAAAATGGCAAATTTGGCCGCATTTGTCAAAACTGGCAAACTAAATGATCTTTTTGTGAAAAAGGGAGATTTTGCACGTGCTATGGAATGGACAGTATCATTTGCTATCGAACCTGAAAATCAGCAAATAATGAAGCAACAGCTCGATATAATAATAAAAAATGTGTCAAGCCCTCGGAATTATAGCTCAAAAACCACTACAATGTTATTGACTGCATTTATAGAACTAATTCCACACGTATATTATGCTTATTATCCCATTGAAAAGTGCATGACTGCACAGAAAGATAATACAAAGGAACATTGTTGGACCCTTTCCCACTTACCAGCGGACTATAATTATATACTTACAAAACTTATAATTCAAAGTTTAGTACGACTTACAACTTCCTCTATTCCTTTGGAAGTTGTAAATATGGGTGCTACTTTTTTTTTAAATCGAAATTTAGAATTAGTTTGGGGTAGTAGCTTCAGGTTTATACAACAAAAAATCAAAGAATTATGTGATCTTTTTACCGGTTTTCCTACAGATTATGGAAATTATTTAATTGGAATATTCGTTGTGATTGTATTTTGTGCTTTGATATATATGAATAAAGAACAACCTAAAAAACAATTGAAAAAAAAAACTACGGGGCTGTCAATAATAAAAGGAGTGAAAACAGAACAAGAGTTAGACGATCTTGATGAACAATACGAAAAATTTAAGATTTTTTGCACTGAGACGTTAGGTCTTCCAGAAAAATTGGCGCTAGAATGGAATGAGCAGTTTTATAATTTCTATAAACCATGTACAGAATTAACAAAGGCTTTATTTGACGGAATTATATTAATGCAATAAAAAAATATAAATGTTTATTATAACAAATATGTTATGATTTTGTTAAAATTTATTTACAATTAACGCTTGTCCAAACTTTTTATTCATGAAATTAATTACAAAAAAGTTTAGTGCGGGTAACAAGGCCATCTTTCTCAGTGACTAATTCAATTTGAATTTGGTCATCAGAAGAGAAACGTGTTGACATTGTTCCTGCTTTAATTTCAACATATGTTTCATCAACCGTCTTGCGTTTTTTTGGAAGTGGTTCAATTGCAGCATCTTCAAAATCCATCTTGCGACAAACAGGTTTTGGGGCCATCGGTTCTTCTGGAACTTGTAAAAGAGGAATTTTTTGAGTTTTAAGAGTTTGCTTTTTCACCACCGCAGGTTCCTTCTCCTTTCCTTTTGTCTTTTCCTTTTCCTTTTCAGTCACGTCCTTGCCTTTACGTTTTTCTTGTGGAACATTTTCAGAAATACTGATGCCGCAATTTTCTTGATGCTGTTTGAGTTGCGCTGGCCACGCGCTCTTACGCCGTTCTAATAAAACTTTATCACTCACTGCAAACGATCCAAACTTTCCAGGAATTAGATTATTAGGAACAACAGCTTTATCCCATCGCACTTTCCCGCCTTTTGTGCTTCCGGCAAAAAGGTTTCCGCAAAGACGAATTTCAGCTGCAACATTTACAATATACTTGACTTCATTTCCGTTCCAATAGGCGACACATTTCCAACGCCGGCCACTAGCATCAAACATGCCAACAAATCCAGATGGAAAATCTTCAACTGGAAAATTCAAGTCATAATTGTCAAGACCAGTATCATCGCCTTTGTAGTCTGGTAAAACAAAAATGTTTTGTTCAGTTGAGGCAGGAAAACGTTCTGCGTCAATAGTTCCTTTGGCAGGAAACTTAAAATGAATTTTAACACTGGCCCCACGTAAACCAGCTTTGATCACATCTTGATTCGCATTGTAAACTTCTTGCGAAATTGGTACAAAATTCAATACTGGTTTTTGTTTAGTTGACCGATCTTCATCTTCTACAGCAACAACCACTTTCTCTTCTTGAATCCCTTCAAAATCAGACCCACTTTCATCATCACTTTCACGCAGAACAGGAAAAGGCATTTTTTGTTAAAAGGTGTAAAATGCCAAAATATAAAATTATGACCTTTTCAAAAGTTCCAAAGTTATTATTTTAATTTTTTATTTTATTTAATCAAAAGAAAATTTTATAAATATAATTATTTTAAATGAAAAATTATTACTGGCAAAATAAAAAATTGCGATAATTATTTATGTTTTATTAATCAAACATGCCAGTTCCCATTCCATTCGGTCTTAGGGTTGTTGCTTTGTACCGAGGTTGTGGCAAACTACTTTCTGCACTATCAAACGCAAGAGTGTCTGGCAAAATGTGAAATAATTGGTTTCGAATCACTTTACGTACTTTTTCAAATGCAGGAGTATTCATTTGGTCGGCTAAATGTAAAATTGGATCATCATTTGCAACATGATGTTGGTTTAATCCGTGTATAATAGCGTCGATCTCTGTTTTACTTAAATGCTCTTGGCTGGATTCAGCTGCATTGGCCATTACATCAATAATATGAAAAATAATATCACAGAATTTAGCAAGTTGATTTATATCTTTCACAGTTTCTTTTTTATTACGGTCGTATGACGGTTGATGTTTTGACAAAAAGTCAATAATAGTTGCGAAATATTGTATCATGGCATTGTATAAATCAGAATTAACATTTTCTACGTGCGTTTTTTCTTGTAAATAAGCACAAAATTTATCTGGTGTAGAATTTCGTGCCGCGCAATGTTCAAAAAGTCCTGGTCCTGTATATTCACTTATTTTCGCAAAATAAGTTTTGAACAAATTTTTGCTTGGTTTTATTTTAACATTGCCAGTCTCTGAATTAGCGGCCGTAGCTACTCTCAGACCGTTTAATATTTTTTCAACCAGCATATCTGAATCGTTCTCGATAATAGCTTCATCTTTGTCATTTTGACTTAATGGAAACTTTTCGGACTGAGGAGTAAATGTTCTTTTTACATTTTGAATAAATTCAATATTAACATAGCATGGATTATTTTCATTGCTTGCTGTATCTTTTACAAAGAATATTTCTAGTCCATGCGCTAAATATGCATCATTATAAACTCTTTGATGAAGCATTTCTTTGTAAGTTTCAAGTGTCATCATTACACCCGGGTGTTGGACTTTTCCCTCCTGAACTGTTGCTATAGACGCTTGTGGATTTTGCATGACAGTTGGCATAACAACAAATACGCTTTCATTGGAATTTATTTGTCGGGCAAAAACAGCAGCTATTTTATCCTTTGGCTGTACAGTAGTACAAGCAGCAATCTCTTTTGCTGATGCATTACCTGAACTACTTATAATTTCCGATGGAACATTTATGTCAAACGTAACATTTTTTCCATAAGATGGTCTTTTACCTTCATTATCGTGTGCAATATGTATTGCATTCTCAATCTTACCCCCGGTTTCATCACGGAGGTCATTAACTGAAATTCCACCGAGCTTGATTTCAGAAACTACACAGCCTTCACCACATTTGACAATACATTTTTGCTCCATGAATTTATTAAATATCGGAGACCCTGCATGATCTGTTGGAAATGGAGTATTTTTACCGCTAAAAGGAAATTGAAGTTTTCCTTGTTTACCTTCAAAGGGAACAGTTACGGGAAACACATTTTTTGTAATACCTGCAGCAACATTTTTTGAAGGCGGAAGCTCTTTTAAATTATTAAATTTACCGTGTGCAACCTCATGGGGGTTACTTTTACTGGCCATTCTTGTAAAACTCTAATTGTATATTCAAGATATTCAAGTTTGCACTTATAGGTAAAACAAAATATAATAGCAATTTATCATTCATTTGTTGTGTACACAAATCGTAAAACTCCAGAATATTGCGTACAATTTGGAAATATTGGTTTTTGTAAAATAAATTCCAATAGTTCTTTTGGCAAAGTAGTTTTTCCATTACATCGTGATGCAAATGCACACGTACTAAATTGAGGAATATTTCCAATAAAACATTCATTGTTATTTGACATAATGTCATATATAAGTGTCTTAGGATGATCTGCTAAAGGAATCAACATTGTATTGTCGGTAAAATTGGTTAAATAAAAAACCGTGTCAACTTGATTCTGTGGCGGTAAAAAATTGCCACATAAAATTAAAATTAAAAAAATTGGAACAAGAATGGCACAGATCCATTCAAATACATTGAGAGCGTTATTATTCATTTTGTTTATTAATTTTTGTACAAGTTTTAAAATTGGAACTTTTTACAGTGACCGGCCACCATCTTATATAGAATCAAAACAAAACCAAAGCGCGATTCATCGTCGCGAAGTAAACACACAATTAAAAACACTGCAGATTTTTGTGTATACCTTTTTATCACAACCATTTGACACGAGTAAATTTAATTCATCATTAAATGCAATGTTTGAGGAATGGAAATTATGTAGTCTTGAAAAACAACAACCACCCGAAATAAAATTTAACTACAGTAATACAAATACAGATTGTATTCCAAGAATTATTTCATCCCCAGCTTCTGACACTTATTATATGCATGTAATATTAAATCCTGATTGTGTTAGTGGCACGACAATAGGTATGGGTCAAGTTGACGGGATAGAAAGTTGGATATTTAATACAGATTACATGTATTTAAATCGTCTTTTCGCACACGAACTTGGACATAATTTTGGTCTTCTACATGCTGCCCGTGATGGTGATGAATATGGAGATTTTACTTGTGTCATGGGCACTATTGATCGAAAACAAAATTTTGAATATGCAACATGTTTTAATGCTCCACACACACAGCAACTTTTATGGAATAATGGTAAACATATTATTTCAGAAGGAATATATGACATTCCAAATAACCAAACAATATTTTTACGGTTTGATCAAATTTATTACATTCAATTTAAAAATAATATTGGTTATGTGTACGAAAAACTTTTAAATTTACAAACTGGTTATGATACACTTTTAAAAACTACAATTGAGCCTGGCCTAAATCAATTTTCTTTAGGATCATTTACTGTCATCTATGAATATAACAAACTTTATTTTGTAAATAATACATTAACAACAAAAGATGAAAATGCTGTATTTATTATTTTATTTTTTCTAGTCTTTTTATTTTTTACAATTCCGTTACTTTATTTCTACCATGAATAAACTCTAAAATGGTACGGATAATACGCTTTTATAATTAACGCAGTCCTCGAATATGTCTTCACCATTTTTGTTTGATGATGGTTGGACCGTTTGTCTCCAATACATAAAATCCAAGTAATTTGTAAAAAAAGGTACTTCCCGTTGTTTTTTTTGATTTTTACCATCACCAGTACAACTGCATGTCATGGATTCAAAATTATTTTTATATATCGCAATACAGCACTTTTCTTCTTTGGGAGGTGAAAATAATCGATTTTCATGAATTTGTAACTTTGCATAGCTAAATGTATCATTTCGGACGGTAATGGATTTTACTGCTTCGATTTTCTTTTCGTCTGTTTTCCAACTATATTGTATCATTGTAAATGTTTTAAAGTCTGTTGAAGTATTCTGACCCGATGAAAATAGAGCACAAAATGTTCCATCTGATAATGCAATCATATCGACAAGATCAGGTCCTGCACTGTGCGTATGGGCCAATATATCATGTTCGATGCTTGGTTCATGAATTGATGTATAGTTGCCATCTTTATCCATTTTTAATATCTCGCAAATTCGAGGATGCTTAATAATTAAAAAGTAATGTGGCTTAATATATACCGCAAGAACGTCACCTCCTGGCGGTGCATGACTTTTTAAAATCTTTCTCGCCTTAGGTAATTCTAATCGGTCAGTAGGTAAATAAAATTCCATGCTATCTAAATCAGTTTTTTCAACATCCGTCCATTCATCTGTCTCATTACTTTTACCTTGCAGTTCGACGTTATCAGAAGGCGTATTAGAAATGCGGTATTTCATTTTGGTATTAATTAAACGTTTTTCACCATCGACGATATATTCTGGCGTTGGATTACATTGTATTATAACGGTATTTTGTTCATTGGTATCCACTTGAGTAGAAGATTTCCTTTTAACTTCAATATTCGTACCATAAGTTTGGTCCTGCATTTTTAGCCTATACGGCCCAACAATTTTACGATTCGACACTCTTTCGCATTCATTTAATAATAAAAGAGATCGACATGCAACATCTGTACCTTTTAGGTGATAGTGACACGCCCCAATTAGAACACCATGTTGCAAGAGGTTTGCAAAATAAAAGTCTGTGTCTAATTCAACTGGAAACCAACACAAGTGATTATTATCAATCATTGTGGTATGACTTAAAAAGTACAAACGAGAAATTAAAGATTCGTCGGATAAATAAAAAAAAATGTTATTCTCTGTTGCACTTAATTGTATTTTTTCAATGTTTTTTTTATTTCCAATCTTTATGGGCTTACCAATATTTCGAACAAAGGTGTAACAACCATTAATTTCACGCTTTATTAATGACGATGAAATTTTAACGTTGGGTTCATTCTCATCCATATGTAAAACAGATTGAACGATAAGAATATATGTTTCACCATTCACATGATGGGAAATGCAAACAGGTTTTCCAACATTTGGATTGTTTTCACAGACGAAGTTATGTCCCTTTTGATTTTTAACTTCCTGAAGATTATACCAAACTCCGCTAGCATGGTTTCCTTCGGAAGAAACAAAAATTTTATTTTGATCATTTATAGAGTGAATTGACACAATTGAGGGCGGCATTTATCCAAAGTTGTCTAAAGTCAGGAATTATTATTTGCTTTTCCTTTAAGGTTAAATAGTACATGTAGTCATTTTTCTCTGAAAGAAAGATTTTTTTTACATGCTTATTTTTTGCCAAAAGAATTGGCGTCAGTGCATTTGCATTTGAAATATTTGAACCAAGGACCGGAAAATCGAGATACCTTTGCCGATGTTTTAAATTATTTGCTAATTTTATACAGTCTTCATTTATGGTTAAATCGTTACAGTATATTTTTAAGTAATGAAGAGCTTCTTGTAAATGATGATTATTAAAGTGAAAGAGTGGCTCCAATAAATTAAGTGTTTCTTTTTTTAGTCGTTGCACACTAACAACATGATTCTTTTTTACGGTTTTTGATATAATTGCTGCAAGTATTGATACTGGATTGTGTAATGTTGTTGTTTCATTTAATGAAAAAATAGGTAAGCGCATTTGTCGCATTTCAAGTATTAACCATACGGTATAAAATGGTTGTAAATATATATGCAATTTCTTGTCATAAAAAAAAGCTGTCACTTCATTAACTAAATGCAATTGGCCAATTTTGACAGATTTTTGAAGTAAATGTTGTACAAATGTTTTTGTACATTTATCGCACATAATTTGCGGTGTGTAAGCTGCACAACATAAACAATTACGATTTGTTAAGTTTTTTATGGTCGGACAAAAAAAGTCGCATTTTTTGCACTCGTACTGATTTTTTGAATGATCAAAAAGATAACGCATGCAAGATTTGTGGAAAATACACTCGCAAATGCCAGTCAGTAAATTTTGATGGGCTGAATAAAGAGTGTATGCATCATCGGGAGTTGTCATTTTACCACACACTGAACATAATAAAATGGATAAGGATGCCATTGTTGAATTACTTGATGAGTACACAAGTGGAATTGTAGGTGAAGAAGAGGATGGCGCCTTTCGCGTTGCACTCCCGCGTACCTGTGAAATGGTCGGAGAACTTACAACTGCATTACGTGATAAAAAACTTGATTTAAGTTTTCCTGCAACAAATAACCCAAGTGAGACATTGTTTATGAAAATTGTGCCTTTTGCAGACGCACCAAAAAGTATACCACATGAAGTTCTTCAGGCCTTTGTTTGGCTTCCAAACAAGATGGGAATGTATTCCTTTAAAAAGTCTGAAATGCAGGACATGAGTTTACATCAACTTTTTTTGCAACTTGAACCAAACTTTTTTCCAACCATTCTTGAAGATGAACCTGGCACGGATAATTTTTACCTTCATGTTGCTAAAAAGGATGACATTCGACGACCACAACAACAAAAAGAAAAACCTATGAATTTAATGACCAAGATTGAAATTTTGCTACCCGTTATTGTTTCATTGTTTGTTTTATTTTTGGCATTTTACACTGAGGGTCGAACCCAGCCTCTTATTGATTTTGTTAATTCATTTTTTTAAAAAATGGGAATAAAAGAAGAAGTTCATAAATTAGGTAGCCAGCACGATTTTCCTATTTTACTCACAGAAGAATTACATCAAAATTATGCGGTACAAGGTTACAAAAGAAAAAATTTAGCCGATGTATTGAATGCATTTGGCCGTCTTTCATATTTCCTTGAACTTACTTTTCCTGCATTTCACGTACCTGAATGGAAATTAACTGACGCGGGAAAATTTCAAACTCATGTTCGCATTCCTGCAACTATTCACATGCGACTATTACCCATTAACCCAAATCTTTCTTCTTCAACTGATGCAACCGTAAATGATTCTATTGAAACAGCAACCCGGCGTGGCAAAGCGTATTTAAAACAAAAGGCTGAAAAACTTTATGAACAGTATCCTGATGATGCGCCTGCCATTTGTGAATATTTAGGAAGAGTAGCTCCACATTATAAAAATTTTGAATCTTGGCAATGGTATCTTTGTCCACGTAGCGGTACCACCCTGAATTTTCATTTACAGCCTTGCGGAATAATTAATCCGTCCTTTTTTTTAAACGCCCAACAATTATGCAAAAGTGCACGCATCAATACTATCAATGTTTATCCTTACACAATTGAAATTGTCTTTCATGCATTCTCGCAAATTGAACATCTTCCTTACAACCGCCGACATCGTGCGCGATTTCAACCATACTAATAATAAAAACTTGCACTGATGTGTTAATTTTTTTTTTGTAGTATAAGCCCAATAACCATATAGATAAATAAATCGTTAACTATTTCATAATTCAAAATGAGTGACGTCGAAAAAAAATCAAAAAGTGCAAATGGGTGGCATATGGTAGTTTCGGGAGGTATATGTGTAGCACTGCTAACACTATGCTTTATTCCAAGCTTTGCATCAGTCAAAGGTCACAATCGTGGTTTTGGTAATTTATGGTGTGGTGAAGCAAGTATAGCGAGCCAAGAAAATGTTGATTTAATGGACTGTTCTATGGAAACTAGAAATGTAAAAATATTTTTGCCACTCGCTACAATATTTCAACTTTTTACACTTATTCAAGTTTATAATTTGTGGAAATGGCACAAAAATCATGATGGAAATGCCGTAGATAATTGGGATAAATTGCATGCAGGGGTTTCAACAATAACAGTCGCATTGTCCTTTACTTTTTTCACTGTTTTTGGAGCAACATACATTCAACATCGATCAAAAATGCATTATGTTGTGGATGAACAACTAGAACCACTACATGATATAAGGAACGGAACTTTTTTCCCCCTCTTTATTACAATCATGGGATTACAAGGTATACAGTTGGGAATCTTTGGTATATATGCGTATATTTATGGTTATCTCAACACTGGTTTTTCAGCAGTTTCAAATGCAGTTACACAAGTTATGGGAGAAAAATATATGGGTATGAAGCCCAGCTATAACAAGGTCTCAACAACAGAGCCCTAAACAATTATTTTTTGATCATAATACAAAATAATGCATTTAATTTTTTTTAAAGTTTTACGGTGTTATACAAAACACAAAAATAAACTGAATTATAAATGTCGATGTCTGATGGAACAATTATGGTGGGAATGGTCGTCACAGCTGGACACTGTCCATGATTTTTGTTTAATGTATTATGTAGAATTAGGATCCATGCTTACTCTTTTTTTAAGAACGTTACATGATAGTGCAACAGAAGAAATGCACATAAACATGTTGATGCGCTACCAAGCACTTTCACGATGTTTAGATTATTATGAAAATATTCTTACACCGAAACATCAAACGCTGAGCAAAAATATAGTTTTGTCAATTAAAGGAACAAATCAAAATTTATTGTCCATTTATGAAAAAATTCAACCACAGAGTGCGAATTCTACTTCGGTTGAAATATTCAAAGGGCCAGGCACAAGCGTCAATGCAGAAAAAAAAGATGGCTTGTAAGCAAGTTTTGAAAATAAAGTTATTAATAAAGTATAAGGATA
>Ga0115566_10002996_pt1 | contig 13788 bp, 11 predicted proteins | sample COGITO_mtgs_1204_3_FD_87173 | JGI IMG/M metagenome (GOLD analysis project Ga0115566, IMG submission 87173) | Pelagic marine microbial communities from North Sea - COGITO_mtgs_120405 | ecosystem: Environmental > Aquatic > Marine > Epipelagic | place: Germany:Helgoland, sampling site Kabeltonne...
AAACAAGAGTTGCAATTTTAAATATCAGCCATCCTATCAAAGCACCCAGAAGCATACCGCCTACAACATCTCCTATAAAGTGCTTTCCTAAATATACCCGCGAATAGCTATTTAAAAAAGCAAAAACGAATAAGACAACTTTAATCCAGTTCTGATGCAGCAACATCGAACAAAGAACTGCCAATCCCATGGTGTTTGCGGCATGGGATGAAACAAAGCCAAATTGCCCGCCACACCCATCAGCTAAGTGTAATGATTTGATTAATCCTTCGGTGTGACATGGCCTTAACCGAAGAAAATAGTTTTTCATGAAAACGGAGATCTGATCACTTAAAACAAGGTTCAGGACGATAAAAACAAGAAAAAAACCGGTCGTCTTCCACCCAAATTGTTTGTGCAATAACCATAGAATGACTGCATAGAGCGGAACCCAAGTGAGTCGTCCGCTAATTGTAATCATAATTGCATCCAGAACTGACGAATGAAAATGATTAATCAGTAAGGAAAGGGCGCTATCAAGCTGAAGAAGCGTTTCAAGCATACCTAAATCTATTCGACAGGTATTGCCACTTTCTCGCCAACAGCGGCTTTAACGAATTGCACAAAAAGCGGATGAGGATTCGCGACAGTACTTTTGTACTCTGGGTGAAATTGAACTCCTATGTAGAACGGATGATTTTCAAGTTCAACAATTTCAACCAAATTCGTTTCTGGATTAATGCCTGTCGCTTTTAATCCAGCTTTTTCAAATTGGTCTTGATAAGCACTGTTAAACTCATATCGATGCCGATGTCGCTCACTAATTTCGGTTCTTTGATAGATTCTATGTGCCAGAGATCCTTCTTTGATTTTACATGCGTAAGCACCTAAACGCATCGTTCCTCCCAGATTAGTAATTGATTTTTGACCTTCCATCATGTTAATGACTGGGAAGTCTGTTTTGCTATCCATTTCAACGCTGTTGGCGTTGGTCATATTCATGACATTCCGTGCATATTCAATTACCGAACATTGCATGCCAAGGCAGATTCCTAGAAACGGGATATTATTTTCTCGTACATATTTAATGGCGCTTATTTTCCCTTCTATTCCACGCTTTCCAAAACCTGGTGCTACAATTACACCTTGCATGGACTTTAGTAGATTGTGGACGTTTTTATCGTTAATGTCATCCGATTGAATTGGGGTAACGTCTATTGCAGCTTCATTTGCCACCCCTGCGTGCACCAACGCCTCTAGAATGGATTTATATGCATCTTGGAGTTCAATATACTTACCCACTAACCCAATGCGTATGGTAGAGCTTGGGTTCTTGAAGCGAGTTAAAAAGTTTTTCCAAATACTTAGATCGGGTTTACTGCGCTCGTCTAACTCAAGCTTTTCGAGTACAACCTTATCCAGACGTTCTTCTTCCATTAAGATCGGAACATCGTATATGGTTTCCGCGTCTAAACTTTCAATGACTGAATCACTTGGTAAATTGCAAAACAGCGCTATTTTTTTCTTTTGATCGTTGGTGAGCGGATACTCCGTTCTTGCTACCAAAATATCCGGCTGAATCCCTTGCGACTGTAGCGTCTTAACGGAATGTTGGGTTGGTTTTGTCTTTAATTCGCCAGCAGCTTTTAAATAGGGGATAAGAGTCAAGTGAATAACAAGGGTGTTTTTATGCCCATGTTCATACCTGAATTGTCGCACCGCCTCGATATATGGTAGTGATTCAATATCTCCAACTGTTCCTCCGATTTCTGTGATTACGATCTCAAATATGCCTTTGTTACCAAGCTTTGTGACACAGTTTTTTATCTCATCTGTGATGTGTGGAATGATTTGAACCGTCTTGCCTAGGTAATCACCTCGTCTTTCTTTATTAATGACGGTTTGATAAATCCGTCCGGTTGTTACATTATTGGCTTGGGATGTAGGAACATTCAAGAAACGCTCATAATGACCAAGATCTAAGTCGGTCTCGGCTCCATCGTCCGTGACGTAGCACTCCCCGTGCTCGTAAGGATTCAAAGTGCCCGGATCTACATTGATGTAGGGGTCAAGTTTTTGAATGGTAACAGAATAGCCTCTTGCTTGAAGAAGTTTGGCTAATGAGGCTGAAATGATGCCTTTCCCTAAGGAAGAGGTTACACCACCAGTAACGAAAATATACTTTGTAGACACCCGTGATCAATTGATTAGATACGGGAATCAAAAGTAAAAACTCTGTCGGCTTAGGCGGGAATTAAATGAAAAAGTTTGATAGGCTTATGAACATTAAAAGCTTAGACTCATCCCCGCAGACGGCATAAACGGGAGCTGATTTACTCTATCGTAGTTTACCCGATCGAAATAGAAGATGTTTTCTCGATTGTATGCATTAGTAACTCCGATGTTCACATCGAGGATGGAGTTAACGCTCAAAACAAATTCTCGTTTTAAAGTTAAATCCATTCGGTGGTAATATGGAAGTCTGCCTCCATTCAATTTATCATAAATGATTCCCACGTTACCATTAGAGGTTACTAGGTCTGTCCCTGTTCCATTTGCGAAGTCGTATTTCTCATAAAAGCCCAATGTTTGAGTGAATGGGAAACCAGAACCCATATTCCATCTAGCATTAAATTCCCATAGCCTAGACTTTCCAAATTCGTATGATCCCACAAAATTTACATTGTGTCGCCTGTCAAAAACAGGCGCGTATTCTTGAATTCCGTCCCAGCGAGTAACCTTCCCGATAGAGTAAACGAAGTAAAGGTTAATGTCTTTCAGGTCGTATTTTAAAACAAAGTCGCATCCATAAGCCTCGCCTGTTTCAATTATGAAATCACGCTTCAGTTCATCGGGTTGATCGGCCTCGTTTTCATCGAATATTTTATTGCGGTTTACATTGGTCACTTGCGTGAACACCTTGTAATATCCTTCTACGTTTAAATTGATTTTAGATGTAATGTCGATTTCAGTTCCTAGAATAAAATGATTGGCTTTTTGCAGAGCATGTGTAATTTCTTTTACCCCGCCATTTTGTAAATTCATTTCATCCTGAAGGTTATCAGGACCAGCCAAATAGCCATTAAATAAGTTAACCACATCCCTGTCGGAATTCGCAGCAATAAGGTTTTGGCTATAAACACCTGCCGCTCCCTTTAACCTAAAATTGTCCGTTACATTCAGTTTAGCTCCAATTCTCGGTTCTGGCGAAATAGTGCTGAGCGAAGCATAATAATGAAGCCTAAAGCTAGGGTCTAGGATAAGCTTGCCAAGTTTCTTCTTGTATCGAATATAGAACGCTAATTCCGTAGTGCTCTGTTGTTGCTCAATTTTTCGGTTAGCCTCATTCGTGAAGTTATAGTCGGTCGAAAAACCGATTACTTCTAGTCCATACTTGACATCATCATCACCCATGAAATAAGTGAAATTAAGTCCTCCATTAAATCCGCTAATTTGACTTCTCCTGTCTGCACTAACACCGTCTTCTACAAGATTTATATTGTAAGAAGAGTAGGCGAAATTCCCGTCAATTAAAACTGGGCTTCCTCCAGGAATCAAAATGAAATTTCCACCAAGTCCGGCATTTTTCCAATTCAAATCTGATATGGCCTTGTACTTAACCTTGTCATCAAAATAAAGTCCGAAAACATTGGCCTTAGATCCATTTTCGCCCGTAAAAGTGACTTTGCCATAAAGATCGGTGTATTGAAAAGGCAGGCCGTCTGGGTCAATGTAGCTGTAAACCACCTTTGAACTTTGGTTCAAATAGCTGTGTTTGGCAGAAGCTATATAGGATATGTTTGAACCACCAATCGTCTTTGGTCTAACAATTGGACCTTCTAAGTTAAGCTTTGCTCCAAACGTACTAATCGAAGCATTTCCGTGAAACTCGCTTCGATTTCCATCAATGGTGGTTATGTCCATAATCGAAGAAATTCGACCGCCATAATTGGCGCCATAACCTCCGGTGTAAACATCCGCATTTCGGATGATGTCTGTATCAAAAACAGAAAAGAGGCCGATAGAGTGGAAGGGATTGTAAACAATCATTCCATCTAAAAGAACCTTATTTTGCACAGGACTACCTCCACGGATATACAGCTGCCCACCTTGGTCTCCGGTGAAAATCACCCCCGGTAATACTTGCATGTATTGTGCGATATCAGCTTCCCCACCAATGCTGGGTAGCTTTTCGATTTCTTTTGGCGTGATTTTTTGAACCGACATTTTTACTTCATTCTGAGCTTCAATTTTTTCGGCTGAAATTTCAACCATTCCCAGTTCCGAAGCTTGAGGTTTTATGAAGAGCTTTTGATTGATGATTTGTCCGCCCCTTACGGTTACTGTTTCCTCGGCTGTTTCATAACCCAAATAAGACACAAGAACAACATATTCGCCAGGTGGGATTTTTGTTATCGAGTAATAGCCATTAACATCTGTCGAGGCGCCAATTTGAGTTCCTTTTAAAACGACATTGGTGAAAATAATGGGCTCACCAGTTGATTCATCATAAACAAATCCACGTACTGTGCCTGTCTGAGAAAAAGATAAAAAGGAAGAAATAACGAATGAAACAAACAGGATAAACCGCATATCTGATGAAATCAAATTTAAGCTGCCAAAAATAGCATTACAGCCATTGTGAAGATTGTAACTTAGTTAACCTAACCTCTGATTGATTAAACGGTTATTAAATGACTTGAACGGTTCTTAAAATTTACCACCCCGATTAAACGATTTTTGATAATAAGGGTTGGATAGATTGCTGATAATTACGCCTTTACTGCTGCTGGCATGTACAAATCGGCCGTTTTGTAAATACACTCCTACATGAGATGTTTTCTTCCCATCGATGTCGAAAAACACCACATCCCCCTCCTTTAAACTCGATTTATTTATGTGTTTGGTAACCTTCTCTATTTCATTGGTAGATCTAGGTATGGATTTTTGGTAAACATCTAAATACAAACTACCTACAAAACCTGAACAATCCACGCCTGTTTTGGTAGTTCCGCCATATCGATAAGGCGTTCCCTGCCATTGATCCACAAATTCATATAATCGAATATTTGTAATCTCAGAAGGCTTTACGTCTAAAACGGTGGCGTATTTTTCTTGAATTTTCGAGTTTTTCGAGGTCGTTGTCTCTTTGGGGGTTGGGCGCCTTGTTCCGCGCTTGTGTGATTTACACGATGATAGAGTCGCTGAGCAGAGAACAAGCGCAAAGCATATTGTAAGTAGTCGATTCACACCTCGATATTAGAGAAAGCTGCTATCGATGAATTGATTGGGAAGAATACTTTTCAAAGTCGAAGGTTTGAAACCGGAAAGGCTAATGTAAGAGCGCAACTTTTTTTATAAAAGTTTCGCCCTGACTTTGAATGATCAGGGTATAAATACCACATTCAAAATCCGCAACATTAATAATCGCCTCATTTCCTTTTGCTACCGATTTACCCAATGGATCGATCAAATCATAAGCATCAATTAAGTCAAGACCGATTATATGCAATTGGCTGGAGCAAGGATTGGGATATATTTTGAAACCTTGAAGGTTAACGATACCCAATCCGGTTGGTTTGTATAATTCATGCATATCACCTCCAGTTGCAGTAGCCACCCAAATTCCAATACTATTAGTAGAATCACTGGATAGGGTATCTGAAAACCCAGAAAGAACCCAAGTTTCGGCCGAACCAGAAGTAGACAAATAATCTCCAACATACATTTCAAGTACGTTTTGATTTGCCTCATCCATGAGCTGAAACTGATATCGCGCGGATGGAATGGATTTATAGTTCGAAACGTCACCATAAGAAACGCTTGAGAACAAGGCGGTATTTAAAACAGTTGTTTCATCAACCGAGATTGCACCTGCATCCGTTGATCCGTGAATAAAAACAATGTCCGTGTTGTAACCTAAACTCGCGGTTTTTTTCGATGCCAGAATATCGAATTTGAGCGGCTCAAAAGGAATTATGCTTTGTGATACAAGACCATTCATGGTGAGTATATAAGATCTATTCGCTTCTAGAATATATCTGTTAGATAGTAACGTGTCATTTACACTTGTTGAGGACGAACTTCCAACCCCTACAACGGACAATACTCCGGATGCAACATTGAAATAAGGCGTTGCAGTTCGAAAGGTTAAGTCATCGCTAACTTTGTTTGAACCAACATAGAAATCAGAGCGCGGCAAAGCCGGATCAGCTGAATTATGTATGATTTGTACCTCCGCAAAACTATTTGCGAGCGGCAGGAAATTACCACCGGATTTAGGCACTATATAAACTTGAATAGAACTCCCGTTATTATTAGATGCTGGGTTTTTGAATCCACTAATCACAACCGTAATAGCGCTGTCGGATAGCCCACTGCTAGCGAGGTTTAATATGATTTCTCGAATGCCATAGTTTTTACCATTTTCTCTGATTTGAAGCAGATAATTTAAGCTTTCTAAACTTCGATACTGAGTTAATGTGTTGTATTCAAGATTGTCTTCTATGTTTTGGTTCAGCATGCCATTTTCATAAATATCCATCGTCCCAAAATCACTAACCCCTTGATAGAATAATATGTCCGTAAAGCCATTTAATTGGGCTTGACTTTGAGCGGCTTCAAATAGATTGAATCCTAAAGGAACAGAAGGCGAGTAACCAGTGCTAACGAAGCCATTAATAAAAAGTAAGTTGTCTCCTCCAGCTTCAAAATAGACAGAGTCTTTGAAAAATGCATTTGATGTATCAACGCTTGATTTATTACAGAAGAAAACCTCGTGTTCAACATTTGCATCAACATTAATGAAAGCAGATGATGATCGAAAAGTCAAGTTGTCATAAACTTTTACGGAATCGAGCCAAACATCCATTGTTTGCAAGGCCGTGTCTCCTGAGTTGTGGATGAGCTGGAATCTGGCATTTTGCGCCTGTCCAACAAATAGGCTTGCGAATACAATGACTAAGAAAAGAAGGAGTCGATGCACGGATATTGATTTGTTCATGTGAAGATAAGAGCAATTCACGGTTTCAAATGAAAAAAACACCGTTTCCCTTATTAGCTGAACTAGAACCGAATCATTATTGTTATTTTGAAACAATATATTTCTTATGAAATACACCCTACAGCTTTTAATAGTCATTCTACTCTCGGGAACGTTCAATTTGGCGTTAAGTCAAGATCAGCCTAAAATAGACAGCTTGTTTCAAGTGCTCAGAACATCAAAACAAGACACCAATAAGGTCTTATTACTTTATGAACTAAGTCGTGAGTTTTTTAATAGTGATATCGTTGGGTCGGAAAAGTATGCCAACCGGGCCTTGTTCTTATCCCAGAAATTAGAATATAAAAGAGGGATAGCCCTATCCTATACCAATCTCGGAATCATCAATTATTATAAAGCGATTTATAATGTAGCACTCAGTTACCACGACCGGTCATTAGAGCTTATGGAAGAGATTGGTGATCGAAAAGGAATGGCGGGATCTCATAATAATAAGGGGGCTGTTTATACTCAGCAGGGTGATTACAAGCTGGCTATCGAGGAATATATCAATTCCTTGCACATTATGGAAGAGATTGGCGATAAGGAGGGAATGGGGAAATCATTCAACAACATCGGGTTAGTTTACTACTTGCAGGGCAATTACGATGAAGCAAAAAAATACTACGGTAAAGCCTTAGAAATATTTAAGGAGCGAGGAGATAAAACACGCATTTCGGATATCCTGAATAATATGGGGATAATTGCCTATGAAGAGGGTGAATATGATGTGTCATTGGATTTTCATATGAAATCACTCGAGACCAGAGACAAAACGGGTAACCACCGTGGTCAGGCAACTTCATATACGAACATAGGAGATGTTTATGCAGCGCAAGAAGCGTTCTCAAAGGCGCTAGAATTTCAAAAGAAAGCGTTTGACATCCAAGAAGAATTGGGAGATAAAAAAGGAATGTTGAGTTCGATGAAGGGCATGGGAACAGTATATTCTTTAACCGGAAGGGACGATGAGGCGCTAAAATACATGGAAGAAGTATTGAGAATTTCGACCGAAATTGGAGCTAAAAGAGAAGTTCGAGATGCATATAACGATATCAGTAACCTCTATATGAAAATGGGTAATTATGAGGAAGCTTTGAAATACAAATCGCATTATGCGCAAATGAAAGACACGCTTTTCAGTGAAAAAACCAATGAAATCGCCACCGCTTTAGAGACGAAATTTGAAAATGAGAAAAAAGCAAAGGAGATTGAAATTCTTAAACAAGAAAATCAGATACAAGAGTTGGAGTTGGGACGCAACAGAATCCTGATCATTTCTTCCATCATAGGTCTGATTTTGGCGCTTATTTCCGTTGTGATTTTTGCGCGAATCAACAGAGAAAAACGAAAGGCAATGCAACTCTTACAACTGCAAAATGATGATATAAAAAGACAGAAAGAGGTAAAAGAAGTCTTGCTAAAGGAAATCCATCATCGGGTGAAGAATAACCTTCAGGTCATTAATAGCTTGATTCGACTACAATGCGCTTATACGGACGATAAGGTAGCTCTAGAATTGTTTGACGAATGTCAAAATCGAATTATTTCAATGGCGTTAATACACGAAAAAATGTACGAAGCCCACGATCTGAGTAACATAAATATTAAGGAGTATGTCTCAGAATTATCTCAAAACTTACTCAGAAGTTATCGCCTCAACCAGCGAATTAATCTTGATGTTAATGTCAGTCTCGAACACCTCAGCCTGGACACCTTAATACCACTTGGCTTGCTGTTGAATGAGTTAATCTCCAATTCGCTCAAGCATGCTTTTGAAGGCTTAGAGGAAGGAACCATTAAGATTGAACTCGATAAAGATGAAAATGACATGTTTGTCTTAAACATCGGGGATAATGGGATTGGTTTACCCAAAGATTTCTCCTTTAATAGTGCACATACCCTAGGAATGGAATTGGTCGTTACGTTAAGCGAACAACTTGATGGGAAAATAGAAAGAGTGGGTGAGACGGGTAGCTATTTTAGGATAGAGTTTAAAGGATTGGAACAGCAACGAGTGGATGTAAGAAAAGCAATGGCACGTGAAGTTGCCTAAAGAGCCATCAAACCCGCTATTTCACTCGATTTCTCATATCTACGGATCACTTCATCTGCGCTAATCATTAATTCTTTAGCGGTCACACTTATGTATTTTCCTGTTTTACTCTGAGTTAAACTCACTTGAGATTCAGGCCCAAAAAGCGCCTCGGTTTGCGCTAAAGTGTGGTTGTTATTCGGAATAATGAATTTGAATAAATAGATTTTAGGCCAACCTCCCTCTTGCTCCAATCTTTGTCGTAAGCCGTTATATAAATCTGACATGTTTGATGCTTATTCGTCAACTATTAGTTTAAAACCGACACCATGTACATTCATGATTTTCACACGCTCGTCATACTTTAAATACTTACGCAGTTTTGTGATAAAGACATCCATTGAACGACCTAAGAAATAATCATCACTGCCCCAAACCACAGTCAGGGCCATTTCCCGAGTTAAAACCTGATCTCTATGCATGCAAAGCATCCGTAGTAATTCCGCCTCTTTTTTGGTTAATGACTTTTCTTGTTTTTCATGTTTTAAAGTCAAGTTCGGATAATCGAACTCGAATTGACCTAATTCAAACACATCACGCTTTGCAACGCTTTCTGTTTCGCCTGTTGCGGCACGTTTAAGGATAGCCTTGATTCTAAGGTCAAGCTCGTCAAAGCTAAACGGCTTCGTTAAATAGTCATCAGCCCCGCTTTTGAAACCACGTATTTTATCCTCCGTCAAGCTTTTAGCTGTAAGGAAGAGAATAGGAACTTGAGCGTCAATTTTGCGAATATCTTCAGCAAGCGTGAATCCATCTTTCTTTGGAAGCATCACATCCAAAATGCAAAGATCATATCCTCCATTGTAAAATTTCTGAAAACCTGCGTAGCCGTCTTTTTCTAAATCTGTGCTATAGCCTTCGTTTCGGAGGTGGTCTTGAATTACGAACCCAAGATTTAAATCATCCTCAACGAGCAAAACTTTTAGTCTGTCTTTTTTACTCATGATTGCTTTTTAACAAATTCTGTTCCATAAGGAAGAAAAAGCTCAAACGTGGCTCCCTCACCTAAATTGCTTTTAAGACGAATTCTTCCGGAATGGGCTGCGGCCATAGTTTTTACATATGATAGGCCAATGCCAAATCCTTTTACATTATGCACGTCACCGGTTGGTATTCGATAAAACTTCTCAAATATGAATTTTTGATGCTCTTTAGAGATACCTGGTCCATTGTCAGAGACAGATATGGTAACTCCTCTTTTCGTGAATGTGGTTTTAACAAGAATCATTGGGTCAGTTTGCGAATATTTCGCGGCATTGTCCAAAAGATTATAAATCATATTAGTCACATGCATTTCATCGGCTAAGACTTGCTTTGGGTTGGGGTCCAAATGGGGTTCAATCTTGATATTCTTTTCGTTGAAATTGAGCAAAATGGTCGGGATCGCATTTTCTATGATTTCATGAATGTTCACTTCCTCCAAATCGAGTTCAATGTTCCGTTTATTGAGTTTTGCCATTTGTAAAACACGTTCAACTTGGGACTGAAGTCGTTCATTTTCGCTTTTGATAATGCGTGCATAGTTGGCGATTCTATCTGGATTTGACGCTATGCCAGGTTGCAGTAAAACATCGCTAGAAAGTGCAATGGTCGAAATTGGCGTTTTCAACTCGTGCGTCATGTTGTTGATGAAATCATTCTTGATTTCAGAAAGTCGTTTTTGCTTGAGGATGATATTAATTACAAAAGCGAAAAAGATAAGAACAAGCAGCAGCAGGGTGCTTGAGCCAATCCAAAAGCGCATTTCGCTCATCACCTCAAAATCCATGGTAGGAAAAAAAATCGAGAAGTAATGCCCGTCATCTTCCCATTTCATATCTGGCGCTAGATTTGAAGTTGTTGCGTCATCTTCCTCGTTAATTACGGTTTTGGTGAACACAACAGAGTCGTTAAAGCAGTTGTAAATACTGTATTGAAAGTCAAAATTCAACTCCCGATTCAATAATTCCGTTTTAATCATGTTCTCCAAGTAGAATGGTTGGAGCTCTTCGTTGATTTGAACTCTATAGAAGTTTTTTGAAACAAGTTTCACGGGATCAACGAGAAAGGTAGAATCACCGCTATGGCGTTGAATGTTCTTGACTACGGCCGTGAGAGCTAGCTCAATCTCATGCTTTGTTTGCTGGTCTACAATCTGATAGGCTTTTTTTACCCAAACGATCTGAGTGCTCACCAATCCAATGAAGAGGAGGGAAGCAAGAACGATAATGATGCGAATAGAAAACCTAGACATATATGTTCAAATCTAACCTAGGAATCTCGGATAGTTGATTTGTTAACGGACTTTTAACGCTAATCTTTATCAGATATGAAGCGGTCTAATTCCTTCCAAAAGCGCTGGACGGGAAATCCAACTACATTATAAAAGTCGCCTGTTATTTTTTGAATGCCTATGTAACCAATGAACTCTTGAATGCCATAAGCTCCAGCCTTATCCAGAGGTTGGTAATTGGACAAATAATAGTCTATTTCTTTATTTGAGAGCGGATGAAATGTGACTTCGGTTGCTTCTACGAAAACCGTACTATTTGTTTCTGATGCTAGGCAAACTCCGGTATAAACACTATGGGTTTTTCCGCTAATCAATAGGAGCATTTTTCGAGCTTCCTCAATTGTTAAAGGCTTATTCAACACGGTGTTATCTATCCAAACAATGGTGTCAGCTGTGATCAAAATTTCATGATCGGTTAGCTCTTTTCTTTGGGCTTTTGATTTTTTTTCTGCTAGATATGTAGCTATTTCACCTGCATTCAGCGAGGATGGAAAAGATTCCTCGACTTCTTTCGTTCGAATTTCATATTCCAAACCGAGGCTTCTAAATATATCTTGTCTTCTGGGTGATTGACTAGCTAGAATAAAACGAAAGTCTTTTACTTTTTCAATAAGCTCCATCAGCGAAATATGAAAGGATTGAAAGCCTTAAGAAATACATGCTAATTAGAATCAGGGTAATTGAAAGGCTATTGATTCGAGACGAATTGTAAAAATCATTTTTTATACGTGCTCGATAGATTAGAACGGGTTGTATTGCTGTACTGATCAAAATCAAAAAGAAGATAACACCCAGCTGCCAGCTATGTACGTCAATGAATTTCAAATAAGTCCAAGTCAATCCAGCTAAAATAGCTAGGTAAAGAGCAATAATAATGCTCTTAGTATTAGCGACTCCGAGAGAAATTGGAAGCGTATTGCAGCCATGAAGTTTGTCGCCTCGAATATCAATGATATCCTTGGTTATTTCACGAGTCAAAGCAAATAACCCAATTAGAAGCGAGTAACCGATTATCCAATAAGCGGGGACATTGAATATCGAGAAACCATAGTTTTCAACGCTTTCGGGATACATTCCATTGAGTAGCGGGATTTCGAATAGTCCTACAATTAATGTGACCGATCCAGCCAATATGGCCATCGTCACATTTCCAATTAGGAATTGGTGCTTAAGGTTTGTTGAATAAAACCAAAGAACAAAAACGGCAAAAAGAAATACTGAAGTCATGCGCCACATGCCAAGGTTGTAACACAAGTAAGCAGCGAGTGCAATCCCCAAGCTACTCAACAGGACATGCAATGCCATCGCAACTCTTCGCTTAATAATCCGATCAACTACCACCTTTTTTGGTTTATTGATTCGATCGATTTTTGCATCGAAATAATCGTTTATCGTAAATCCTCCAGCCGTTATCAGTAGGGTAGAGAGAACGAGATATCCGAATTCAATATTTGACATTGCCAATTCATACCCACTTATTTCAATTATGGGTTCGATTACGAAAAAGCGAATGCCATATTGCAACCCTGCGATCATTAGAAGCACAGGAGTACGAATCAATTTTAAGTACGCAAATACTACCATGTGAAATCCGCTAAAAGTTTAGAGTCATCATGTTTATCATACCATTTGTCTTGAGCGCGCATGACCATTTCGATGATGTCTCTCACACATCCTTGTCCACCTCCAAGCTTGCTGACGTACTGACTCGTTGACCTAACCTCCTGGCACGCATCGCTTGGACAGGCAGGCAGTCCAACAAGATGAAGGGCGCCTAAATCGGGAATGTCGTCCCCCATGTACATTATCTCGTTGAAAGATAGACCGTGACTAAATTTAAAGTCTTCAATCGCATCGTCTTTATGACTTGCGCCTAGATAGATGGATGTGATTCCAAGTGCCAAAAGGCGCTGTTTTACTTCTTCGCTTTTCCCACCTGTAATTATGCCAACGTGATAACCCATTTTGACGGCAAGCTGCAGGGCGTATCCGTCTTTCGAATGCATTTGTCGCATTTGTTGCCCACCGGGTAGTAAAACAACTTGTCCATTTGTCAATACGCCATCCACATCAAATACGAATGCCTTTATAGGTGGGAATAAATCTAAATAGCTCATGATTAATGATTCTGAATGCTTTGAGTAAACAACTTATAGAAGTCAACTAATTTAGGATGCTTTTCGAGCCTTTTTAAATGGTCAGCTACAACATTTTTATCGCCTCGAATGGCTGGGCCGGTTTGAGCTTTAATAGGAGTCAAATCAAAAGCTTTTGATACCGTTTCTTGGATTAACGGTTTTGCAAGCTCAAATGGTAACTCTGCTTCTATCAAGATTTCACTGATAAGTTGTATGAGGTGATTATTGAAATTGGCACCAAATACGCCTGCTATATGGAGGG
>Ga0115566_10002998_pt1 | contig 13785 bp, 10 predicted proteins | sample COGITO_mtgs_1204_3_FD_87173 | JGI IMG/M metagenome (GOLD analysis project Ga0115566, IMG submission 87173) | Pelagic marine microbial communities from North Sea - COGITO_mtgs_120405 | ecosystem: Environmental > Aquatic > Marine > Epipelagic | place: Germany:Helgoland, sampling site Kabeltonne...
AATCGGAGCGTGAAATTATTGCGACGATTGCTTCCTTGCCCGGTAAACCCTGAGACAAAGATATCTGCGCCTCGGTCCTCCGGCATTTGATCCGGACTGGCTAGGTGTGTTGATGAAGCCAGAGCAGAGCCACCCTCACCATTCGCATATGCCAAGGCATCAGGCAGATTGTCGAAGTCGGCATTGAGGCTACGGTCAGCCGGTAGCCCGAGGTGCACCCGGACGTAATACCGCTTCTGCTTTTTCCCATCGACCTCCTGCCGTCCAAGCTGGACCATCACGTAAAGGAAGCGCCCCTCTTTTGTCAGCCCGATCGCCCTCTTGCGCCAGTTCTTCGGAGTTAGGTGGGAAACGATGTTGCTGCTGCTAATACCGAACTTCGGGTCATGGGGCGGCAGCAAAAAATGAGTGATAATTTTGGACATGTAAAAACCTTCCTACGGTTGTTCCGAGAAAGGCTGACATTCTGGATGGCTTTGGACCCCTTAGTTGCCGTCCCTGGCCACATCCTCCTTTCGGAGCACCACCTTGCCGGGTAGGCAGGTTGGCGAGGGCGTCAGCCCTACTCTTGATGTTCTATTATTATGCGCGCGAGGGGATGACTTAGCTAGGAAAAATACGAATGATTTTGAACCCGGCGCTTCCTGATCTCCGCAGCAAACATCGGGCCGAACCGGTTCCGCCAGAAACGTACTGTCTCGTGGCAGATGACGATGCCGCGCTCGAACAGAAGGTCCTCGACCTGGCGCAGCGACAGCGGATACCGGACATACATCATCACCGTCAGGCGAATGATCTCGGGCGAACTGTTAAAATAACGGAACGGATTTTTCATCAGCCGAGGCTACGGATCACCCTTCCCCGCATCAAGCGGATTTACTCTGACACCACGCCCGTACTTGTTCCAATTGTGCGGATAAACTACGAACAATCATGGAATCTCCGACCCAAGATCTCGCGACATTCGTTTCCGCTCTCGATACGCGGTCGTTCCCGCCTGGGTTATGCAGTCTCGTTTCGCAACATGTCTTGGACGGTATCGCCGGTGTTTATGCAAGCACCCGAATTCCAGAAGCGGGAAGCGTTGCACGGATGCTGGGCGACGACGAAGCCTCGGTAATCGGCCGGATCGCGATGCGAGCGCATGCGGGGGAATCCGACCCCATACATGCTGGCACAACCATATGCGCAGGTCTGGTTGCTGTGCCGCCAGCCATGTTGTTCAGCCCGGACGGAGAAACCGCGATTGCCGCTGTCGTTGCCGGCTATGAGACCGTGATTCGCATCGGTGAAGCGCTTGGATCATCGCGGTTACTGGGCATGGGATGGTGGCCAACAGCTGTTCTGGGCGCTGCCGGCGCGGCTGCCGCGACGGCGCGGGCACGCGGTCTGAACGCATTGGATACCCGAAATGCAATTGCGCTTGCGCTGGTTCAGTCGGGCGGACTCGGTACCGGTGCCCCACAGGCACCGGAATCGCGGAACCTGGTTGCGGCGAATTGTGTCCGAACGGGTGTTGAAGCGGCGGAAGCGGCGGCAGGCGGTATCGCAGGGCCGCCCGAACCGCTGACCGGTGACCGAGCCTTTCTGTCCGCGTTCGGTCTCGATCCCTCTCCCGACCTGTTGTTAAAAGATCTGGGCGACAACTGGAAAATCGCCGCCACCAGCCTGAAAGCGTTTCCCTGCGCACTGCAGACTCAATCGGCACTGGCGGCACTTCGCAATGTGATATCGACAAACAACCTCACAGCGGAAGATGTTGTCGCGATTGAGATCGGATTACCGGAAGCGATGCGCCGGATCGTCGATCGGCCCGGTGTTCCGGAAACACACTTCGGCGCGGCAGCCAGTCTTCCGTTTCTTGCCGCCGCGTGTCTGCTGGATGGCGATGTTCTGCCCGCGCGGATGGCGGAAGTCCGGCGCATGGCGCAGGATGTTCGCGCAGCGATGGATAAGGTGCGGATATATCATGCGGCGGAGCTGGATTCGGCATTGCCCGCCGCCTGGCCGGCCCGTGTCCGGGTCGCGACAGCCGGCGGTGAATTTACCGGAGAATGCAGAATTCCACCCGGTGATCCCGAAGACCCCATCGCAATGACCGTTACGATTGACAGGTTCCGCAGCTATAGCGTCGGCCAGATTGATGAAGGTACGCAGGACAGAATAATCGACGCGGTCAGCGACCTTGCCAATCTGAAGGATATGTCGGCGATCACCGCACCGTTGCGCGCGCTGTTTTAGATCAGGAGAGCAACGGTTCCGTCTTCGTTGAGGACCGGAATACTCACCAGATGCGTTTGGCCTCCGACCGAAAGCGTCAGATTGGCAACCCCGACCGCGCCGTTCGGCAATGCTTGAACCTCCGTTAGCGGCGCCGACCCCATGCAGGCTTCAAGGGTCACATCGGGCGCGCCAAGACCGGGTACAGTATCGCCATCCAGAATGGCTGTCAGGCTGCTCGCGATCCAATCATCCAGGCGCTCCGTGCCGTCGGTCCGGCCGATGCGAATCCAATGCCCTTTATAGGCAAGGGAGACGCGTAGCGCGTAGCGCGCGCCAAGGTCGAGATTGCCGTCAATGCGCCGCAGAGCCGCGTTTTGGTCGAGATCAGCTGCAAATTCGACAATGACCTCTTCCGCCCCGGCAAGCCGCGCAGGACCTTCGATGGCCGCCGTGAGCGGGCCGGTCTGCGCATAGGCTGCATTCTCAAACGCGCCGTTCAGGCAATCACGGGCAAGCGTCGCCGCTTTTCTTGAGACGGCAATTTCGGTTGCGTCAGCCGGATGGCGGACAGCACGGTACATGTCCGTCGCATCGACAAGTTCAACACCAGATAATCCGGACAGAAGCGGATGGGCAATACCGCCGGGCAGTTTGTTCAGCTCCAGAACGCCAATACGTTTAGATCCTTCAAGACGCTTTGCCAGATCGGCGCCAAGCCGTGGAGTCGAGACGATTTCGCCCATGTGAGAGGTCTCGTCGATCCATCCGGCGACCCGCTTCGACAGGCTGACGAAATATTCAGGCGCGCCCGATGCCGGCAGAACCAGTACCCCCTGCGACCAGTAAGGAATAAAATGGGTCAGCCATGACACCGCCGCGGGACGGGGAAAATTGTTATAGAGCAGCATGGCATCCAGCCCTGCTTCCGCCATTGCGGCACGGAGCTGCTCAACCCGTGCATCAAGCACGGCTGCGGGGACTTCAGCCTCGTCCCATGACAGCAACCCGCGCCTCATATCGCCACCGACAGCAATTCGCGCGGCAAGGTACTGAAGGTCTCGTAGCCGTCCTCGGTCACCGCCGTTGCCTCCCCTAAAACCATGTAACCGACATCCGGGTGATAGGTGTTGGGATGCACGATCAGGGTAGCGCCAGCTGGCAGCACCGTGTCGACGTCTTCCAGGATGTGCGGTGGATTGTCGACGAACAGACCGACACCATGACCACGCACCCGGGTATATTCGCTGGTGCAGTAGACCCCGAGATCGTATTTGCGGAAGACGTCGTTCTCCGCTTTGGCGATCTCGCTCGCTCTGACGCCAGCCTTCAGGATTGCGCTGCCTGCCTCGACCGCTTCAATATAGACGTCAAAGGCATCAAGCTGCGCCTTGCTCGGCTCACCCACTACCAGCGTACGGCAGACTTGGGCGTAATAGCCGTCTACGGCAGGTGTAAGCTCAGTGGTGACCAGATCTCCCGCCTGAATGCGACGCTCCCCGGGCGGGTGCATACCCCGGACCTCAACCCCGCCGGAGCCGAGAATCATGAAATTCTCCGGGCAGCCCGCTTCGCGGAAAAAGGTTTCAATCTCGGCGACCAGTTCATATTCGGCGCGACCGACCTGGCAGGCCTCCATAAAGATCTTGTAGCCCTCATCGGCGATCACGGCGGCGCGGCGCACGGCTTCGATCTCGACCGGCGATTTGACCAGCAGAAGCCCGTCGATCAGCGATGTACCGTCTTTAATTTCTTTTGCCGCATCGGATCCAGTAATACCGAATGGCATCAGTGTTGCCGGTGCCGAGGCGATCGTGCGGTTACCGAGCCGGCCGAGTTCGCTGCAGACAGTCTCGGTGAGGTCCTCGCACTGAACGATATCGGCATAGGGCGTCTCGACCCGTGCCCGGGCTGCATCGGCAGCTGATTCCACGAACAACCGGGTTTCACCATCGGCGAAGAACAGCGCCAATGCCTCTCCCTCAACCGGCGGAAAGTCGGTGACGTAGCGCAGATAATCACACTGCCACGCATTGCCATAGACCAGCACGGCATCGCAGCCTGCTTCGCCCATTGCCGCCATTAACCGACGGCGGCGTTCCTGATGAACCGGTGTCATTCCGCGGCCTCGCTCGATGAAGCGAACCCGTAGCCCTCGGCCGCCGCCTGAGGCGTTATCAAGCCTTCGCGCAGATCGACTTCGATCGCCTCGCGTTCCCGATTATCCGGATCGCCATACCCGCCGCCGCCCGCTGTCAGGAACGTGACCTTGTCGCCCGCATTGAGCTGAATGTTGGTTTCCTTGGTGGCACGCTCCTCGCTGCCGTCTACGCGCCGGATAATTGCGACATTCGAGTGTCCGTCGCCGCCCCCCAGAATGCCCCACGGCGGCTCGACGATGCGTTCGAGGTTTATATTGGCCGACGTTTTCTGCAGACACCGGTATGTGATCACCGTCCCGAACCCGCCGCGATGTTCGCCGATGCCACCGCTATCGGCGCGCAACCCGAATTCCTCGACGATAAACGGGAAATTAGTTTCCTGGACCTCAATGGGCACGTTACGCACATCGCCCTGGCAGATCGACACGGCAGCACTTTCGCCGTCCCCGGTTGGCCGGCCGCCCCAGCCGCCGCCGAAGATATTCATCAGCAGGAAGCGCCGACCATCACCTTCGCGATAGCCGTAAAACGAGACACCGCCCATGTCACCTTTGTGGGCTGCCGGGACCTTGTCCGGCATTGCGGTCGCCAGTGCTTTCAGAATGGTGTCGATGACCGTCGGCAACATGATCGACCACAGACCGATCGCCGCCGGAGGCTTTGCATTCAGCATCGTGCCTTCAGGCGAAATCAGCTTCAGCGAGCGGAAGCAGCCCTCGTTCACCGGCGCGTCCGGCATAGTCAGACATTTGAAGGCAACGCGGGCAGCCGCCAGACCTCCCGAGAATCCCGAATTCAGTGGCGTCGGCACCTGCGGGTTCATATCCGAATAATCCACCGTCATCTCATCGCCCGCGACGGTGACCGTCACTTTTACGTCGAGCGGCACGTCGAGCGTGCGACCGTCATTGTCGAGCACGCTTTCGGCCCGATAGACCCCGTCCGGGATCTCCGCGACGACGTCACGCGCCTCAGCTTCCGACTGGTCCCAGATTTCGGCGATGCAGGCATTGACCATCTCAACCCCATAGCGGCCGAGCGCCTCGCTCAGACGCCGTTCGCCAAGATGGCAGGACGCAATCTGCGCCCGAAGGTCGCCAAGAGACGATTCCGGGAACCGCAGATTGTCGGTGAGTATCTGCCACACCGCTTCATTGCGCTTGCCCGCCTCGTAGATCTTGATCGAGCGGAGCTGCAGCCCTTCCTGGAATATCTCGTTGGTCGCGTAGGAGCCGAAGCCGACCCGCGTGCCGCCGACATCGACCCAATGCGCGCGGTTTGCCGCAAAGGCGACAAGTTCGCCATCATGGAAGCAAGGCGTATAGATACAGATGTTATTGAGGTGCTGGCCGCAGATTTCAGCGTGGTTCATGATGATCGCGTCGCCCGGCTCGAACCCGTCGAGACCAAAGCGCTCAATCCCGTCGAGCACCGCGGCGCCGAGATCCGCGAGGAAGATCGGCAGGCCGCCCTTGTTCTGGCTGATCATACGACCTTCAAGATCGATCAGGCCGCAGCAGTAGTCGCGAACCTCGTAGATCATCATGTTATAGGCGGATTTGCACAGTGCGGTTGCCATGTCTTCGGAATAGGCGACCAGTGAATTGCGGACGACTTCGAGAGTGACCGGATGAACATTCATGCTGTTGCCTCGTTTTGCATCGCTTAGGCCTCTGCCGCGACAGCGATATCGAGATGACCGTGTTCGGTAACCGTCACGACATCACCGGGATAAATCAGAGTGGTTGAATTGGGTTCTTCGATCACCGCCGGCCCCTCGACAACCGCGCCGGGCGCAAGCCCCGGCCGCCACACGATGCGGCTGGACACCGGCGCTGCCGGATCATCAAAAATCACGTCCCGGGTCTGGTCAGGCTGTGCATCTTCCGGCCGGTAGATTTCAGACATCCAGTCGAACGATGTATCGGCGCCAATGGCGCGCAGAATGAGCCGCAGATTGACGATCTGGATGCTTTCATCCGGCGCGGCATGACCGTAACGACGGTCGTGCAGCCGGTCGAATATCTGGCGCAGCGTATCCGACCCGCCACCGATGAGATCTTCAACGCCCTCCAGCGGCACCGGGATGGTATGTTCCTGTCCGCGATAGCGAAGATCGGCCGCAAATTGCAGTTCCGTGTCGCCGGCACCGAAACTTTCCTGCGCAATCCGTTCATCGCCCGCAATACGCAGTTCGTCAAAGGCAGCCTGCGCGGCAGTCTCATCGATATGTGCGAGATCGCCGACGAATGTGCGCACGAAATCCTGACGCCACGGCGCCAGCAGCATGCCGAGGGCCGAGAAGTTCCCGGGATAGCGTGGAATTATGACCCGCGGGATAAATATTTCGCGCGCGATGGCGACCGCGTGCAACGGCCCTGCACCGCCAAACGCGATCATGGCCGTATCGCGGGGATCGCAGCCACGTTCGACAGATACCGTGCGGACGGCCAGCGACATTGACGCATCGGCGATTTTTGCGATGCCAAGCGCCGCATCAGGTACTGAAAGCCCAATCGGATCGGCAATTTTTGCCCTGATAGCCGCTTCGGACAGCATGGGATCGAGCCCCATGCGCCCGGAGAGGAACCGTCCGGCATTCAGGCGTTTGAGGACGAGATCGGCATCCGTCACGACAGGCACGTCTCCGCCCTTGCCATAGCAGGCGGGTCCCGGATCGGCGCCCGCGCTTTCGGGCCCGACGTGCAGACCGCCCCGCGCATCCGTCCACGCAATACTCCCCCCGCCTGCGCCGACTTCGACAATGTCGACGACGGGAAGCTGCATCGGCTGTCCGCGGGAATAACCACCAATATAATAATCTTCGCTGACTTCGGGGGCGCCGTCGGTGATCAGGCTGGCCTTGGCGGTGGTCCCGCCCATGTCGAAGCCGATGCACTGTTCAAGCCCGAGAATATCGGCGATCCGCCCCGCCGCAATCATGCCGGCGACAGGGCCTGATTCCATCATCGTCACGGGCTGGACCCGGGCCTGTTTAAGCGACATCGTGCCACCGTTCGAGCGCATAATCTGAATGGACCCGCCGAAGCTGCCGTCTGCAAGAAAGCCTTCAAGACGGTCCAGGTATCCGCGCACGCGCGGGCCGACATAAGCGTTTAGCGCGGTCGTGGATGTGCGTTCGTATTCGCGGTATTCGCGCAGGATATCGTGCGACAGCGATATGAACATGCCGGGGCAGACGCGGTCTAGTATCTCGCCGATGCGCTGTTCATGAATTGGGTCGGCATAGGCATGGATCAGGCAGACGGCCACTGACGTCACGTCATGCGCGAGCAATTCGCGCCCGATAGCCTCGACCTCTATGTCATCAAGCGGATCGAGCACTTCGCCGGATGCCATCATGCGTGCTGTCACTTCCCAGGTCAGCGACCGCGGCACCAGCGGGCGCGGGCGTCGGAATTCAAGATTGAAAGCCTCCGGGCGGTTATTCCGGCCCATCGCGTAGACGTCGCGAAAACCCTTGGTCGTAATCAGTGCGGTGTTCGCACCTTTGCGCTCCAGAACGGTGTTAATGGCAATGGTGGTGCCGTGCAGAAAATCGGAGATCGCCGATATGTCGGTGTCGACTCCGGCCAACGCATCAGCAACGCCGCGCGTGGGGTCGTCCGGTGTGGTCGACGTTTTATCGATGACGATTTTGCCATCACGAAGCCCGACGAGGTCGGTAAACGTCCCGCCGATATCAATTCCAACGCGTTCCATATGGTTCTTACTCTGCCGCAGTCATACGCGGACGTGTTTCAGACAGCCGCGGCGTCAAGAGCGCCTTGCCGGCTTTCCGTCGGTTTCGGGTCGCGAAGGCCAAGAATGCGCCGCGCGTTGCTATAGATAATTTTATGCTGATCGTCAGCGGAGATGCCGGTTTCACCCAGGAACCGCAGCGCGTCTGCCGGGCTCCAGCACGGATAGTCGCTGCCGTACATCACATGGTCGGCGCCGTAATAGTCGATGGCGAATTTTATGCCTTCCATGTGCGGCGACACGGTATCGCTGTACATGCGCTTGATATAGGTGCTCGGTTCCTGCGGCAGTTTCGCTTTCTTGCCATTCTTGTCCATTCGCCCGGACTGGTATGGCAGCGCGCCGCCGGTATGCGACATCACGATCTTCAGATCGGGATGTTTTTCCATAATGCCGGAGAACACCAGCCGCATCGCCGCCACGCTGACTTCGATCACCCGGCCGAGGCTGAGGTGAAGCGCGCCGTCGTACCCGTCGAGTGAATCCTGGAACAGAGCATCGGTCGGATGAAGGAACAGCGGAATGCCGAGCTCGGCAGCCCGGGCATAAAACGGGTCCAGCCGGTCGGCATCGATCCGCGGGTCGGCGCCGATGCTGCCGGGCAGATTGGCGCCCATCAGACCAAGACGACCGACTGCATCGTCGAGGACGTCTATCGCGATTTGCGTATCGAGGAGCGGAACTGCCGCACTTGCCCAGACGCGGCCCGGGTACTTGCGTTGCGCACCGGCCATTTCCTCATTCCAGAACAAGGCATCATCGCGCCCCATTTCGGCTTCCACATCCGAGAAATGAACCGAAAGTGGGCCGATCGAGCACACAACATCTATCTCGTGGCCCAGTCCGTCCATATGGGCAAGTTGATCGTCGAGCTCGAACCATTCCTTCCAGCTGTTCAGCGTATCGATGCTGTCGGCGTGGCGTTTGTAGGCATAGCCACCCCGGTCATTCACGGTGACGCTGGGATAGCCGGCGCGCTTACCGAGATGCTCCAGAAACGTTCTGGGCCACCAGTGAAAATGGGAATCGATGATATGCATGGCGCGTACTCTCCCCTGCCGCTACGTAACCGTGCCAGGGACGGTGCCCCGGCACGGTATCGTTTGTAGGTCGCCTATTTCTTCTTGCGGGCTTTCGGCGGACCGATCTTGACCATCTTGCGGAACTTGGCGAGCAACGGTTCCGGTGTCGCCATCGCGGTCTCAATGACGGACTGGATCTTTTCCGCCGTTACCGGATTGACGATCATCCGGCGCTCCTTGGCTTCCTTACGAAACGCCGGGTCGTTTACCGTTGCGACAAACGCCTTTTTAAGCGCGGCCACGCGATCAGCGGGAACGCCTTCCGGTGCGAAGTAACCATGGCCGACATAGGCGGGGGCTTCCATGAAATCGAGCATTCGGCGCTGGTCGGCGGTGGTCACCAGATCGCGCATGTTCGGCACGCCAGCCAGTTCTTTCTCACCCGGGCCAACCTGGACAAGCTGAATGATCTTCTTGTCTTTCAGCCAGCCGGGCTTGGTTGTTACGTAGCTATTATAGAAGCTGCCACGACCGTGGACTTCACCAGATTCCATCGCCTTGTTCATCGGCCCTGCACCGCGATAGCCGGGGACGATCTTAAACTTGGTGCCAATGACCGCGTTCATGAAGGCAGGGATGATATAGGCAGAAGACAGCTTGCTCGATGTCGCCATGATCACTTCGGTTTTCTTGGCGCCATCGAGCGTGGTGGCAGGTGCCGTGTGCCACACCGTGCTGACTTCGGTCATCGCCGTGGTGGAGCCGAGCCATTGGAACTTGGCCGGGTTGAACTTCACTTTACGGAGCAGCGGCGCGTTCACCGCGATGGGCAGAGCCGCGCCCAACGCCGTGCCATCCTTCGGCGCGGCGTTTGCCATATAGGACATCATCTTCGCGCCACCGCCGCCGGCGCGCGCCTCGACGATCATTTTCGGCTTGCCAGGAATGCGATCGGCCATGTGCTTGGCAACCAGTCGGGCAACCGACGAGAACCCGCCGCCGGCACTGCCGCCGGAGTAGAACGTTATCGTTCTGCCCTTGTAGAAATCGGCGACCGCGTCGGCCGAGGCGGCGCTGAGCGGTGCTACGGCGATGGCAAGGGTAATGCCGGTTGTTTTCAAAAGTACGTTCATCGTTTCACTCCCGCGGAATTTCCCGCATTTTCTATGTTATTGATCCAAGCCTCCCGGCTTGGTTACTTCACCATTGAATTGGCTTTGGCGACCGCATCAGTCCAGATGCCTTTTTCCTTATAGAAGGCGATGGCCGCCGGATGGTACGGCACCAGCGGCAGGTTGCTGGCAGCGAATTTATGCTTGAAGCCGCGTAGCGAGAAATGCGCCTTATTGAGCTCCGGCGTGTTGTCCCACAGGGCCTTCAGGACATCCTTGATGACCTTCGGATCCTGCTTTGTGTGGGTGACGATGTAGGAATCGAACGTCAGCAGGGTCGTCTTTCCAGCGATGCCGAGGCGCTGCAACGGTTTGATCGGCGGCACCGTCACCAGGCGGACGCCCGGGAAGATGTTTTTCCGCAGCATGGCGAGCGTCGCCGGCGATTTGTCGAAGGACAAATAGCGGACCTTTTTCTTCGCATGGATTTCGCGCACGACCGGCATACCGAGCGACGCCCAAGTCGCGTCGACCCGGCCCGCGCCAAGCGCCCGTGGCGCATCCAGCGCGCCCGTGACCGGCACACCACGCACGTCTTTCCAGCCAAGGCCGGCAGATTTAAGCGCATAGGTCACCATCGGGTTAATCACAGTGTGACCGCCGAAATCGGAGGTGACCCGCTTTCCTTTAAGGTCGGCAAACGTTTTGATGTCGGAATCCGCATAGACCACGAAGCTCAGCCGCAGCGCCCCGCTACCCGCCTGGATTAGGCGGATGTTCTTGGTCGATTTCTTATTCTTGGTACGGCCATTGAAGTTGAAATACGCCGTCGGAGATGAAATTGCGGAAAAATCGTACTTTCCGTCATTCAGCTGGCTCATATAAGAGTCCGGACCGCCAAAGGCGCGGACGATCATACGATGGCCGGAATGTTTGCTCGCGACCTTTGCTATCCCCGACCCCGTCGCATTAAACAATGTGCCGGCGCGGTCGAGCGCCATCGTCAGCGTTTTTGCCTGAAGTGTTCCGCCGGTCAGCGCAATCGCGCTGGACGCCGCTATCAGTATTCCGAGATGTTTCATTGAATTTCTCCCTATCAATCAATTTAATTGTTATCGGCGAATATTTCACCCTTTATCGATAGTTCGTAATCTAATTAATAATTACTCTCGGCCAATATAACGTCCAGCGCAACCCTCTAATTCGCGACCCGCCGCGCCCGCCCGCGGACAAAAAGAACGCCGGTGACGACGAGGAAAGCGGCAATGATCGCCAGCCCCACCGCCGTATCGTATGGCGCCGCCAGTACTGCCAGGCCGCAGACGCCGAGGACGCCTCTTTCCGGCCACCCCAGCCGATCGTACAGGAATCCCGCGACGCAGTAGCAGAGAATGATCACCCCGACGGTCGATTTGACCATCACGGCGATAATGGCCCCGGCGCTGCCCTCGAATACCAACTCCGGGTAGAAGACGAACAGGAACGGCACGATATAGGCAACAAAGCCAAGCCGGACCCCTGCCCAGCCGGTCTGCCAGAAATTTGTGCCTGCCACCGAGGCGGCGGCAATGGTTGCGAGGCAGACGGGAGGTGTGATCATCGACAACATGCCGAAATAGAACAGGAACATATGCGCCGACATTTTCCCGACCCCGGCCTCGATCAGCGCCGGCGCGGCGATCACCGACAGCACGATATAGATCACCGCCGACGGCATCCCCATGCCGAGGACGATACAGACCACCGCGGTCAGGAATAGCAGGATCACCAGGCTGCCATCAGCCGCCTCGGTCAGCAGCAGGGAGATATTGAAGGCGAGCCCGCTGAGCTGCAGTAGACCGATGATGATGCCGGCCATCGAGGTGATAACCGTGAGATCGAGAATAATCCGGCCGGTCTCGATCAGCTCCTTGACCAGCCGCGACCACTTCGGCCGCGTATAGGGATGCAAGGTGCCGATTATCAGTGTCGCGATTGCGGCGGTCATCGCCGATTTTCCGGGCTGCCAGCGCTCGACCATGAGCGTCCAGATCAGCAGAAAAATCGGGATGATAAAGACGAGCCCGCGGCCGAGGACCTTGCGCATTTTCGGTAGCATGTCGCGCGGCAGAGGCGCCATTTTGTAGCGCCCGGCTTCAAGGTCGACCTGGGTAAACAGCGCGATGTAATAGAGAATTGCGGGCAACAGTGCGGCCAATACGACGTCGCCATAGGGCACGGCCAGAAACTCAGCCATGATGAAGGCCGTGATTCCCATCACCGGCGGCATGATCTGACCGCCGGTCGACGCCACGGCTTCAGTTGCCGCGGCGAGATGGCCGGGATAGCCGGCCTTGCGCATCATGGGGATCGTGATTGGGCCGTCCATCAGCACGTTGGCGACGGCGCTGCCGGAGATCGTACCGAAGAAGCTGGAGGCGAGCACAGCGACTTTCGCCGGCCCGCCACGAAACCGGCCCATGGCCGCCATGGCAAAATCGGTCAGCACCTCGGCACCATTAACGGCATAGAGCATGCGTCCGAACAGGATGAAGGCGATGATCATGCTGACGGTCACCGTCAACGGAAAGCCGAACAGCGCGTTGCCGTCGAGATACATATAAACGCTCAACCGGTCCCAGGATTCGGCCGGCGCGTTTAGGAAGCCCGGAAAGTAATCGGCGCCCGCCGCATACACGATGAGAAACGCGGCCAGAACAACCAGCGCCCAGCCGGCCACGCGGCGCGTCGCTTCCATCACCAGCGCGACGGCAATCGTACCCAGGGTCATTCTTTCGATGGACAGCAGACCGAGATCGTTCCGGATTACCGGATACCCGAAGATCACAAAGCCGCCGACCGCAACGGTCGCGATAATACATATCCAGTCATACCAGGGCGTCCCCACCTCCTCCCGGGATTTGGACACCGGCACGGATAGAAAGACGCCCACCATCCCGAGCGTGAAAATCAGCGCGAGAAACTGTTCCTTGAAAATAATGATGCCGAGATCGGAATGGATTTCGAGGGACCAGACAGCGCCGAGTAATGCCAGCGACATCAGGATTGCCTGATGGATGATGCGCACCGGGCCGGATAAGCGACGGGCTGAACCGCCCGCATTCTCGTTGTCTGTCACAATCTCTCCCGACCGGCTTGTCTTGTGGAAACCTGAAAAGACAGTCGGACCGAATGACGCATGCGTCAAGAAAAAGCGTTCATAACGCCCATATTGACGGCACCTTACCCTGCCACATACTCCCGGGATGCCCCAGCGATCGCGGGGGGAGCCGGGGCGGATCAAGAAAATTCCGGGCTTCACGCTACACTAGTTATCCACGCCGGCTAAGCGGAGCTATCCGTCAGCGCCATCGGTTACCAAATTAGTTCGGGGATTGTAGGCATATCAACATCGCGCACGCCGCAATCCTGAAAGCCATCACAAACCGCATTGATGAAGTCGGCTGCCGCCGACCCCGGTTTGCGATCCTTCAATGCTTATGCGCCGGAGAGCGTATAGAGGCCGTC
>Ga0115566_10002999_pt1 | contig 13781 bp, 11 predicted proteins | sample COGITO_mtgs_1204_3_FD_87173 | JGI IMG/M metagenome (GOLD analysis project Ga0115566, IMG submission 87173) | Pelagic marine microbial communities from North Sea - COGITO_mtgs_120405 | ecosystem: Environmental > Aquatic > Marine > Epipelagic | place: Germany:Helgoland, sampling site Kabeltonne...
ATTTTCAAATTGGCGTATGCATTCATCGGGCATCGCCGAGGCGGCCTGGCGCTTGCCACGATCGGCGGCTGCGCCGGGTTTGGGGCAGTCTGCGGGTCTTCTCTCGCAACCGCTGCCACCATGGGCCGGGTAGCGCTACCCGAAATGCTGGACCGAGGATATTCCCAGACCCTGGCGACGGGCAGCATCGCCGCCGGTGGTACGCTTGGCATGCTTATTCCGCCATCGGTAATCATGGTGATTTACGCGTTCCTCGCAGAGCAGTTCGTGATCACACTATTCGTGGCCGCGCTGATTCCAGGTTGGCTGGCGGTGATGGGGCATTTGATTACTATCAATATCCTTGTGCGTCGGGATCCTGCGTCAGGGCCGGCAGGCGCCCGACTTGGCTGGGCCGAACGCCTGGTCGTGATGAAGGACTCATGGGGTGTCGTGGTCCTGCTTGTGGCAGTTATCGGCGGGATCTATGGCGGTGTATTTACCGTGAACGAGGCGGCGGCGCTGGGTGCCGGCCTGGCATTCGCATTCACCATCGCCCGGAAAAAAATGACCCGGCAGGCATTCTGGCAGGTGCTCAAAGACACGGCATCGAATACGGCAATGATCTATCTGATCATCGCCGGTGCGTCGATTTTTTCGAGCTTTATCACCGTGACGAAAATGCCCGACGCGCTGGTAACGCAAATTTCCGACTTGGCGATTCCGCCCCTCGCCGTGATCTTTATCCTGATGCTCGTCTACCTGATTCTCGGCAGTATTTTTGATGCCGTGGCGGCCATGGTGATCACCATGCCGTTCGTATTGCCGCTGATTATCGATCTTGGTTTCCACCCGATCTGGTGGGGAATCGTGCTTGTCATGGTGATCGAGGTCGGCATGATCACGCCGCCAATTGGTATGAATGTTTTCGTGCTGTACGGGGTCGCCAAGAACATCAAGCTACAGACCATATTCAAGGGAATTTTCCCGTTCTTCTATGCCGATCTAATTCGCATCAGTGTGATCATCATTTTCCCCGGGCTCGCGCTGTGGCTACCGGGTCTCCTTGGGTACAATCTGAATTAAAGGTGAGGACATGTACCGGCGCGCACTGGCGGCCAAACAGGTTGTTGAGTTTGCGGCATCCTTAACGACATGGACTTGTTTTCGTTGAATATGTACTTGTTGAGCAAGTTGAACATAAGAAGCTGTCCGGCACTTTCCCGGCGGTTTGATGGAGTAACAAGCAGACTATGAGCGTATCCCCGACCAAGGTTTTAGCAGAGGCGACCGACACGAATGATAAAAGTTCAGAGACAGTGCTGGATGATCTTGTCGGGTATAATCTCAAGCGCGCCTATATGATCGTTCAGGCCGATTTTCGCGATACGTTGGGCGAAGACGGGCTTACCGCGCGGGTGTTCTCCGCATTATCGCTGGTCGTCGAGAACCCCAATATTACCCAAAGTGAACTTGCGCGGACCCTTCGGATCGAAAGGTCCGGCCTGGTGGCGATTGTCGATCAGCTGGAGGAGCGGAAACTGCTGACCAGGAGCAGTGTCGTCGGGGACCGCCGGGTTTATGCCCTGGCTCCCACCGCGTTGGGTATCAGGACGTTCAAGGCCAGCCTGAAGGCAGTCCAACAACACGAGGAACGACTGTTCTCGTCGTTGTCTCGAACAGAGCAGGCTGAGCTCCTCATGCTGCTCAAGAAATTTCGCGGCGCATCAGAGAAGGACATCAGATGAACATGTGGAACGGACATATTGCGATTGTAACCGGCGGGTCTTCAGGACTGGGCGCCGCTTCAGCAGTCGCATTGGCGGAGCGGGGCATGCGGCTGGCTATTTTCGATATCAACGAGGAAGCGGGCAGAGCCAAAGCCGCAGCGCTGGATGGCATGTTCTGTAAAGTCGATGTCGCGGACCCGTCCAGCGTCACGGCTGGGATCGATGCGGTTGAGGCCGAGATGGGTATACCGCGCATACTGGTGAACTGCGCCGGTATTGGCCCGATCGGAAAAACGGTGTCGCGAGGCAAGCCGCACGATCCTGAAGTGTTCGCAAATGGCATACGCATAAACCTTATCGGTACCTTCAACTGTGCCAGTCAGGTTGCAGCCCGGACGGTTGCCGCTGATCCGCTGGACGAAGATGGCGCGCGCGGCGTCATCGTCAACACGGCATCGGTTGCCGCCTATGACGGTCAGATAGGCCAAATAGCCTATGCAGCATCCAAGGGCGGCATCGTCGGTATGACACTGCCGATGGCGCGGGATCTGGCGGATAAGGGCATTCGGGTTTGTACGATTGCACCCGGACTGTTTCTGACGCCCCTTCTGGAGGGGTTGCCGCAGGATGTGCAGGATTCTCTGGGCAAGCAGGTGCCGTTTCCGTCGCGGCTTGGTCAGGCCGATGAATACAGCAGTCTTGTCTGCCACATCCTGGACAACAAGATGCTTAATGCCGAGGTTATTCGCCTCGATGGCGGGATAAGGATGGCACCACGTTAATTTGACCGCAGGGAAGTGACTATGGGCAATTCTGATGCGCCTCAAACGGACATGTTCTGGTCGCCCGAGTTTACGTATGACCAACGCGCAGACGGCTCGATTCTTATGCGACAGGTGGGGGCATTGCCCGACTATCTGCCCACGCTGGCGGGCTACCTGGATAAATGGGCGGATGAGACACCTGACCAGGCATGGCTCGCGCGGCGGGACGAAGACGGCGATTGGCAGCGTATAAATTATGGCGACGCCCGGTCGATCGCGTGCGCGATTGGCGCGGGGCTTCTGGACATGGGGCTGGGGCCTGACCGTCCGCTGCTGATCCTGTCGGAAAACAGCCTTGAACACGCGCTGTTGGGAATTGCCTGCGCCTATGTGGGCGTGCCGTATGCGCCGGTTTCGCCCGCTTATTCGCTGGTGTCGAAAGATCATTCCAAGCTCAGGGATATTGCGAGTGTCCTGAATCCCGGTGCGGTTTTCGCCGATGACGCGGCTTCTTTTGCGCCGGCGATAGACGCAATCGCGGCGCCCGGGCGTTTGGTGATCGGTGTGGGCGACACACCTGACGGTGCTATTTCGTTTGATGACCTGACTGCGGCTGACCCGTCGGGCGCAGATAGCGCCCGGGCTGCCCTGACACCTGAGACCGTGGTGAAATACCTGTTTACGTCCGGTTCCACCGGGTCGCCGAAAGCGGTGATCAATACCAATGGCATGATCTGCGCAATGCAGGCGATGGTGAGCGATTGCTATCGGTTCCTGCATCATCAGCCTCCCGTCGTTGTGGACTGGGCGCCGTGGAATCATACCGCCGCTGGTAACAAGGTTTTCTATATGGTGATGATTAACGGTGGCACTTACTACATCGATGATGGTCGCCCGGTGGCGGGAAAATTTGACGCAACGCTCCGCAATCTGCGGGAAATATCCTGCACTTGGTATTTCAACGTCCCGATTGGCCTGGACATGCTGGTCGAAGAACTTGAGAAAGACCCCGACCTGGCGCGCCACTTCTTCAGCAACCTGAGCATGGTATTTTATGCGGGGGCCGGACTTTCGCAGCCGACCTGGGACAGGTTGTCGGCCCTTGGTGCGGAAATAACAGGGCGCGACTTCCTGCTTGCGACCGGGCTTGGGTCGACAGAAACCGCACCTTTTGCCATGGCGTGTACGGAGCGGCAGGAAAAGGCAGGCAATATCGGTGTCCCGGCGCCGGGGCTGACGATGAAGCTGCTGCCGATCGGCGACAAACTGGAAGTACGTTTCAAGGGCCCGAGCATCACGCCCGGCTATTTCGGTGATCCAAAAACAACCGCGGAAGCGTTTGATGAAGAGGGTTACTACAAGATAGGTGATGCTTTGCGCCCGGCCGATCCCGAGGATTTTTCCAAAGGGTTCTTTTTCGATGGTCGGGTGGCGGAAAATTTTAAACTGAGCACCGGTACCTGGGTTGCCGTGGGCGAGGTGCGGTCGTCGTTTGTGGATGCCATGGGCGGGTTGGTCCGCGATGTCGTGGTCGTCGGAGAAAGCGAAGCGGAGTTGGGGGCGTTGCTGTTTCTGAGTCCGGCCGCGGAAGCCATGGACCATGTGAAATTACATGCCGTGCTCGCTCAAAAAATGGTGACGGCAGCCAAATCGGCGACCGGGTCAGCGGCGCGTGTGCGCCGCGCCATGGTCCTACCCCACGCGCCCAGTTTTGACCGGAGCGAGGTGACCGAGAAGGGCAGCCTGAATCAGAGGGCATTGCGCGCAAACAATGCCGCTCTGATCGAGATGCTCTATGCCGATGCGGACGGGATAATCGCCGTCTGACTTAGCCGCCGTTCTGCGTTCAAGCGGTGGTTTCGGGCTTGTGAAAGTCGGGTTCTCTTTTTTCCAGGAATGCCTGTAGCCCTTCGGCCGCGCCCGTCGTGGTTTGGGACATGGCGGCTGATATGCTTTCCGTAAACAATCCGTCTGAACGCGACATATCGCCGATTCTGCCGATGGCCTGAAGCATCAGGTAGTTGGAGAACGGCGCGTTCTTCGCAATCTTGCCGGCAAGTTTCATCGCCAAAGGCAGTGCTTCACCTTCTCCGACCGAGTAATGGGCCAAACCAAGTGCGAGGCCTTCTTCGGCGTTGTAGCTGCGCCCGGTCAGCATCATTTCGCGCATCCTGTCCGCCCCGAGGATGCGGCCGACGCGTACCGTGGCGCCACCGCCGACAAAAATGCCACGGCGGCCTTCAGGCAGTTGAAACCGGACAGACGGTTCTGCAATGCGTACATGGGTTGAAGTCGCGATTTCGAGACCGCCGCCGATGACCGCGCCCGTCATCGCAGACAGGACCGGCAGTCCGCCATACTCGATCAGGTCGGCAATCCGGTGCCAGTTACGCGAATGATAAACCGTTTCTTCCGGCGAACGATGCTGGTGTTCGGATAGATCGAGACCGGAACAAAAATGTCCGCCTTCACCCGTGAGCACTACGGCCCGTATATCCTTGGGCGGGTGGGAAAAGAACGCATCCAGTTCTGCGACCAGGGCATCATTCATTGCGTTACGCTTCTCAGGGCGGTCAAAAATAATGACGGCGGTATGATCGTGGATCTCGATGCGCGTGGTTTTTTTGTCGGATTTGTCGATTGACATTTCTTGGGGTTCCCGGAAATTTGCGTCTACTGAGCTCAGATCGTTCTAAATTATAATTGTTATAGAGAATAGCAATTTTACGTGTTAACGATTGGGCGTTTCGCAGGGGAGAACAGGAACTATGGTCGATTTTTCAGCGGTTCGTGCCGTCGATTTTCACACCCATGCGGAAGAGCCATGCTGCGGTCAGCGTGATGATGGTTATGATGAATTTCAGGCAGGTATGGCGGCCTATTTCAAGAACCCTGCCGGCGCGGAGGGGATGCTGCCGAGCGTCCAGGACACCGCTGATTATTATCGCGAACGTAATATTGCCGCCGTCATCTTTCCTGTGGATGCGGAGCGGGAGACGGGCTTTCGGCGGTATGAAAACGAGGAAGTCGCTCAACTATGCGCCGAGAACGACGACATCCTCATTCCTTTCGTGTCCATCGACCCTCACAAGGGCAAGGCCGGTGCCCGCGAAGCGCGCCGTCTTGTCCGGGAGTTCGGTGTTCGGGGCTTTAAATTTCATCCGACAATGCAGGGATTTTACCCCAACGACCGAATGGCCTACACGCTCTATGAAGCGATTGCGGATGAAGGGGCGATCAGCCTTTTTCACACCGGTCAGACCGGTGTTGGTTCGGGCATGCATGCGGGGATGGGTATGCGGCTGAAATATTCCAACCCGATGTATCTGGATGATGTGGCCGTAGATTTTCCGGACATGCCGATCGTGCTGGCCCATCCATCCTTTCCCTGGACGGAAGAAGGCCTTGCCGTGGCCCAGCACAAGCCGAATGTCTATTACGACATGTCAGGCTGGTCGCCGAAATATTTCCCTGAAACGTTCATCCGGTATGCGAATTCTCTTTTGAAAAAGAAGATGCTCTTCGGTTCCGACTGGCCCGCGATTACGCCGGACAGATGGCTGCATGATTTCGAAAACGCCCCCTTTAAAGAGGAAGTGCGCCCGCTGATTCTGAAAGAGAATGCATTGCGGGTGCTGGGCGTGTCGTCAGTTTGAACGGGTTGGTGTTGTTCAAGGGACTGACACCACTTTGATGTGGCCGGTCCTGCAACGCATCGATCAGAGACCGGATCTTAGAGCATCGTCAGCGCGCGATCCGTCGTATGGCGGAAATGTTCCTCGAGCAGTCGCACGGATTTTTCGGCATCGCGATCAATCGCGGCCTGCATGATGTCGCGGTGCTCTTTGAATTTCTTTTTGCCCATACCTTCCGCATAGTTCTTGGTCACGAAGCGGTACCGGTCCAACTGGTCGAACATGATTGACCGGAGGCGGAATAGCCATGTTCCACGGCAGGCGGATACGAGTGATTCGTGAAAGGCGCGATGGCGTTCGACCCATTCCGAATGGCGTTCCATGCGCTCTGCCCAGGGCAGGCTTTCAATGATGCTGAGGCGGTGATGCGTCGCCACGATATTGCTTTCCCAATCGTCATCACCGGCGGCGATTGATTCGGTGATGGCGCGTTTTTCAAACTCGATAAAATGCTCCGTGATCTCGATCAGCTCTTCTGCTGACACAGGGGCGACTTTGAAGCCTTTTCCGGCTTCCATTGTGACGAAACCCTCCGAAACCAGCTGGGAAAGCGCTTCGCGCAGTGTGCCGATGCCGACGCTGTAGGATTTGGTCAGTTCCGCGAATTTAAGCCGTGTTTCGGGCGCGTGAACGCTGCTGACGATATCGGATCTGAGCATCGCGACGATGTCGCGTCCGCCGGGCTGATATGTAGTGGGCGCATCCATCTTTCAGGTTTCTCAGTCTGGAGTTCCGGGCTGCGTTCCGGTTCTGGAACGACGATTTTACGAGTGCTTGTATAGACTGTTTCTCCTGAATTTTCAATCGAACACAGATTTTCGAATATTTTCTGGGTAGAGAACATTTCCGAATTGATCAGGAAACATGTTTAATTATTCCATTAATCAAAAATATTCGAAAATAATTGTGATTGCGGAAACTACGTGCTAGGTGTGCATGAAATATGGGAGCGAGCCGGCACGGGATGGTTTCGGCTTAATAGGTGATGGCGTTGATTGTTGTCCGCAAGCTCCTGAACGGATGGAAACAGAGGCGTTAATCGGATGCAGCACCCCCTTACTTTCATGTCGGACGGTTTGAAGCTTTCAGGTGTGCTGCATGTACCTGACGGGCGTAAGCCGGGAGAAAAGCTCCCCACTTTTATCGTTCTGCACGGATTTGTCGGGACCAAGGACAAGTCGCACGTTGAGCTGGTGACCCACATGCTCGAAGAAATGGGCTATTGCGCGTTCCGGATCGATTTCCGCGGCTGTGGCGAAAGCGAAGGTGCCCGCGGTGAAGTGCGCTGTTTCGATCAGGTGGCTGATACCAAGAACGCCCTGACATTTATTTCCGACCGGGAAGAGGTCGACCCGGAACGGATCGGTGTGACGGGGCACAGCTTCGGTGCCGCCGTGGCAATTTTTGCCGGCGGGATCGACGAACGCATCGCCTGCGTCCTGTCTTTATGTGGCTGGGGCGATGGTGAACGAAAGTTCCGTGGCCAGCACCCGACGCCGGAAGCCTGGGCGAAGTTTACCGATATCCTCGAGCGCGGACGCCGGCAAAAGGCAGAGACCGGCGAAAGCCTGTGGGTGTCGCGGTTTGACGTAGTCCCGATTCCGGAAGAACTGCGCGCGAACCTGTCGCCCAAGGCGCAGTTCGAAGTGCCGGTGGAAACAGCGATCAGCATGTATAATTTCAGGGCGGAAGACGTTGTCGCGGAAATCGCCCCGCGGCCGTTACTGCTGTTTCACACAGCGGGCGATGTTGTAACACCGATGGAACAGTCCATCCGCCTGTTTGAGAAGGCAGGCGCGAACGCGGAACTGATGATTCCGACCGGGGTGTCGCATTTCCCGCTATCGGCAGAAGACGAGCCGCATACACGCAGTCTGATCCAAGCCTGGCTCGACAAGTTTTTCCCGACACCTCTCCGGGACGCTTGATGACCCTTTACCTGCCCGCAGATCTGGCCGCCTATGGCGCGGCGCTTCTAAGCGCAGGGGGCTTTACGTCCGCTTATGCGAAGCAGACGGCTGATGTCCTGGTCTGGGCCAATGCGCGCGGCACCGATTCACATGGGATCCTGCGTATCCCGCGCTATCTGGAAATGATCGAGCTCGGGATCATAGACCCGGTCGCAGAGCCGAAAATTGTGCGACAGGAAGGGGCGGTGTCCCTGCTCGAAGCGGCCCGTGCGCCGGGAGCATCCGCCATGGTGGCAGCCATGGATGAGGCAATCGGTATCGCCGACCGTCTCGGTATCGGCTGGTGCTCGGCGCGAAACATCACCCATTCCGGGGCTATTGGATATTACGCCCTCCGGGCGGTACAGCGCGGCCAGATAGGTATCGTCATTACTGCCTCGGGCCCGTTAATGGCTTATCAGGGCACGCGGGTATCCGGCGTTTCGACAAACCCGGTCGCGATCGCAGCCCCGTCCGACGGAATGCCTCTGTTGCTGGACATGTCGACTTCGGCCGTGGCGCTCGGCAAAATTATGGCCGCAAAGGATGCGGGTAGCCCCATTCCCGAAGGTTGGGCAATCGGCTCCGAGGGCCAGCCGGCGACGGATCCTGCCGATGTTGCGACCCTGACCCCGATGGGCGGTCCCAAGGGATCCGGGCTGTCGCTGATGTTTGAAGTGCTGGCGAGCGTACTGGCAGCGAACCCCGTGATTACGGAAGCATTTTCCGGGCGCAAGGGCATTATGAACGGGGTAGCGCTTGCATTGAACATCGGCAGTTTCTGCGATCCGAAAGCATTCCTGATGCATATCGCTGAATTGTCGGGCGCGCTTAAGGGTTTGCCGAAGGCGCCCGAGACGGACGAAATTCTGATGCCGGGAGAACGTGGGTTCCGCCTGGCGGAGAAACGCAAGGCTGCCGGTATACCGCTGGCTGCGGGGACGGTCAGCCGCCTTGCAGCCGTTGCCGAACGGTTCGGTGTGGCGCAGCCGGTTCCGGTTCAGGCCGGTGGCGTTGAACTGAGCCGTAGCGCAGGGGCTTGAGGGATGACGATTTCAATCGTGGGAAATACCGCCGGAATGGCGGCATGCAGATCGCGTGAAACGCAGGGAGAAAAAGTATAATGGAAGGTACATCAGTAACCGGATTCAACGTCGGCGGTGTTAGACTGGATCGTCCGTTCAAGATCAGGCGTCTGGGCCATTTCGGCTTCAACGTGCGCGATGTTCCGACCTGTCTGAAGTTCTATACCGATGTGCTCGGGTTCAGTGTTTCCGATCCGATCGATTTCGGCAGCCGGATTGAAGACGAAGACCTCCGCGAGACCCTGGGGCATGGTCTCGGGTACTTTCTACGCCATGGCACGGACCATCATTCCTTCGTCGTGTTCCCCAAGCAGATACTCGACCAGCTTGCCGGGCCGTCGAAGCGTGACGATGTAACGATCAACCAGATAACCTGGCAGGTTGGCTCTCTGCGGGAGGTTACGACGGCAGAAGAATGGCTGCGTGACTTGGAAAACCCGATCCGGCGCTCCGGACGGGACACGCCCGGTTCGAACTGGCATGTCTATCCTTCTGATCCCAACGAAAATATCAACGAGCTATATTACGGTATCGAGCAGATCGGCTGGAACGGGATTTCCAAGCCCGAAATTTTCCGTAAGCGCGGTTTTCAGAAGAAACCCGATCTGCCGCAGATTTCCGAATATGATGAAGTTCAGTCGGCGCTGAAAGAAGGCGCCAACCTGCTGGATGGCACACGTCATACCTATGAGATGGATTCCAAATATGACGTTGGCGGCATTATGCTTCCGCGGCCGTTCAAGGTGATCCGTATTGGCCCGGTACGCCTGTTCGTCGATGACATGGAAGAGGCATTGGCATTCTATCTGCAGCGGATGGGTCTGACGGTGACCGAAGAGGTTACTTATAACGGTCATCGCTGTGTCTTCCTGAGAGCCAATACCGAGCATCATTCGCTGGCGCTGTATCCGATGGCGCTCCGCGCGGAACTGGGCCTGAGCGAGCATACGTCCTGCATGTCGTTCGGGATGCAGGTCGGAGATTACCAGCAGCTGCGCGATGCGGTGTCTTTCATCGAAGAGCAGGGGGTGGAAATCAAATACCTGCCGCCTGAACTGTTCCCGGGGATGGATTACTGCGCTTTCGCCATCGATCCTGACGGACATGCGATCCAGCTTTACTATTACATGGAACAGATCGGCTGGGACGGAAAGCCCCGCCCGGCAAGCCAGCGTCCGCAGGTGTCTGACCCATGGCCTGAGGCCGTCGACCCCCAATCGGATACGTTCGGCGGTGAAACGCTGCTCGGGCCGATAGGGTAAGGTAAAGAAACTATGATGCGCCGCGGTGGCGGTATATAATCACACCAAATCTACAGAAGCCGAATTACCGGCATAAAAGACAGGGAGAACTATCATGATCAAGACAGGATCCATCGCACTTGCAGTCGTTGTGGCCAGTGCAATTACGCTGCCTGCTGCAGCGCAGACGATTTATTCCATCGGCACCAACAAACAGGGATCTCTTGCCTATAGTGCAGGCACAGCGATCTCCAAGCTGATGAATTTGAAAAGTGACGTGAAAGTGCGTGTACGCCCGGGCGGCGGGTCGTTTTCCATCGTCCCGCAGATGAATTCAGGCCAGATCGATTTCGGCATCAACAACGCCGCCGAATCGCGGTTTGCATATAAAGGCACCGGTACCTTCGAGAAAAAGGGAAAGCAGGAAAATTTCCGTATGGTCGGTGTTATGTTCCCGCTGCGGTCCACTCTCGCGGTTCCCGCGGATTCGCCGATCAAGACGATCTGCGATGCAAAGGGTAAGCGGATGGGCAACAAGTTCACCGCTCAGACGATTCTCCAGCTTACGCAGTCCACGCTTTTGTCGACCTGCAACATCAAGCAGGAAGACATGGTTAATACGCCTTATTCCCGCTATGTGCCGTCGGGCGACGACATGGCGCGCGGCAAGCTTGATATCGCGATCATTATTCCTGGTACGGCAGCATCCAAGAAACAGCACGCCATGCTTCGTGCGCGGGGTGGTTTGAGATTCCTGTCGGTAAACGATTCACCGGAATCTATCGCCGCGATGCACAAGTGGTATCCGGAAATTTACGTTTCCACCATGAAACCGTCCAAGCGTACCCCGGGGATTGTCGGGCCGACGAAGGTAATGACCTATCCCTTCTTCATCACGGCAGGCGCGCATGTGCCGGATGGTGTCGTCTACAAGATTATCAAGGCGATGGCCGCGAACAAAAAAGATCTCGTGAAATCACATGGTGCGTTCAACGGCTTCCACGCCAAGAAGATGTACTACAAGAACACCATCGTTCCGTATCACCCCGGTGCGGTGAAGGCGTACAAGGAAATGGGCATAATGTAATAGGCCTCGCCCTGGATACCGTGGGGCCGGTTCTCCGGCCCCACGGAAGGCGAATTGCGTGACAGATTCTCAAACACAGACAGACCTTCCCCCGGAAGGCATTTTCGTAGATCGCCTGACCCGCATTGCCGGCGGGATTATGGTGACGCTCGGCGTATTGTGGGCCGTCGAGGCCTATCGCTGGCTCGATCTGACTTTCTTCGGCCAGCAATTGCTGGCCGTTTCGTGGGGGTTGTCGCTGTTTATCGGCTTCCTGCGATATCGCGTCCGGCGCGGCAAACCGGGCCCGCCGCCTTTCTATGACTGGATTGCCGCGTTTGTCGGTCTGGTGACCCTGTTATGGGTCACGTTCGACTATGAACGGCTTTCCGAAGAGTATGGCGACCGCACCACCGAAGCGTTGATTATCGGCTGTATCGTTGTCGTTTTGTCGGCCGAGGGCATTCGGCGAACCGCGGGTTACGCGTTTTTCAGCGTTGTCCTGTTTTTCATGGTCTATGCTCTCTTTGCGGACGAGGTCGGTGGCGATCTAAAGGGTCTGACCGTGCACTGGGACGCGCTGGCCACGGATCTCGGATTGGATTCCGGGGCAGCACTCGGGCTGCCGATGAAAATTTCCATCGAAGTCGTCCTGGTTTTCATTTTCTTCGGACAATTGCTGGTCGCGTCCGGTGGTGGCCGGTTCTTCATCGATCTCGCAATGGCGATGGTCGGTCGCCGCCGCGGCGGTGCCGCGAAGATCTCGGTGGTGGCTAGCGCCTTCTTCGGCTCTATCTCCGGCAGCGCTATTTCCAATGTCGCTTCTACCGGCGTGATTACCATTCCGCTCATGCGCCATGCCGGGTATTCGGGCGTCAATGCAGGGGCTATTGAATCGGTTGCATCGACCGGCGGGCAGTTTATGCCGCCCATCATGGGGGCGGCGGCCTTCCTGATGTCGGAAATTCTCGAAATTCCCTATACCGATATCGTCATCGCCGCGATTGTGCCGGCGCTACTGTATTATTTTGCGGTCTTCGTCATGGTCGACCGCGTCGCGGCAAAGGACAATGTCGGCCAGGTAGCAGAAAAACTGCCGGAGATCCGCAAGGTCCTTATCGAGGGTGGTCATTTCCTGCTGCCCTTCGTGATGCTTCTGTATTCTCTGTTCTGGTTGTGGGCCGAACCACAACAGGCTGCGATGTACGCGGCCGGTGTTGTCGTGCTCCTTGGCTTTGTTCGCTCCTACCGGGGCGCGCGGATGACCGTTAAAAAGCTGATTGCTTCATTCGGTGGCGCCGGTCTGGTGATGGTCGAGCTGGTCTTCGTGGTCGTGGGCGCGGGCTGGGTGATGTTCATTCTGAACTCGACCGGCCTCGGCGAGGGTTTCACTCTCTTCCTGCTGAAACAGGCGGGTGAAAGCCTGTTCCTGCTGCTGGTGATCGCCGCCTTTGCGTCGATTATTCTCGGCATGGGGATGCCGACCGGGGCGGTTTATCTGCTGCTTGCAGCGATGATTGCCCCCGCCATTTCCGAGGCCGGGGTCGAGCCGATTGCCGCCCACATGTTCATCCTTTATTTCGGTATGATGTCGATGATCACGCCACCGGTGGCGCTGTGCGCCTTTACCGCGGCGTCATTGACGCGCGAGGACCCGATGCGCACGGCGATGCGGGCAATGATGTTCGCCTGGGTCGCCTATGTGATCCCGTTCCTGTTTACCTACTCACCGACGCTGCTATTGCAGGGAGACTGGACAGCAACGCTGATCGACATCACGACGGCCTGTATCGGTGTGTGCTTTATTTCCACCGCGTTTATCGGCTTTGCGGCCCGTCCGATGACGGTACCGGCCCGGGTTGTGCTGGCGGCACTGGGGCTTGCGGCAATGTTGCCGGCAACACTTGCCCCCTGGGTTGTCTACGCCAATATCGGCGGGATTGTCCTCGGTGCTCTTTATCTGACGCAGGATGTTATCGCCAACCGACGCGCAGCCAGGGAAACGGTCTAAAGCTGTCTATATGCAAACGGTTTGAAGTCGCAAGGGCTGGAATGCGGCATTGTTTCCCTGTTCCGGAATTGCGATATTCCTGAGATATTCGCCGGGGACTGATACTGCGCCTGGCGGCTGCATTCCGTCCTGAAAGGCGTACCATCATGTCGCAAACCCATCATCTGCCCTCTCTGCCCGAAACCGTACATTGGGGGTTCTGGGACGCGGCCCTGCCCCCTGTTCTCAAAATCGCCTCGGGTGACCGGGTATCGATCGACA
>Ga0115566_10003002_pt1 | contig 13765 bp, 14 predicted proteins | sample COGITO_mtgs_1204_3_FD_87173 | JGI IMG/M metagenome (GOLD analysis project Ga0115566, IMG submission 87173) | Pelagic marine microbial communities from North Sea - COGITO_mtgs_120405 | ecosystem: Environmental > Aquatic > Marine > Epipelagic | place: Germany:Helgoland, sampling site Kabeltonne...
CGCTGCCCCAATGTCTATGCAAAACTAGGCGGCCTGGCAATGCCCGACAATGGTTTCGGATGGCATCTACAAGACAGCCCCCCAAGCTCCGATGAATTTATAAAGGCACAGCAGAAGTATTATATGCACGCCATCGAATGCTTCGGCCCCGAGCGATGCATGTTTGAGAGCAACTTCCCCGTAGATCGACTATCTATTAATTACCATGTCTTGTTTAATGCCTACAAGAAGATGGTCGCAGATTTCAGCGAACCGGAAAAGCATGCCATGTTTTATGGCACCGCAGAAAAGGTATATAGCCTCCAGGACTAGACATGTCTTACCACAGCTTGATTTTCGATCTGGACGGCACCTTGACAGATCCGCTGACCGGCATAGTCCGCTGCATGAACTATGCGCTGAGCAGTCACAATTACCAACCAAGGTCGGAGCAGGAAATCAAACCCTATATAGGCCCACCTTTGGAGATAGCGCTAAGCGAGCTGTCTGACAGCGAAGACAAAGACCACATCAAGGAACTGGTGGCGACCTACAGAGAGCGTTACGGCGAATTTGGCTATGCGGAGAATGTCGTCTATAACGGCATCTATGAGCTACTGGACACACTTCGATCCAAGGGTTACCGGCTAGGTGTTTGCACCTCGAAGTTTGAGAAGTATGCCATCAAAATTTTGCAGGAATTCGAACTCGACAAGTACTTCGAGTTTGTAAGCGGATGCGGAAATTACGGAATGACCAAGTCAGACCAGCTGCGCGAGCTAGTAGATAAGGACATCGTGAAACAGAATTCGCTAATGATAGGCGATAGAGACATCGATCTGATATCGGCACGGCAGACAGGGCTAAGTTCCGCCGGCGTACTGTGGGGCTATGGAAGCTCTGAAGAACTAACGAAAGAAAAGCCTGTCTTTATCGTCGAGACACCTGCGCAGCTGACGGCGGCGCTAATCGACAGGATGTGAGAAGCTATTTCTTGCGCAGCCGTTTGATAACGGCACTACTGGTTAGCACCACGGTGTCACCAACAAACAGTTCACAGCGCGAGAAGACCATCGAGCCGCCGCGCTTCACCAGCTCACCACGCCCCTCAACCAGATCGCCCTTGAAGGCCGGCGCTATGAACTCGCTATTGCAGCTTACCGTAACCACACTCTCGGTCTCACCCCCGTTGGCGCACAGGCAGAGCGTATAGTCTGCCAATGCCATCATCACGCCACCATGTAAGGTATCGTGGGCATTGCAATGATGCTCTTTAACGCGAAAGGCAGTTCTGGGGTTCTCGCCATCCATAGTGAAGAAGAACGGCCCGATATAATCTTCGGCCTTATCTCCTTGCCAATGACGATAGTTAGAATCAATTGCGTAGTCTTCTGCTTTTAAACTCATATCTACTTCTCTACTCGGTCGCCTTACTCGTCGTCGTCATCGTCAGGCACTGCTAGATCCACAACTGCTCCAGCAACCTTAAACGGCACTTTTGCTACCTCAATCGTCGTATCTACCGCCGCACCAACCACCATCCCGACACAGGAAGACAGCGCCAGGCACAGCGCAGCAAACAATGGAATTCTTAGTCTCTTTCTGTGCATAGCGTATCTAGTGAACTGTTTCATAAATTAAGTTGCCAATAACCCACATCTACGAACTCGCCAAACTTGAAACCGACCTCGGAAAACTGACCTACCTTTTCGAAGCCCAGGCTCTCATGCAATGCGACACTGACCGCATTCGGAAGCGCGATGCTGGCGATTAGACTATGTATCGGCGTATTGCCTAATTCATCAACAAGATGGTGGTATAGCCTTCTGCCACGCCCCTTGCCAGTAGCATCATGATGCAGATAGACCGTCACCTCCCGCGAGCGATCGTAGGCAGCTCTTGCCTTCCAGACCGAGGCATAGGCATAGCCCAGCACAATACCGCCCTCTTCCAAGACCAGCCAGGGCATGCTCTCACCCGCCGCTGCGATCCGCCGCCCCATGTCAGCATCACTGACTTGCTGCTGTTCGAAGGTGCAACGGCTATGGGCGATATACCAGTTATAGATGGCTGCGATAACAGGCGCATCTGCAGTCTCTACAGGGCGTATCTGTTCTAACTCATTAGTCCGGTTCATAGCTAGGCTCAGTATCAGCGTTGTCCGGTAAAGGGCTGCGCGTCTTCGATGCCGACCCCTCTTTCAACCAGCGCCGAGAAATCCACAGCCAATTGCTTACTCTTTTCGAGAACGGTATTCCAATAGGCAAGGCGACTGTCATAGTCGAGGGTCTCGAAATCGGTTCTGTCGGGTATCTTGCCATGGGGCAAATCGGCTACGAATTCCGCAGACGGCACCACCAACACAACATTCTTAAAGTTTTCGAGGTTTACTCTGCGCCAGGGTACACGCTTGTCAAACCAGCCGGGAATCACTGTGGGTGAAAAATGCGGGTACAAGACCAGGTCGTTGTCAGCAGGGAATGGAAAATCAAAATGGTAGTCGGTTATGCCTCCATCCCAATATAAACCCTGATTCGCACCGGCTATATCGCGCACCCCATTGAGCACGAAGGGAATTGATCCGCTCGCCATCATCGCATCCACCAAGTTGTCCTCATTCATCCCGACGGTGGCGGTCTTTAAGTCAGCAACATCTCGCCAAGGCGACATTTGTCCCATATTGCTGAAGATAGTGCGCTCGAAGAAGAGCGAGAGCGTCTTCCTGCTGAGGGTATTGAGGAGCGCACTACTCATTAATTGCAACATGCGAGCAGCCTTTAGCTGCGATGAGCCGATTCCTCGCGCCCGGTCGGCGATGATATGGGTTCTGAACACCTCATTATGAACGATCTCGGTAACTCCGCTAGCACCTAGCATATCGGCGAGCATTTCCTTGGCCTTGTCTGTGATCTCATCGGTGGTGGGCTGCTCGGAATAGCGCTCCTCGCTATAGCGTTTCGCGAGTCGCTCGATGGAGGCCACTGGATTCTTCGTGGCAAGACAACACATTCGCCATGCGCCGGCGGAAGAACCAAGCGTAATCAGCTTGCGCTGACGCCCGGCAAAGAACTCACCGAAGAGATAGCGATCGAGCCCATACAGCACAAACCATTTCGGACCACCGGAGGCAGCCAACATGATGCTAAATTGATCGGCATTAATGCCCTCACTGCGAATACGTTGCAATGCGTGGCTGCCTGCGAAAATTGAGAGAGATGACATGAGGCGGTAATGATATAATCGCCAGCGTTCTCACGCCATAGCCATTACGCATCGCTTGAGGCGCGAAGAACCAAGCCACTTACTGAATCATTACCACACCACTGCCGAACTGCGTAAGCAATACTATGCCCAGCAAGCTGCTTCAAGAACGCAAGACCCTTCTCTATCTGTTAGCGATAGGCAATACGATTGCCTTCGCTACCTGGCAGGTAATGCTGAACAACTTTGCGGTTGAGCAGGCGGCTTTTACTGGCGAAGAGATCGGTATTCTGCAAAGCCTTCGCGAAGTCCCCGGATTCCTCGCCTTCACGGCCATTCTGGTGATGCTATTCATAAGACAGCAGACCTTTGCCATACTGGCCTTGCTAACTCTTGGTCTAGGTACCGCTATTACCGCTTTCTATCCGGCGGCACTGTGGCTCTATTTCAGTACCGTGCTCATGTCCATCGGCTTCCACTACCTGGAAACCTTACACAACTCACTCAGCCTGCAGTGGCTCAGCATAGACGAAGCTCCGCGCGTGATGGGCAAGATTCTCAGCGTGCGCGCTCTGTGTAATTTCGCCATCCTCGGCACGCTCTATATCTATCTGATGTTCTTTGCCGCGAACTACAATATTATCTACCTGCTAGCGGGCGGCACTGCGATGGTCATCGGCATTTTCTGTTGGGTCGTCATACCCCATTTCGAAGACGGCGTCGTACAGGAAAAAACGTTATTCCTGCGCAAGAAATATTGGCTGTATTATCTGCTGACTTTCTTTGCCGGTGCACGACGTCAGATATTCGTCGTATTTGCCGGATTCCTCCTGGTAGAGAAATTTAATTTCCCTATCGAAGACGTGGTCATGCTGACGCTGGTCAACGCGGCACTAACCTTCTTTCTCGCACCGAAGATTGGCCGGCTGATCAGCTACATCGGCGAGCGCCGTGCGCTGACACTGGAGTATATTGGCCTGATCGTCATCTTCGTCAGCTATGCCTTCGTAGACACCATAGAATTCGCGATCGCGCTCTATCTGCTCGACCATATGTTTTTCGCCATGGCCATCGCCATCAAGACTTATTTTCAGAAGATAGCCGACCCGGCGGATATCGCTGCAACCTCCAGCATTAGCTTCACCATCAATCACATAGCCGCGGTTGTACTGCCAGCGGCATTGGGACTGGTCTGGGTAATCAATCACAGCGCAGTCTTTCTGGTCGGTGCCGGTATCGCCTGCGGCTCCTTGCTGCTTTCCCAGCTCATACCAGACCATCCGCGGCCTACAGCTGAGACCCGCCTCGCGGCGCAGCAGCCGATCTAAGCCAATTCAGGCCTTCCTTAACGTTAAATAACGTTACTTCACTTATTTCGGCTAGCTCTTTGCCGTATCGTGCCAGCCTTATCAGCATGCATCACCGCTTAAAAAGAGATTACCGTGGCCATTCGTATCAACCTGCCAGCAGTCTGTAGCTCCATCGTCTTTTCCCTTGGCACTCAAACAGCATTATCTCAAGGTGCTGACGAGATCGAGGAGGTCGTCGTCTGGGGACGCTCGCTGCAACTATTGGGCACTTCTGACTCTGCCTCGCAGGGAGTCGCTGGATATAGTGATTTTTCCACTCGGCCAATGTCTCGAGTGGCCGAGCTGGTGGAAGTCGTTCCCGGCATGATCGCCACCCAGCACAGCGGCCCGGGCAAGGCGAACCAGTATTTTCTGCGTGGCATCAACCTCGATCATGGCTCGGATTTCTCGACCTACTTCGACGGCATGCCGGTTAATTTTCGCACCCACGCCCATGCTCAGGGTTACATGGACTTGAATTTCATCATTCCCGAGATCATCGAGAGAGTCGAATTTCAGAAAGGCCCCTACTTCGCCGACACCGGCGACTTCTCTCTGGCTGGCTCGAATTCGATGAAGACCTATGACGCGCTGGAGGAAAGCTTCACGGAAATAACCTTCGGCCTGGAAGATGAGATGCGCCTGGTTACGGCTAATTCCTATCAACTCGAGGAAGGCACACTACTGGCCGCCTTCGAGCACCATCAGTCTAACGGACACTTCGACCTGGATCAGGACGTACGCAAATATAACGGCCTGCTTAAATACACCGGCACCCTCGCAAACATTCCCAGCCGCATCACCTTTTCTGCCTACGACTCTCAGTGGATCTCTACCAATCAGGTACCACAGCGTGCCGTCGACAGCGGACAGATCTCTCGATTCGGTTTCATCGACCCCGACCTGGGCGGTGAGTCCCATAGAGTTTCTCTAACCGGAAATTTCGAGATCAATAGCTGGGATCTCAATCTCTATGCCAGCTCCTATTATATGAGCCTGATTAATAACCCAACCTACTTCCTCAATAACCCCGCTGACGGCGATCAGTTTGAGCAGGAAGATGAGCGGCGGCTATTCGGCGGCTCGCTGCGCAAGTCTAGCGAGTCTGAGATATTTGGCCTGCCTGCCACACAGACCGTGGGTATCGATGTTCGCTATGATGATGTGAACGAATTAAACCTGTTCAACACCATTAGCCAGCGCCGCGTCAGTAGCATTCGTGAGGATGAGGCAGAGGAATTCAGCACCGGCGTCTTCGCCGAGTCGCAGATCTCCTTGACGGACAAACTCCGCGCCACCGTCGGTGTACGCGTAGACTTTTATTCTTTCGAGGTGGATGCCCTGCGCGCAGCAAATTCCGGCAGCGATCAGGACTCTCTCTGGCAGCCAAATATGGGCCTGGCCTATCGTGCAAACCAGAATCTGGAGTTCTATCTAAACTACGGTCATGGCTTCCATTCGAACGATGTGCGAGCAGCGGTAAATACCATCGACCCTGTCACCCTGGCCCCTTCTGAGACGCAGGATGTGCTGGTCGAGGGCAAGGGAAGTGAGATTGGCTTTCGCTACGACACATTGAATGGATTCAATATAGCAATCGCCGCCTTTGAGCTGCGCACGGATTCGGAACTGGTATTCGTCGGCGACGCCGGAACCACAGAGCCTAGCGACCCCACCAGCCGCAGCGGCGTTGAGATTAATTCCTTCTGGGAGATCAGTGAAAACTGGGTATTCGATTTCAGCGCAGCAAAAACCAGCGGCCATTTCCGCGGACTGCCCTCGAATGCCGATAGCATTACCGATGCCCATGAAGAAGTCGTGGCCGCCGGCCTAACCCATGTTGGCAATAACGGCCTAACTGCCAGCCTACGCCTGCGGCACTTTAGCGATGCCGCCCTGACCGAAGACGAAACCGTACAGAAAGATGGATCAACACTGATCCATGCCGGCGTGTCCTATGCGTTCGACAACTGGGAGATCGGTATCGACGCACTCAACCTATTGGATGCAGAAGACGATGACATCGCCTATTTCTTCGAGTCACAACTCGCTGGCGAGACAGCCGGCGTAGAAGACATCCATTTCCATCCCTCTAACCCACGCCATATTCGTCTGTTGTTGAAGTATCGCTTCTAAAACGACAGACAATAAAAAGCCCGCTGGCATCGCTGCGAGCAGGCTTTTCGAATGCCGTGCTGAACCTGTCCGACCTTGAATTCATCAGTGAACAAGCCCGCAGTAATGGGTATGTTTCATGCGAACAATCAGGGCCGAAGGTCCGTGAGCCGGAATATACCCGTTGCTGCGAGCGGCCAGGCGTCATGTCTGAACCTGCCCGACCCAGAATTCATCGGTGAACAAGCCCGCAGTAATGGGTATGTTTCATGCGAACAATCAGGGCCGAAGGTCCGTGAGCCGGAATATGCCCGTTGCTGCAGGCGGCCAGGCGTCATGTCTGAACCTGCCCGACCTTGAATTCATCGGTGAGCAAGCTCGCAGTAATGGGTATGTTTCATGCGAACAATCAGGGCCGAAGGTCCGTGAGCAGGAAATATGCCCGTTGCTGCGGGCGGCCAGGCGTCATGTCTGGACCTGCCACCATAACCCGGTGCACAGTCAATTAATCTATTGCGTTAACTAGATATTCCCTAAGGATATCTCAGAATCTAATGACCTTGTTCGAACACCACTGTAAAGCTCACGGGAACCGCACGACTGATACTGGGCAGTCCAGCCACTTCACGCAATTTCTCCACGCCCGCGGTCAATGCAAACGCATCGGACATTACGATAATTGGCTTCAGGGTCGATACGACAACGCCTTCGCCAGTTCGAGTAATCTGCACATCGGCAGCCAGGGCGACGCTTTGACCGTGCAGAGACAATTCGAAATCGACCTGTCGTGCAGTCGATGCACCCGCATCCATATCGGTTAGCGCATCGAGATCGATGCTACCGCTGATAGTTGCCTCGGGAAACATATTCGTCTCGAACAGCATTTCTTGCATGCGCTCGTTACGAATTTGAATCATCGTGTTCACACTGGCCAGCTCAATAGTAATTTCAACATCACCATTGTCGCCGATAGTGCCGGAGAGTCTGTCGAAGCTGTGCGCCTCTGCGACATGCTCAGCCTTAACAGTAACGAAACTAAGACTGGATGCCTCATTATCCAATGACCAATGAGCCTGCGCGGCGCTCACAAATAAAACCGAGCTTATCAGCGCTGCTAACCCAGCCTGTAGAAATTTCGAGATCATACTTACACTCCTCTTTGTCCTGTCTCGTCGGCAAACTGGCCGAACTAGTTTATTTATAGGTATAGTAACCACTGAGCGGATCAATCTCAGGAACTGCCTAGCTTACTGCAAATCACAGACAATAGACCATCAAAGTTGAAGATATTTCCTGTATCACGGTCATACTACCCACAATTGGTACGCAATTGCGCTTTGAGTGCCGTGCGCTAACAGTTAGAATCGGTCTCTCTTTGCTGCCAGGGCTCATCATTTCAATTGATCCATCCATTACCCCAAGGCAGATCTAAGGTAACTCACTATCAATCGAGTCGAAACATAGCCAGGCATGAAATCAAATACCAGCAGCCCAATCGTAAAGCACCTGGTCTTGGTCGGCGGCGGCCACAGCCATCTTGCCGTCCTGAAAAAGTTCGGCATGGATTCGGTCCCCGGACTGAGCATTACCCTGATAAGTCGCGACATAGAGACGCCCTACTCCGGCTCACTTCCCGGCTACATCAGCGGCGCGTACAACCGCGACGATATTCATATCGATCTAAGACCACTAGCACAATTCGCCGGCGTGAGACTGATACACAGTGAAGTGAGTCATATCGATTTCGAACAGAAGACGATTCACCTAGATGGCAGGCCCGCTATCGAGTTCGACCTCATCTCTTTAAATATTGGCTCTAAGCCGAATGCGACAACGATTTCTGGCGCGGCAGATTTTGCCATTGGTATTAAACCCATCGATCAATTTCTACGTCACTGGGAAATCTTGCGCACAGACATGCTCGCCACTATAGATACCCAGAACAAGAGCTATCGCTTCCTCATCGTGGGCGGAGGGCCGGCGAGTGTCGAGCTAGCCTTTGCCGTCCAACATCGAATTCACAGCGAACTCGCGATAAAGAAATTCGATGGATCGCCACTTGAAATAGGCATCGTTACGGCAGACGAAGAGTTACTCAGATTCCACAACAGCAAGGTTCGACATTTTATTAAGGCAGAATTAGCCAAGCGGGAAATCGCTGTCTACCCCGAGCATGAGGTCATCAAATTTAGCGATGGGAAAATTCATTGCAGCGATGAGCGAGTAGTCGAGGCCGACTCCATAGTCTATGCGACGGGCGCAAGCATCCCGCAATGGCCAGCGGAATGTGGCCTGGCGATAGGCGACGACGGCTTTATCGAGGTGAACGATTTTCTACAATCCACCAGCCATGAGTTTGTTTTCGCCGCAGGTGACGCTGCCACTATCAAAGGCGAACCCAGGCAGAAGTCTGGAGTCTATGCCGTAAGACAGGGCAAGCCGCTGGCAGAGAACCTACTGCGCTATGCCACGGGCAAGAGTCTGAAGCCCCATCGCCCTCAGAAAAATGCGCTGGCCTTAATCAATCTTGCCAATAGGAAGGCCATCGCCTCGCGCAACAAGCTATTCTTCCAGGGCCGCTCAGTCTGGTCGTTGAAGAACTCTATCGATACCGCATTCCTGCGCAAGTACAGTCAGTTCCCGACTATGCCAGATGGCCTGGACATAGCGAACGGCCTGGTCAGCGAGGAAACAGAGCAGCAGCTGCGCAAACACGCGATGCGCTGCGCCGGCTGTGGCGCCAAAATAGCTGGAGACGTATTGCAGGAAGTGCTGCAGGAATTACCCGGTCAGCACAATGATGACGTACTCTCATCCGGATCGGTTAGTGAGGATGCCTCACTTATTCAGTTAGAAGATGGTCGCGTTCTACTGCAGAGCGTCGATCAGCTTAGCGCCTTTATCAATGACCCCTGGTTATTTGCCAAGATTGCCAGCAATCATTGCATGAGCGATATCTATGCGATGGGTTGCATGCCGCACTCGGCTCTCGCCATCGTCGGAATTCCCGCGGCGAGCAAGAAGATTAGCAAGGCCACACTAAGAGACGTCATGCATGGCTGCAGCGAGGCACTAAACGAAAACGACTGCACCCTAATCGGCGGCCATTCCGCCGAGTCCAAAGAGCTAGTGTTTGGTCTGTGCGTCAATGGCTTCTCAGAAAGAGATGCCCTGCTCGGCAAAGATGGCATGCACACCGGCGACATCATCATCCTCTGCAAACCCCTGGGCACGGGCACGCTATTAGCCGCCGATATGCGCTACAAGGCGCGGCATCGCTGGATGGAGGCCGCACTGCAGCAGATGTTGCTATCCAACAGGAAGGCCGCTGAATGTTTTATTCAGCACAGGGCAACCGCCTGCACCGACATTACCGGTTTTGGGCTGGCCGGCCATCTCTTCGAGATGCTTGAGTCGAACAATATAGAGGTGGAATTGAGCCTGGCCGATCTGCCGGCATTAGATGGTGCACTGGAGACACTACAGCAGGGAATATTCAGTTCACTTCACGCGGATAATGCCCTGGTAAGAAATAACATATTCAATAGCGAAGCTTTCCAGGGCAACCCACGCTTCGACCTGATGTTCGACCCGCAGACAGCCGGAGGTCTGCTAGCGAGCGTACCGGATGTCGAGGCGCAAGCCTGCATCAAGCAGCTGCGCGAATGGGGTTACCCCGAGGCTAAAGCCATCGGCAGAGTCGCTAAAACAGCAGCGCAGCTGCCGGCACTGATTCTAAAATAGGGCGAACAGAGATTATTTACTAACCCTAAGCTCTACCGTGTTGCCCGCAATGTCTTTCAAATAGATCGAACGACCCATTCCCTGCGCGCCATAACGCTGCTGAAAATCGTCGACCTCGACACCGTGTTCTTGTAGGTGCGACTTCAGCGCCAGCTCATCGACAGGCTCAATCTGCAGACAAAAATGATCGACATTATTTCCCGTCTCCCCGGGTGCCGCACCGCCAATTCTTCCCAATTCGCCCGCAACATCCACTATGTCTATGAGTGAGTCACCGGCTCGGAGTTGTGTTAGCCCCATCTGCGCAGGCGTCTCTCGCTCCAACTCACAGCCCAACACATCGCAGTAAAAATCGATGAGCTCGCGATAGCGATCGGTGCGCAATACGATATGGTCGATTAGTTTTGGTTTAATCATAATTCGCCTAATGCTTCCTGTTACATCACAACTCGAATCCAGCCTGCAGAATCGCCTAGCCCACTCGCTGGAAGATGAAGACCAGCTGCGTTATAGTCCTGTGCAGAATCTATACCCCCTAGCAAGGTAATACAATGAAGTCATCCCATGTCGCCTATCGGACAAGTGTCACGACCCTGCTCCTGTTAATCGCAGCCGTTAGTTCAGTTAGCGTAGCCCAAGACGACGGCGCCGCATCGGTCTTGCAGCGTTACGGCAACCTGGATATAGAACGCACCGGGCCTACGATCGATGCCGAACTTGCACAGAAGTATCTGCGTCGCGGCAACACTTACAGCAACCTGGAACGCTTTGAAGAAGCCATCGACGAATACAGAAAGGCTATTAGCGCTGACCCGAATCTTGATGGCGCGATTCGCAATCTTGCCAATACCTATTACTTCCTAGAGCGCTATGAAGAGGCGAAGCCGCTGCTGGCCAGATTCATCCGGCTACAGTCGAGCACAACGGCATCCTTGATCGCGGCGGTAACAACTCTGGGTGAACTAGAACGGCGCGATGGAAACTTTGACGCGTCGATAGACTATGACCTGCGCGCAATCGAACTTGATTCGGACAACGACTCGCAAGTGCATATCATGGCTAACACCTATAACAATGCTGGCGAAGCTGACAAGGCTATCGCTGTCTATCAGAAGGCGATCGAAGTGATGCCCGGCAATGCCTTCTTCGACCGTAGCCTGGGTCGTATTCTGGAACAAGAAAATCGCATCGAGGAGGCTCTGCAGGCTTACGAGTCTGCCGCTGCCAAGAACCCGGACTCAGACTTCTATACCAATCTCGTCGAGTCGCTCCGCAATCGCCTGCAACGCTAAACCACTTCCCAGCGAGCGGGCTATTGGCTTGATTCGGCAGAGTCCAGGAGCAACGCCTCTCTTTCCGCTAATGACAATTCAGCGAGTCGGCTAACCTCGGCATAGAATTCGGGAAAGTTCTGATTCGATTTCTCGAATATACCCTCGAACAAGGGCAGCAAATCGTTGTAAGAAGCAATCGTGCCTAACTGCGCATTGTTTAGCGAGTGCGCAAACCAGCCATCATATCCCGCGTAACCCTGCCACTGGCGTTTCAAAGACGCATAGTCATCTCGCAAGGACTGCTGTAGCCGGGCCTTGCGAACGCGCATCGACTGTTCGGCGAGCTCTTGCTGATAGAGCGCCTCGAATCGATCTCTATAGCCCGTAACCAAATCGACGAACTCTCGCTGCCGCTCATTCTCCAACAAGGCCGCATCGATGTCGGACACCGCTGCGCTCTGCGCCAGCCAGCGCCGAACTCCCTCTCGTTCCACCGCCGTCGCAAAACTCTCATTGAAAGTGGTATCGCCGCTTACATAGACAAGCTGATGCGCCAACTCATGAAATATCAGACCCGCCAGTTGATGATCCGCCCGATCGAGCACAGTGCTGAGCAGCGAGTCCTCAAACCAACCCAGGGTTGAGTAGGCATCCACACCCCCGGTATAGACATCGAAGCCTTCCTGCTCCAGCTTCGCCGCATAGTTCAATGCGGATTGCTCGGAGAAATAGCCGCGATAGGCGACGCAGCCGGCGATGGGATAGCACCAGTTTACCGGATCGACGGAAAATTCTGGCGCGGCAAATACATTCCAGACTACGTGCTCACGCTCAACATCTACATAGCTTGAATAGTGATCTCCCACCGGCAAGCCCAGCTCTGTCTCGGCAAAACTCCTGATCTCGATGACCCTCTCAAACTTCTCAAGCAGCTGCGGCGGTAACTCTTCTTGCTGCAGTAGCCGCCGAATGTCTTCCCGCCCGAAGACAATGGCGAGCTGCCCCCGCGCCGCCTGCGAGTAGTAACCCACCGTCTCGCAAGATACCAGAGCGATGGACAGCAGGATCAGCGCAAGCGCCTTCACTGCATTCGACTTGTAGAGCTTGCCTGACGCTCGCAATTCATTCTCCCTGCAGCGTAGCAAGTACAGAGCGTGAACCCGCTAACTCACGGTGTTCGCCTATATAGATTCCCTGCCAGGTGCCTAGCTGTAATCTGCCCTGCGTTATTGGGATGGAGAGCTCACAACCGAGCAGGCCAGACTTTATATGAGCAGGCATATCATCTGGCCCTTCCAGGGTGTGTTCGTAATAGGGAGCATTTTCTGGCGCCAGCTGATTGAAGTGTGACTCCATATCGCGACGGACCGAGCTATCGGCATTCTCATTGATGCTCAGAGAGGCGGATGTGTGCTGCAGGAACAGATGCAGCAATCCAATATTAACAGTAGCAAGCTCGGGCAGCGCCGCCAGCACTTCGTCGCTGACCAGATGAAAGCCGCGGGATCTTGCTCGAAGCACTATTGGTTTCTGCAACCACATAGCTTAGAGACCAGCCAGTTCGATCTCAAGCAATTCGATCTCAAACAGGTGTGCCCAGTTCTTGCCAGTAACAAACAAACGTTCACCCTCGGCATCCCAGGCGATGCCGTTTAGCACGGCCTCGGAACTCCCCAGCTGTGTCTGCTGGGATAAGCCGCTTAAGTCTATGATCGAATTGACTTCACCAGTTGCCGGGTCGATGCGCAGAATATAATCGGTCTGCCAGACATTGGCCCACACTTCGCCATTGATGTATTCGAGCTCATTTAACTGACTGATGGCATTGCCTGCATATTCCACCTGCACACTGCGCACCGGTGCAAATGTCTCGGGATCCATAAACTGCAGGGTAGCCGTGCCATCGCTCAGTATTAGATGCTCACCATCGTAGGCTAAGCCCCAACCCTCCGTCGCATTGTAATGAGAGCCCACCGAATCGAAGCTCGACTTGTCATACACGAACACGAGATGAGACTGCCAGGTAAGTTGATAGATCTTCTCGCCGACGATTTCGATTCCTTCGCCGAAATAACGCTGCGACAAGTTCTTACTCATCAGAAC
>Ga0115566_10003003_pt1 | contig 13763 bp, 9 predicted proteins | sample COGITO_mtgs_1204_3_FD_87173 | JGI IMG/M metagenome (GOLD analysis project Ga0115566, IMG submission 87173) | Pelagic marine microbial communities from North Sea - COGITO_mtgs_120405 | ecosystem: Environmental > Aquatic > Marine > Epipelagic | place: Germany:Helgoland, sampling site Kabeltonne...
GCTCTTCGAGTCCTCGGCTACCCCGACGTGGACGGGGCGAACCCGGCGGCTGTGAAAAAGGCGTATAAGAAGGCGGCGCTACGGTTCCACCCGGACAGGACGCGGGGTTATACGCTGGAGCAACGGTTGAACGGGGAGGAGGTGTGGAAGCTGTTGGCGCAGAAGATGGAAGAGTTCAACCGTCGAGGTTTGTGATTTTCGTACGTTTCGATGGGATTGATAAAAAATGAACCACCGGTTCGCCTCGCCGCCGCCCTCTCGTCTCGCTTCGTGCGCGTGTCCCGGCGTGAATGGATAGGTTCATCCACCGCCTCGGCCGGGATGTCCCGCGATCTCCTTCTGCAGCGCCGCCCAGTGCGTGTCCATCGCCTCCACGACCTGTTTACCGATCAAATCGCACAGCCTCATGCCCTCCCAATAATCCTCGTCGCTCACGTCCTCAATCACCCCACCCTTGGCGCTGGCCATAAACTTGCTCACGCCCACGCACGAGCAGTTGAACTCCCCAACCTTGTACACCGTGCCGCCCGGGAACTCGTCGCTGTCCATCGGGATGAAGTCCGCGGTCCACAGCAGCGGCAGCGGCTGATCCTGCAACTCAATCACCTCGAGCAAGCGCGGCACGTCCTCCTTGATGAACTTCTCGCGCAGGCCCGCAAACTCCGGCGCGTCCGGCTTGTAAAACGTCGGCACGTTGTTCCCGCCCACCGCGCTCATGCCCCCGTCAGCCTTGGGTTTCTTGTGGATGATCTGGAACAGCTGGTCCCGCACCATCAGCATGCGAACCTCGCCCTCCGCGATGCGCGGCATGAGTCGCTGATCGACGAGGTGAGAACCCTGGCCGGTGAGGTACTTCCCGGGGAACACGCTGTGCCACGTGCCAGCCTTTGCCACGTCATCCGGCCCGTTGACGCAAAACTCCATGAACTCACCCACCGTGTGGTACTCCACGTGCTCGTCGTTCATCTCCATGAGCTTGAGTCGATCGCCGACGCGCAACTCGGCGTCGCCGAACTTTTCGCAATGAGGCTTATCGACGAGCCAGCACAGCCAGATACCCTCGCCCGCGCTGCCCCTGTTCTGCTTGATGACCCGTGGCTGAAACGCGGCGGTTTTGACAAAGTTTGTCCGGAACTCCTCCGGGGTGTAGTACGCGAGGGTGTCCGGCAGGCCGCACGCCATGCGGTTGATCCGGACCAGCGCGTCCTTCGCTCCCATGCTCTTTTGCACCTGCGGCGACGACCACACGGGCTTACCCGCGTGCACGAACGAGTCCATGAGTTCATCGAAGACCTGTTGCGCGCCGGTGGGCACCCCGGGTCTGGACAGCTGTCCCGGGTTGATGCGCACGATGTACCCGTCGTACCTGCCGAGTTCTTCAGCCATGCGAGCGGGATCGGTCGGGTCGTACTGCAGCCGCTCGCAGGACGCGCCCGCGTTGATGACTCCGTTGCATATGCCGATGGAGTCGTAGCGGTACCCGCACGCGTTCTTATCGACGTTGTGCGTCGGGCCGCCGGGTGAGGTGAAGCCTATGTGCACCAGCCGGTACTTTGGATTCGTCGGTTGGGCCACCACCCCGTGCGCTCGCTCGCCCGCGTTCGCCATGCGACGCAAGATTCGCAGATTCGGCTCGCCGCGTCTCTCCCCCCTCTCCAGACGGCGCGTCCGCTCTGTGCCCCGATCCCTACCGCCGTATCGCCCCCTCCGGTTCACACCCGCGCGGGATCGTTCCCGTCTCCCTGCGTTGGTTTCCCCCGCTCCCGACCGGCGTGGGTGGCCGCCCGCGGTGCTCGACCCGCGGAGCGCGTCGTTCTGAAGGTCCTTTGACGGCAGAGGCTGATCCACCATCTCAAAAGGCGCGGAGGAGGAATCTCAAAAGTCGATCTCTGTTTCCTGGTGTATGGAACGCGTTGAACCGGCATTCCTGAGTCATTTGTACTCGACGTGCATACGTATGGGCAAATAGTCATCAGGATGAAATTTGCGAATCGGAGGCCGCGCGCCTGGGTGTGACTTCGACTTCGAACCTATCGAGTCATCTCATTGAGAGGCGCGGGAGAGGCCTCGAGTGCGCCAGCGCGAAGGAGAGTTCTCGCGCGTCGCGTAGACACAACACCAGGAGGGATTCAGCCCGGCGCGGCTCGGCTTAAAACCCGGTCGCGATGCTCACCAAGTTCGAGGTGCGCGTTCGTTCGCCCAACCTTCCCATCCCGCACTCGTCGCGCACGCAAGCGTCGAACGGACCTGAAAATTGGCCCGGGCACCCACCCCCCTCTTGGACCGCCCACACGGACGACGTCGCCCCCGATCGACCCGTGTTCGAACGCGTCGCTGACCTTCACTCACTCGTCATCCACCTCACACAGACCAAGAGCAACCGCGTCAAGGGCCTGAGCTTCCACCCGAAGCGCCCATGGATCCTCGCGTCCCTGCACAGCGGTGTGATCCAGCTGTGGGACTACCGCATGGGTACCCTGATCGATCGCTTCGACGAACACGACGGTCCCGTCCGCGGTGTCAGCTTCCACCAATCGCAGCCGCTGTTCGTGTCCGGAGGTACGAACCCGATCCCGTCACGACCCGATCCCGGACGCGTCGACGCGGTCCGCCCCGAGGATCGGAGTCCACCCCGCCCCCAAAAAAACCCTACATCCGCGCAGAGAGCAAACAACGAGTCGGGTGCAGATTTAGATTTAATCTGATCATCCCCCCGGGCCGGAGTTTGCCGCCGCCGCCTGGAACGCGTTTCGATCCACGGCCATCACCGAACCGAATCGACACACGACCGACGCTGACGATACCCCCACCCACCCACCACCCTCTCCCCACGCCCACCCGCGCCAGGCGACGACTACAAGATCAAGGTTTGGAACTACAAGCTTCGCCGTTGCCTGTACACCCTCCTCGGGCACCTCGACTACATCCGAACGGTTCAGTTCCACCCCGAGTACCCATGGATCGTCTCCGCGTCCGACGATCAGACGATTCGGATCTGGAACTGGCAGTCCAGGAGCTGCATCAGCGTGCTGACGGGCCACAACCACTACGTCATGTGCGCGAGCTTCCACCCCAAGGAGGACTTGGTGGTGTCCGCGTCGCTGGATCAGACGGTTCGCGTCTGGGACATCGGCGGCCTTCGCAAGAAGAGCGTCGCTCCCGGCGGTGAGGATCCGTTCAGCAGACACATGCCCAAGGAGATGCGCGGCGACGACCTCTTCGGCGGCGGTGAGTTTCTACTTTATTTCTCGTATGCGCGATTAGAATGACGTGATCCGTTTTGTTCGCAGGCGACGCGGTGGTCAAGTACGTGCTGGAGGGCCACGACAGGGGCGTCAACTGGGCTGGATTCCACCCGTCGCTCCCGCTCATCGTCTCCGGCGCGGACGACCGCCAGGTGAAGCTCTGGCGCATGAACGACACCAAGGCTTGGGAGGTTGATACCCTCCGCGGGCACGTCAACAACGTATCCTGCTGCATGTTCCACGCCAGGCAGGATATCATCGTGTCCAACTCGGAAGACAAGAGCATCCGCGTCTGGGACATGTCCAAGCGAACCGGCGTGCAAACCTTTCGACGCGAGCACGACAGGTTCTGGATCCTCGCCACGCACCCCGAGGTGAACCTCCTCGCCGCCGGCCACGACTCGGGCATGATCGTCTTCAAGCTCGAGCGAGAACGACCCGCGTACGCGCAGCACCAAGGAACCCTCTACTACGTGAAAGACCGTTACCTCCGCGCCTACGACTACGGGTCCAACCGCGATAACCCGCTCATCTCCGTCCGCAGCGCGCGCGGTGGACACAGCGCCGCGCCCCGGTCCATGAGCTACAACCCGGCGGAGAACGCCGTGCTCGTCAACTTTGACGCGGATGGCGGCGGGTACGAGCTCCACATGCTACCCAAAGGACCCACCGGCGAAGCCGTGGACTCGCGAAGGGGCACCGGGTCCTCCGCGGTGTTCGTCGCGCGCAACCGCTTCGCCGTCCTGGACAAGGGTGCGCACGAGATTCAGATTAAGAACCTCAAGAACGAGGTGACCAAGCGCTGCTCTCCGCCCGACGCCGCGTGCGACGGGATCTTCTACGCCGGTACCGGGACGCTCCTGTGCCGATCCGACGACAAGATGATCCTCTACGACGTCCAGCAGCGGTCCACGATGGCCGAGCTCGCGACGCCGTCCATCAAGTACGTGGTGTGGTCCGCGGATATGTCCCTGGTGGCGATGCTGTCCAAGCACGCCATCGTCGTCGCTAACCGCAAGCTCGGTCACGCGTGCACCGTGCACGAGACCATTCGCGTCAAGTCCGGCGCGTGGGACGACTGCGGCGTGTTCGTTTACACCACCCTTAACCACATCAAGTACGCCCTTCCCAACGGAGACTCTGGCATCATCCGCACGTTGGACACGCCGGTGTATCTCACCAAGGTTTTCGGCGGCGTGGTGTACTGCCTGGACAGGGATGGCAAAAACAGGCAGATTCAGATTGACACCTCGGAGTACATGTTCAAGCTCGCGCTCATCCAGAAAAAGTACGATCAGGTGCTCTCGATGATCAAGTCCGGCGCGCTGTGCGGCCAGAGCATCATCGCGTACCTCCAGAACAAGGGTTTCCCCGAGGTTGCGCTTCATTTCGTAAAGGATGAGCGGACCCGCTTCGACCTCGCCATCGAGTGCGGTAACATCGAGGTGGCGCTGGCCGCCGCGCAGGAGCTCGACGACAAGGACACTTGGCACGAGCTCGGCGTCCAGGCGCTCAGGCAGGGTAACCACCAGATCGTCGAGTTTGCCTACCAGAAGACCAAGAACTTTGAGCGCCTCTCCTTCCTGTACCTCATCACGGGCAACACCGAGAAGCTCAAGAAGATGCTCAAAATCGCAGAGATGCGAAGCGACGTCATGGGACAGTTCCACAACGCGCTCTACCTCGGAGACATTCCGGAGAGGCTCCGCATTCTAGAGGAGTCCGGCCAGTACCCCCTCGCGTACCTCACCGCCAAGACCCACGGCATGGCTGAGGACGCGGCGCGACTGGAGACCATCTTGACCGAAGCCGGGTGCGTCGTCCCGGAGATTGACGGCACCGGCGTGCTCATGACCCCGCCCGAGCCCATCACCCAGGAGGACAACTGGCCTTTGCTCACCGTCACCAAGGGCTTCTTCGAGGGTGTGTTGGCGGGCGACATCGCGGCGAGCGATTACGTCATGGATGAAGACGACGACGCCGGCGCTGGATGGGGCGACGACCTCGACCTCGACCTCGGCGGCGAGAAGGAGGAGAAGGAGGAGGACCCGCTCGCGGGGCTCGGCCTGGGCGACGACGAGGAGCGCGAGGGCGACGGCGAGGACGACGGGTCCGACGCTGGATGGGACATGGAGGATTTGGAGCTCCCCGCGGATCTCGGCGCGGGGGGCGGGGATGCCGACGGGGGCGACGTCGTCGGCGAGGTGTTCGTCGCTCCCACCGCGGGTATCCCGGTCGCGAGGCGATGGACGCAGAAGAGCGCGATCCCCGGCGAGCACGCGGCGGCTGGTGACTTTGACAGCGCGATGAAGCTGCTCAACAGGCAGCTCGGCGTGGTCAATTTCGCGCCGTTGCGTCAGCACTTCATCGACGCGGCGCTGGCGACGCACGCGGCTATGTCCGGCGTGACGTCCGCCCCGAGCCTTTCCTTCCCGCTCGGTAGGAACTGGAACAGCGATTTGCCGCCCGGCATGGGCTGCGCTCCCGCGCTCGTGTCTTCGCTGCCCCTCCTGGAGGAACGGCTCAAGGCGGCGTACAAGACCACGACGGAGGGTAAGTTTGGCGAGGCGCTCAAGATGTTCCAGGGCATCATCCACTCCATCGCGGTGCTCCTCGTGGAGTCCAGGCGCGAGGTTGACGAGGTTCGGGAGCTGTTGGGCATCGCGCGCGAGTACGCCAGCGCGCTTCGCATCGAGATCAAGCGCAAGGAGTTCAAGGATGATCCGAAGCGCGCGGCGGAGCTCGCCGCGTACTTTACGCACTGCTCGATGCAGCCGATTCACCTGTCGCTGTCCTTGCGGTCCGCGATGTCCATCTTCTTCAAGCTCAAGAACTTCAACACCGCCGCCGAGTTTTCGAGGAGGCTGCTGGAGCTGTCGCCGCCCGTCAAGGTTGCGCAGCAGGCGAAGCAGGTGCTGCAGGCTTGCGAGCGCGAGAACAAGGATGAGGTTGAGCTCGACTACGACTCCCGCAACCCCTTCGTGGTGTGCGCCGCGACGTTCGTGCCCATCTACAGGGGCACCGCGGACTGCGCATGCCCCACGTGCGGCGCGAGGTTCGTGAAGGAGCAGGAGGGGTCGGTGTGCCCGGTTTGCAACCTCGGAAAGGTTGGCGCGGACGCCGCCGGTCTCGTGTGCTCGCCAGAGCAGCGAAAGTGAGTCCGGGTTTTAGAAGAGGATGGGGTTTAAACACTACACTTACAGCCGAAATCTTGTGATGATGACACTGATCAGTCTATCATCGTTCACTGCATCGTATCTAGCTAGCTAGTAGTGTGCTAACGCTAGTGCTACGCGTTCGTCTCCGCGCCCGGGCCCATCGGGTCGGAGAGAAGGTCCGTGGTGCTCGGCGTTTGCCGCATCGATGTTCGTCTCTGGGCTTCGAGCCTCTCGCCGCCAGCTCCACCACCGTCCCCGCGCGATGGATACGCGCGGATCAGCGCCATCTGCGACGCACCGAGCGCCGCGCCCACCGCGTTGGGCGCGAAGAGCAGCCAATCGTTCAGCGCCAAGCCGTACGTCGCCCAAGACATCCCGTTGACGATGTTGGCGCACGATATCGGCCAGTAAAGCGATGACGCGTCACGCTTCTCGAGCACCTCCTTGATCGTCGTGAGCGGCGACGCGTAGTACACGAGCAGCACCGCGTTACAGAACAGCCCGATGGTCGTTTGCTTGTGCCCGTCGCTCTCCTTCTTCGCCACCAGTCCCACGTACAGGGTCAGCGCGAGCAGCGCGCCGACCAGACCCACCGTCCACCGCTCGATGGCAACCCGGGTCTTCCCCCCGTACGGCGAGAGGCCGTAGCCAACCATGGTGAAGTAGACGCCGACGAGCATCCCCGGCGCGTTGGCGAAGAAGAGGAAGTAGTCGTCGATGTACAGCGAGTACGCGATCCACGAGGCGCAGTTGGCGAGGATGACGGGGTACGGGAGGGGATTGAAATCGCCCAGCTCGCCCAGCCTCTTCCGCTCCAAAAACCCGGGCACCCCGCTGAAGAACATGACGTTCGCGATGAGGAAACCCATCAGCGGCGCCACGATCTTCATGAACACGTACTTGGCGTCCGCCATCGCGCCTCTCGATCGATGAGCACCCGAGGAAGCGCGCCGCCGAATCTGCGTTTAACGAAAAAAGAGACTCGAGTCAGGTCGGATAATATTTCAATGCGCACAGTACTGGGGCTAGACTCCCGTCAAACGTCAACCTATTACTTGTTGATGTCGACGCCCTCCACGCTGAGTTCCGTCACGACAAAGTTCACGCCCGGGCTCCCCGGCGTCGCCTGGTCCACCTTCACGCCACCCTTCACCGCCGCCTCCTTCTCCGCGCAACTCGCGTCAGCCGTAAACACGCCGATGGATTTCAACCCGCACACCCTCGCCACGAAATCGGCATTCTCCCTCAACACGCCAGCCTCGTCGAAGATGAGGCGGACCCCGAGCGCGTCCGCGCCCGCCACCTTGGCCTCGTTCATCTTGAACTTGACGAAGGGCATCACCATCTTCATGACGTTCTTGAAGTTCGCATCCTCCGCCAGCGGACTGGCTTTCACCGCGTCGAGAATCTCGTTAACCGCGGGGAAGTCGCCGTCGACAAACTTATCGGCGAGGATGCCGAGGCAGACCTCCTGCCAGCCGCCGAACTTCTCCGCCACGAAGAAGTCCACGCGTTCGCAAACCTTGGGCGGCGGAGGCACGGCCGGCTTCTTCTTGGGCGGCGCCGTCGCCTTGGCCACGCCGCCGCGCACGGTTTTGACCAAATCGTCGAGGTACTTGCCCGCGGCGGCGATGGACGCGTCGGGTGCGTCGCCGACGGGGAAGCCGGCTTTGGTGACGCTGCCTTCCTTGCCGAGGATGGCCCCCCAGACGTGCTCGCAGGTGTGGGGCACGAACGGGACGACGAGCAGCGTGGAAACCTCGATGAACCTCGCGGCGAGGTCGGCGCGCATGCCGGCGTCGCCGTCGCACCGGACGCGATAGGCGTCTCGCGCGGATTGCAGGTCGTAGTACCCGCACTTGAGCGCCTCTCGGAACATCATGTTCTCGTAGTGGTCCTTGGTCTGCGCGATGGCCGTGTTGATGGCGTTCGCGAACACCTTATCGGCGAAGGTGGCGGGGGAATCCGCGGGCCGGAGCGTACCGTCGGCGGACTCCTTCCGGATGGATTCGATCCACTCGAGCTCTTTGGTGAACCGGAGAATGGCGGCGTTCGCGGTGTCGTGGACGAAGTTGGCGTCCTCGATGCCGTCGCCCGCGTCGGCGAGGGCGAACCTCATGGCATCCGCGGAGTACTCCTCGATCGCCGTCTTGAGCGTCTTGAAGTTGCCGGTGGACTTGGACATCTTCTCGCCGTTGAGCAAGAGGTGCCCGTTGGTGCGGAAGCCCTTGGGCCACTTGCCCTCGTCCTTGTCCCAGATGGCGGTGTGGTTGTAGATGGCGAACGTGAGGTGGTTCTGGATGAGGTCCTTGCCAGAGACGCGCAGGTCGAAGGGGTACCAAAAGTTGAACTCTGCTCGCATCTCGTCGAGTAGGTCTTTGGGAAACGCCGAGCCGGCGCTCGGCTCGGTGCCGAGGAAGATGGCGTCCCAGACGTCGTCCGTCATAGCCTCCGGGTTCACGGAGGGGCGGGCCTTGCCGTACATGTCCCCGCCCTGTAGGAGGTGAGCGACGGTGTAGTAGGCCATGTAGATGGTGGAATCCGAGAGGGACTCGATGAGGTACTGGGGATCCCAGGGCATGCGCGTGCCGAGGCCAAAGGCGCGGGAGCACGCCCACTGGCGGAGCCAACCGAGGGTGTGCTGGAAAGCCTTGCGCGCCTCCTCGTGGTAGGTCACCATGCCCTCGAGGCACTTCTCGGAGCGCTCGCGCCAGGCGTCCTCGCCGTACTCGAGGTACCACTGGTCGGTGAGCGCCACCACGCACTCGTCGCCGGAGCGGGACGTGACCTGCTTCTCGGGCTCCGAGTATACGATGGCGCCGCCGTCGGCGATCATGATGTCGCGGATCTTCTGCTTCACGAGCTTCACGGGCTCACCCTTGTGGACACCGAGGAGCATGATCCCGTCGGTGAAGCCCTTGAGGTAGGTCTTACCCTTGGCCTCCTCCAGCTTGACCTTCTCATTCTGGCTCTTAATCTTGAGCTGCTCGCAGACGATGGGCGCGCACGCGTCGCCAAACTCCGGGATGTGCACGCAAGGGACAACCTCGAACGGCATCACCCACTCGTCCTTCACGCCAAACTTCTCGCGAAGCGCGGGCTTAGCCTTGAGGTCGCCGAGCGCCATGAAGTCCATGGGCGAGTCCGACGGGACGGACGTCACCACCCCGGTGCCCTTGTTCATCAGGATGGTCATCATGGGGAGACAGTAAATCTTCTCGAGCACCGCGAGCGGGGACTTGACCGCGCAGCCGATGAGCGCGGTGCCCTTGAAACCCAACAGCTTGTTCACCACCCCGGGCGTCTTCGTGTGCTCCTGGAACGCCAGGTTGCGAGCCGCGCGATCGCACATCACCATGACGTCGCCGTCGGCCATCTCAAACGCGCCGTAGTCGCCGTCGGGAAGCGCCCAGCAGTTGGTCTGCCCGTACATGGTCTCCGGCCTCAGCGTCGCCGCGGCGAGGAAGACGTTTTTACCCGCCAGCGACGCCAGTTCGCCCGCGAGGCTGTCGACAAAACACGTGTGTTCAGTACAGTATAATCACCCGTACCGGGATGGAAAAAAGAAGAAACAAATTCAAAAAAAACTCACCATTCGTCGTAGACTCGCATCTTGACGAGGACGTACTCCTGCGGCCCGACACCCTCGCCCGTCGCGCGGTCGTGGTCCGCGCACGGCTGCCCGTCCAGCGGGGAGTACACCGCCATGCGCTTAGCCTTGATGATCTTACCGATGCTCTTGAGGGTGTTGAACTGCCACCGGACGAACGCGTCATAGAATGGGTTGTGGTCGGTGGTGATGAACGACCTGCGCCAGTCCACTTGGCATCCCATGGCGGTGACGTCGCGCTTGGCGAGCGGGGGGAAGTAGTCGAGCCAGTGGTACGGGTCCGCGAACGGGGGAATGTCGCCCTCCGGGACCCCGGACGACTTCATGATTTGCCACTGGTAGGCGGCGGTGCCCGCTTTGGCGACGGCCTTGGACTTTTTAGCCGCGAATTTGGTGGGATCGGCGTTCTTGGCCGTCTCGGCAGCCTCGGCAGCCTTGGCGGCGGCGGCGGCAGCCTCGGCAGCCTCGTCGACGACGGGGAACACGGGCGGGTTGCCGAATTTGGCCATCTCGTTCTTGATCTTATCGGCGGACGCCTTGATGGGCATGCCGGTGCAGTGAAAGGCGAAGGGGAAGAGGACCTCGTCGCCCTTGAGGCGGTGGTAGGCTGAGGCGAACTCGAGCTTGGAGAGGGAGAAGGCGTGGCCGAGGTGGAGCATGCCGTTCATGTACGGGTACGGGAAGTTGCCGAAGAACTTGGGGGGCTTGGAGCCTGTGTGCGCGGTCGGGGCGGGGCGGGGTCAGTCGTGCCGGGGTGCCGGAAAAGCGCGATCGATCGACCGGCCGACGCTTCGACGGGCGATCGGAGGTGAGATCGTGAGTGGGCGTGGGCTGGATGAACGCACCGTCCCTGGGGGCGGAGACCTCGAAGATCTTCTCATCGGCCCACTTCTTCTGCGACTTGGCCTGGATGTCCAGGAGGAGGTCGCGGCGTGCGGTGGCCATGTCGTCCGGCTGATCTGCCGACGCTGATGCGACTTGGCGACGGGCGGAGGTTGTTTCTGCCTCTCGGGGTCGCTTGCGCGAGGGCGGCGCCGGTGCGATGGGCGAGCCCTGGGTGATCGACGGCGCGTCGAGGGGTACGACGCGTGCGAGACGAACCGTTGACGCGTAGACGTGATGTCTCGCGCGGCGGGGTGTGGTGCCAGGCGCTCGGGCCTCGGCCGTCGACTCGGCCGCCGCCGGATAGGGCCTCCACAGTTTTTGCCAACAAAATTTGCCCCACGACCTCATCAAAGTTATAATCGAAGGTGCCTTCATTGCGACGAGAGCTGCGGCGCCGGGGCATCGAAGGGGCGCGGGTGTTTCACGCTCGACGACGCGAGGGTCTCTCACGCGGTATGGCCAGTTTTCAGCCCATCACCGGGGCGGTCGACAACGGCAAGAGCTACAACATGGAGAGGGTCCTGCGGAGCAACGTCCTCAATTCGACCTACTTCACGCAGCTCTGCAAGGTGGAGGACTTCATGGACCTGGTCGACGAGATCTACAACGAGGTGGACCACGTGGAGCCGTGGATGAGCGGCAACGCGCGCGGGCCGTCCACCGCCTTCTGCCTCCTGTACCGCCTCTTCACCATGGAGCTCGACGACCGCAACATCAATCACCTGATCAACCACCGCGATTCGCCGTACATTCGCGCCCTCGGTTTCCTGTACGTGCGGTACGTCCGCGACCCGAAGGAGTTCGGGCGATGGTTCGATCCGTTCTTCAAAGACGACGAGGAGTTCGCGCCGATGCCGGGCGGCAAGAACGTCACCATCGGCGCCTTCGTACGCGACCTCGTGCTGGACCAGTACTACTTCGAGACCATCTTCCCGCGGTGCCCAGAGGTGACCCGGCGACGGCTCGTCGAAAGAGTCGTCAAGCTGGGGTTCGACGACAAGCCGCTCGGGTGCGGCGGGTGCGGGGGATCGCGCAGGGCGGAGGCGCCCAGCGGCAAACGGCCCCCGAGCGTCAAGGCGGCGCTGAGCGTCAACCTGGGGCAACGAGCGCCGCACGTCGCGGGAGTCACGGAGAGAGGCCGAGGGCTAGACCCCTCGAGGCGGGACGGTCACGACAAGGACAAGGACAGGGACAAGGACAAGGACAAGGACAAGGACAAGGACAGGGACAGGGATCGTGACAGGGACAAGGACAGGGATCGTGACCGACACAGGGACAGGAGCCGCGACGTGGGCAAGGAACGGCGACGGAGCAGGAGCCGGGACAGGGCCCACCCGTACGGGAGAGACGAAGAGCGAAACCGGCGAGACCGCGACGGCAGCAGAGACCGCGCAAAGTCGCGCAAGTCGCACAAAAGGGACGGCAGCAGGGACAGGGACCGCGGGTACGGCGGGGGGTACCGAAAGGACGGTGGCTCCCCGAAGCGCGCGGGGTGGGCGCGGTGAAACGCAACGCGTGTATTTCCCATCCGTTTGTATTCCGTGATGACATCCTTCGTCAAACAAAACTCAGAGCCGCGTCTCCACGGTCATCGGCTCCACCTCTTCGATCACCTTCGTCTTCTCCTTCGTCTCCACTGGCATGACGTCCGGGGAGATGCCGCCGTCTGTATCCCCACCCTTTCCCCCCGTATCTTCCCCGACCGCGGCGACGTCACCCTCTCCTTCGACGACCCCGGAGCCAACCGCGTCGCCGCCGCCGTCCGAGCTCTCGCGTGATTCACGGCTGTGATTCACATCGGCCAGCCACGGGTGCTCCAGCGCCTGCGTCGCGCTCAGCCGCTCGTCCGGGTTCACCGCCAGCAGCCCCAGTAAAAACCCGACGAACCCGTCGCTCCCGCACTCCGCCTCGTCCACCTCGGGGTCCAGCCCGAGCCGCCTGGCCAGCGTCGTCTTCTTCGGCCGCATCAGCCGCAACTCCTCGCTCGTCTCGTCCCGCTCGTAAACCAACCCGCTCTTGGTGAAGTAATTCGCCGCGTAACGTCCGCGGCGGAGCAGTCGCGGGTCGAAAGGACCGAATATCCCGACGCATCGAGCTGTAAACAAAACACACGTGTCATTCTAATTGCCCATACGAGAGTCAAAATAAACGTACCGAGCAACGACGCGAGCGAGTCGTTGTGCAGCAGCACCTCGCCGCTGTACAGCTCCGCGAGTACGCACCCGAGGCTCCACAAATCCACCTTTTGGTCGTAAGCCGCGCCGATGATCACCTGTGAATCACAAAACACGCGTGCCGTCAGTACATCACAATCGCCATCGCAAAGATTGAAAAAAACTCAAAGATTTAACGAGACTCACCTCGGGCGCTCGATACGACCTGGACTGCACGTACGAACTGAGGTGGTCGGTGACGTAGCAACTGGAGCCAAAGTCGATGACCTTGACCTCGCACCTGCTGTAGCTCTTGATCAGGATGTTCTCCGGCTTCAAGTCGCAGTGGATGAGGTCCAAGGAGTGGAGATACTCCAGCGACGTCAGCAGCTGCCTCGAGATTTTTTTCAGCGCGGGTAAGGTAAAGTAGGGATCTTCGCCGGATTCGAGGTTGTACCTCTGGAACTCGTACAGGTTCGCGCGCAGGAGCTCGGTGACGATGAACAGGTGCTCGCGGTGGTAGAAGTAGTCGTGCAGCCGCAACACGCCGAACGCGTCGCTCGGGTCCTCATCGTTGATGTACCTGTGAACAAAACATGACGTAATTCGAATTGCCCATACGAGAGTTAAAATAAACTTACCGCAGGAGCTTGATCTCGTCCAAGGATTGGTCAAAGTAGTCCTTGTTGTTCTTGACAATCTTGAGGCAAAC
>Ga0115566_10003004_pt1 | contig 13762 bp, 13 predicted proteins | sample COGITO_mtgs_1204_3_FD_87173 | JGI IMG/M metagenome (GOLD analysis project Ga0115566, IMG submission 87173) | Pelagic marine microbial communities from North Sea - COGITO_mtgs_120405 | ecosystem: Environmental > Aquatic > Marine > Epipelagic | place: Germany:Helgoland, sampling site Kabeltonne...
ATTAGTCAACAAATTCTTAATGAGCAATTAAGCGAAGTTGTTGGTCTTATGGATATGTACGAAGAATTTACTATTCGTATTTGGCAATTTGACACCGAAGTATATGGCTATGCTGAATTTACTAAACACACTGCACACGATATCATGCAGTACGATATGCGTGGCGGAGGTGGCACTGATTTTGATGTTAATTGGCAATTTATGAAAGAACAGGGAATCGAACCGCAGTTGCTTATTGCGTTTACCGACGGCGAACCATGGCGCGGTTGGGGCGATGAACATTATTGCGATACACTTTGGATCATTAATAATAAATATAACAAAGGCATTATTCCTCCTTTTGGTACATATGCCTATTACGAGTAACCGGAGAAACACATGTCACTTTCAACACTAGATATGAGCCGTCGATTATTTCTTAGTAATGAACTAACGACTTTATTTCATAATAAAGATTTAGAAAACAAAGAAGTAGTTATACAATATATTACCCAACAATTGCAGCAATTAGAAATTAAAGGTCAAACTTACTAAATGAGTGCAGAGATTGTACATAAACACATTATTTTACGCATTGAAGCAAATAAGCCGCCAACAGAAGACGAACTAAAGGCTTGGATGGTTGACTTAGTTGATAAGATAGGCATGAAAATTTTAGCTGGTCCTATATCAGCAAACATTGATTACATGGTAGGCAACAACGGCCCTACTTGTGTAGTAATCATTGAAACATCACATATGGCGTGTCACGTCTGGACTGATGTTTCGCCAGCACTTATCCAATTAGATGTATATACATGTGGACCTTTCGATCCAAATGCAGTTCTGGAACATATCAAAGTATGGGATCCAGTAAAAGTAGAATACAAGTATTTGGACCGCGAACACGAACTAAAAGAAATCGACATTAAATAATTTGACTTTAACCACATAAATCTTATATAATAAATTATGACAAAAAAAATTGTAGGTATTACTTTCAGTACATTTGATCTGTTGCATGCAGGGCATATTGGCATGCTCAGAGAAGCGGCTAGTAACTGCGACTATCTTATTGCTGGATTACAAGTTGATCCTAGCATTGATAGACCAGAAAAGAACAAGCCAGTACAAACATTGGTTGAGCGTTATGCACAACTTAATGCTTTAAAATTTATCGACGAGATTGTTCCGTATCAAAGCGAACAGGATGTCACTGATATACTTGAATTGTTTGAACTCGATGTACGTTTCTTAGGTGATGAATACAAAGAAAAAGAATTCACTGGCAAAGATATTTGTCGCAAACGGGGGATCGAACTGCATTTTAACAAACGTGATCATCGTTTTAGTAGTAGCGATCTGCGCCGGAGAGTAGCAGAAAGAGAAAATGGGAAAGTTGATACCAGGTGAAGCATTAATATACGAAAAAGCCGACGATGTAGTATATGCACGTTACAGAGATCCTCCTTATAATTCAATTCCGAGATGGATAATAGGAGGGACACCTAGTGCTATTAGTCGTGCAAACGGTGATCTTTTTAGTTATTCAGATTGGTTAGACATAGTAACAATAGCACACACCAATCCAGGACTAAAAGATCTAGTAAACCAGATGTTAACCATGTATTATCTTTTAAAAGATAGTGACAACCATGACAATGATAGTGTATTATGACATTATATATTAATAACGAAATTGATCCACTTGCAATATTAGATAACGGGAGAGAATTAAAAACACCAGTTATACACTTTATTTGTGTAAACCTAGTGGATTATAATATAAAACTTTCACGTGATTGGATTTGGAAAAATTTACAAGGAAGATTTACAATAAACTCAGTGAGTGCATGCTTTGAAATTCCTAGCGAAGCAAGTATGTTTGCACTAGTTAAAGACCAGTTCAAATAGGTACTAAATTAAATAGTATAAATAATAATAGTACCATATAATAAAAATTGATAAAAACTAAAGGAGATCTATCAATGACCGACGAAACAACTGTAACAGAAGCAGATACAACTGAAGTAGATGCAACTGAATCACCTGCACCAGCCATGCCGAGTCTAGGTCTTAATGACTTGGCCCTAATGGCAAATGTTATCCAAGTAACTGCTGATCGTGGTGCAATTAAAGCAAACGAAATGACAGCAGTTGGTGCACTATACCAAAAACTTGTTTCTTTTGTTCAAGCAAATGTACCAGCACCAGCGCCTGAAATCTCAGAACAAGATATTGAAGATAACGGAGCCGATGAAGATACTGAGGAAGAATAATAATGGCTAGATTTTTTAAACACGTAGGAGAGCACAGCGGCAAAAAAGTCGTACTAGTGCAACGTGCTATTCCAGACGAAGAGCATATGTGCAGTGTTATCTATAGCGAAATTATTCCAACGCACTACCACGATGATATCATGCGAGTGCTAGAAAGTCCTGAAGGTCAAGATTCTGATCAATTTTGGGAAGTACTTCGTCGTCGTCAGAGTAGCACAGGAAATAACCTATTAGAAGCAATTGCTATCGAAGGCTATCTTAAAAAAGCTCCTGTAAATCAAGTTATTGTAAAGCCAAACGCTAAAAGTTCAATTCGCTTAGACGAGTTGAATAAACTGCTACACGAAGCAGGACAGGGCGATGAAGCAGTACGAAAACTTGAGGAACTTGACAGGCAGCAAGGATATTACGATACTCGAAAAATCAATGCTGATCGCACTACCGAGTCTGCGCCTGTAGAAGTTGCAACAGATAATAGTGCACTAAATGATGTTGATCTTGCACAACTAAATATAAAACAAAGCCAAGGTCTTAAAGCCCAAGCAGAACAGTTGCTCACAGAAGCAACACGTCTCGAATCAGAGGCTCATCTGCTTGATCCAAACCTTGCTCCTAAAAAACGAGGGAAAACTACCAGTGCATCAACCACCAGAAAATCCACCGCAACCGGAAGACAATCCAAAACCAAATCGAGATCAAAATCCAGTGCATGAAGAACAAATTGAAGGTCTTGCCGCAGAAAATGATCAGTGGCAAGAACTTATCAATGAAATCACTGCTAGTGATATTCCATTAGAATTACTAAAATATCTAAGAGTTCATCTTAAAGATGGTACCAAATATGTCTTTCCGATCTTAACATGGATAGACGAAGAAGAAATGGATATTGAAGAAATTAAAAAAGTTGTTGTTGACTGGATGTATATGAATCAAAAAAATATTCTAGGAAGCGACTTTGTTGTTAATTTAACCAAACTTAAGGACACTGTTACAACCGCAACTGCAAATACATTAAAGAATCTATGATTAAATTTTCAATGTAGCTAAATTAGTTGGCAAGATACTCTTGCTGACTTTCTACGACACACACAGGATTAAAATATGAATATACCATTTACAGACTTACCAGCACAAAACGCAGAATGCCGAGCAGACATTGATGCTGCTATCAAAGACTACATTGACAGAGCTAGTTTTATTACAGGTCCTGATGTTGAGCAGTTTGAACGCATTATTGCTAATTACCTACAAGCAGACGATTGTGCTGCTACAGGCAGTGGCACAACTGCTCTACAAGTGGCACTGCTAGCATGTGGCGTTGGCAAAGGCGATGAAGTAATTAGCACCAGTCACACATTTGTAAGTACACCAGAAGCAATTATCAATGTTGGTGCTACACCAGTTATGGTTGATGTTGACGAATACTACAATATGGATGTAGAGTTAATTGAAGAATCAATTACCGAAAACACCAAAGCAATTCTTTATGTTAGTATCTACGGACAAACACCAGATGTAGATCGTTTTCGTGCTATAGCAGACAAACACAACCTTTGGCTAATTGAAGATGGCGCTCATAGCTTTGGCACAGAGTATCGCGGACGTAGAGTTGGCAGTTTAGCTGATATGACTTGTATTAGTTTTAATCCAGTAAAGAACTTGGGTGCTATAGGAGATGCTGGCTGTGTAACAGGCAGTGCTGAGCTCATTGAAAAATGTAAAATGTATCGCAACCACGGACGCAATACTAAATTTGTATTTGAAGATATTGGATACAACGCACGTATTGATAACATTCAGTGTGCTGTTGTAGAAGCAAAATTACCTTACTTTGATGGCTGGCTCACGGGCAAAACTCGTGTATGTGAACGTTATAACAAACTATTGGATGGTGTTGTGCAGACTCCTAAGATTGCTCCGTGGACCACAAGACATGGTTGGTATGTGTATGTAATCGAAGTAGACAATAGAGAAAGCCTACGTGATTATTTAAAAGAGCGTGGGATTGGCACAAACATTCATTACCCAATTCCAAATCACCAACAACCGAGTTTCCTTCCTTACTTTGGCGACAAGCCATTGCCACGTTTGGAAAAGGCTGCTAAACGTATTTTAAGTTTGCCTTGTTACCATACGCTAACAGAACAACAACAAGATTATATTGTAGATTGTATCAAGGAGTGGAAAGCAACACAATGAACTGTTGGTTAGTAGGAAGTGGATACTGGGGTAGCAAAGTAAAAGCCACACTAGAAGAGCTTGGGCATACTGTAAATGTTATTGATCTTAAAAACGGCAACACTGTCGAAGATATCAACACAATGGATCCAGTTATACTTGCTACACCTGTTTGGGAGCATTTTAATCAAGCAAGTTACTTATTAAACAAAGGATACGATGTATACATTGAAAAGCCAGCAGCAGAAAACTCTGATCAAGTAGAAGCGTTATTGAATCTTTCTCAAGACAAAATTGTAATGGTTGGACATATCTTTGTACACAATCCGTTGATCGACTGTGTAAAGGAGTTAATGGATACTGGCGCATTAGGAAAGATACGCTTTGTTCACAGCGAACGCACCAACTTGGGAATATACCAAACAAAGACCAGCACACTGCTGAGTTTAGCACCACATGACTTTAGTATTGTAGAGTACCTAACTGGCGATTTGAATGTAGAATCAGCACGTGGATACTATCTCAGTGACAACGTACAGTATGATCGTGTAGGCATAACAGGCTCTAGCAACGGCGTACAGTGGGAGATTGACGTTAGCTGGCGCTGGCCACTACGTAGACGTATCGTTACTGTAGCAGGCGATTTAGGGCAGGCTGTGTGGGACGAAGACAAGAAAACAGTAGAAGTATTCTACAACGAAATACAAGAACGTAGACTGATCACAACACAAGATAATACTGTAACCAACGCACCCGAAGATTTAAATCCTTTAGCAATTGAATTACAGCATTTCTTTGATTGTGTTGAAAATAGAACTCAGCCCAAAACAGATCTACATGCGGCACTTAAAATAGCTCGTGCTATTGATGCTGCGGATGCTTTTCTTTAAAAAAGCTGTCTAACCAAAGCCAATCGTTTGCATGTTCTATATTACCGGTATATTCTATTGCGTCTTTTGCACCAGCAATACTCCACTTACCTACATCACCTTCACCTATAGTTAACCATTGGTCGAGTCTGTATTGACTTTCTACTGTAGTCATTGATTTTAACTTTAATACTTCTCTAAAACTTGTTCTCCAAGCTTCCCACGGTGTACGTGCATCGTTATAGCAGCTTAAAAGCGGAATCGCAGTGTAAGGAAAACTGGTTGTAAAATCATATCCCCAAGTTTCTGCTTCAATAACTGTTTTACAATGATACAATAGTACAGCACCGTGTCCGTATGTATTGCGAGTTATTCTATTATATGCATTAAAAATATAATTCCCTGGTGTTTCTAGATAGTCTGGATTAAAATCAAATTTAAATTCTTCAGCAACTTCTGTTCTTGCAAAAACTGCAAAGTACCAAGGTGTAGCACACTTTTTAGCTGCCTCTTTAAGAGCATTAACCATACCGTCAACACCGTGTACTCGTTTTGCTTGCGGGTGCTGTTTTTTAAGTATTTCGTAGTTTAAATCGGCATCTTTTTCGTCATATGAAATAAACACAATATCCTGTGGTTTTTGTGTACTATTTTTGCAAGAATGATACTTTATATATGGGTAGTCTGCAAGTCTAGTTGAAATTTCACTAATACAGTCTCTTGGGCATAATGACACATGACCGTTTTTATTAAAGGCAATTAAAGGGCGTTTTTCCCATAAATTTACATCAACAGTACTTCCTAGTGTGCTACCAGGTGCTACAAAGTATTCGTATATGCTGGAAAAATTGTGATTGCGTATACTACTAAAAATATCAACAGATTCAAGTTGTGTCACTGGCCACTGAAATCTGCTGTATCCATGTTCATACCAAATTACACTGCTATAGTATTCTAGTTTGTCAAGGTTATCTGCTTCTTGCAAGAATTGCTTTTTAGGTACATAAAAGGTATCGCCAAACTTTTGTTCTCCACTTGCCCAACAATGTATACTGTTTTCTGTTTCCCAGTCTGGGCGCCAGTTAGCATCAAAGTCAATATAATTGCAACAATCACTGAGTACCCAAAAATAATCAGTGGTAGCATATTTAGCACTCTTCTTGACCATTTCTAGATGTGTACCAACATAGCGCAAACTTTTAGCATTTGGATATTGTTTTTTAATACTGTCTAAGTTATCCTCATTGCCGCCAAACGTCCATATTATAATGTCCGAAGTTGTTTGTAACCGCAAGTTTTGTTTGTGCCAGTTTACACTATTGTATTGATCTAAGTCTGTGATTTCTAAACTTTGTTTTTTAAATTCACGTACATCAACGTAATAGGTATCACCGCCTTTAACTTGGTTTTCGGTTGGCCATACGTGTAGTTGTGTTTCAGTATCCCAGCCGGGTCGCCAATCAAAATCAAATTGCGAGTAGTCGCATTTGCTGTTAACAACCCAGGCGGTATCGCTTTTAACATGTCGCATGGTTCTGCACATCATGTCGTAGCGTGATCCAATATTTCGCATTGCTTGGGAATCAGGAAAACGTTCTTTAATATAATCAGTGTTATCACCTCCATCCCAAACAATTATTTCAGGTTTGCGAGTTTGTTTAACAACTGTACTGTGCCAATTAATTGGAACATACTGCTCCAATAACTCTATTTCTAATGCTTGCTTTTTAAACTCAGCAACATTTACATACATAGTATCACCGCCGTGTGTTTGTGTTCCGCTCGGCCATACGTGTAAATGACTTTGCGTAGCCCAACTCGGACGCCAGTTAAGATCAAAGTCACTGTAATCATTATTACTGTTTAGTATCCAAATATACGGAGTGCTAGCTCTGCGCATTGTTTTTTCTAGCATGCCAAACTTGTCACCAACATTTCTTAGTACTGTGGCATTAGGAAAAAGATCTGTATTACCAGTTGAATCCCAAACAAATACTTCTGGCTGTACTTGTTGCTTTATACTATCTTGTTGCCAATTAATTACGTCATAATGTTCAAGATGTTCCAGGCTAATTACTTGGCTTTTCATTTCAGCAGTGTTAACATACATAGTATCACCGCCCTTGACCTGGTTCTCAGTTGGCCATACGTGTAGGTAAGTTTGTGTTGCCCAAGTTGGACGCCAGTTAAAATCAAAGTCAGTATAGTTGCATATGTCACTTATTACCCAAAAGTATGATGTGCTTACTTTAGATAATGTTCGGTTCATCATATCTAATTCACTGCCAAGATATCGTAATGTAATATCAGCACCTTCGACGTCAGCACCAGTACGACTCCAAGCGACAATTTGAGGCTTAGTTCGTTGCTTTACTGAGTTTTGCTGCCAATCGATTACATCATAGTGTTCAAGATGTTCTAAGCTAACTGCCTGACTTTTCATTTCAGCAGTGTTAACATACATAGTATCACCACCTTTATCTTGACGTTCAGTTGGCCATACGTGTAGGTAATTCTGTTTAGCCCAGCCGGGTCTATATCCAAAATCAAAGTCTGTGTAGTCACATGTATCGCTGATTACCCAAAAGCTAGGCGTTTTGACTTTGCGCAATGTACGGTTCATCATATCTAGTTCAGATCCAATGTAACGAAGTGTAACGTCAGCACCTTCTACAGATTTTCCACTGTGGGACCAAGCAACAATTTGAGGTTTTGTAATCTGTGCGACACGTTTTGAGTGCCAATCAATTACATCATAGTGTTCAAGATTTTCGAGATTTAGTAGTTGGCTTTTCATTTCAGCAGTGTTAACATACATAGTATCGCCGCCCTTAACTTGATTTTCAGTTGGCCACACATGCAAGTAACTCTGTTTAGCCCAGCCAGGTCGCCAATTAAGGTCAAAATTTGTGTAGTCGCATGTATCACTTATTACCCAAAAGCTAGGCGTTTCGACTTTGCGTACTGTACGACTCATCATGTCTAACTCACTGCCAATATAACGTATAGTAATATCAGCACCTTCGACTGCATTGCCACTGCGGCTCCAGGCAACAATTTGAGGTTTTGTACTTTGTGTAACACATTGCGAGTGCCAATTAATTACATCATAGTGCTCAAGATGCTCTAATTTAATTGCTTGGCTTTTCATCTCAGCAGTGTTAACATACATAGTATCACCGCCCTTGGTTTGGTTTTCAGTTGGCCATACGTGTAACTGTGTTTCAGTTGCCCAGGTCGGGCGCCAATTAAAATTAAAATTGCTATAATCGCACATATCGCTTATTATCCAAAAGCTAGGAGTATCAACTTTGCCCAATGTACGGTTCATCATATCTAGTTCAGATCCAATGTAACGAAGTGTAATATCTGCGCCATCAACCCACTTGCCAGTACGACTCCATCCTATTATTTTAGGCTTAACTAGTTGCGATATATGCTTTTTGTGCCAATTGATTACTTCATAGTTTTCAAGATTCTCGAGGTTTAGCAGTTGGCTTTTCATCTCAGCAGTGTTAACATACATAGTATCACCGCCCATGATTTGGTCTTCAGTTGGCCATACATGAAGTTGATTTTGTGTACTCCAACTTGGTCTCCATTTAAAATCAAATTTTGTATAGTCACAGTTCTCATTGATAATCCAAAAGTATGGAGTATCAACTTTGCGTAGTGTGCGACTAACCATTTCTAATTGGGTACCAAGGCTACGAAGTGTAATATCTGCTTTATCGACATTCTCTCCAGTACGACTCCAAGCAACAACTTGAGGACTATTTTTTTCTTTTACCCAAGTCTTATGCCAATTAATTACATTGTAATCTTCTAGACGCTCAAGATTTAACAACTGGCTACGTGCTTCAGCAACATTTAAAAAGTAAGTATCACCGCCCTTGGTTTGGTTTTCAGTTGGCCATACGTGCATATGTTTTTCTTGTGCCCAACTTGGTCTCCAATTAAAAAAGTTAAAATTGGTATAATCGCACTTGCTGTTAAGAACCCAAATATATTCTGTTGTCGCTTTACGCAATGTACGATTCATCATGTCTAATTCGGTACCAATACTTCGTATTACTGTAGCATTTGGAAACTGTTCTAACAGTCTGGCACTGTCATTTACACTGTCCCAAATGTATACTTCTGGCTCAACTAGTTCTGGAAGTTTATAAGTTTTCCAATTGATTACTTCATAGTCTTCGAGATGTTCTAGTGCCACTGCTTGGCGATTGAATTCTGCAACATTAACAAAATAAGTATCGCCGTTATTTCTTTGTTCTCCATTGCACCATACATGTAAATGGCTATCAGTGGCCCAAGTTGGTTGCCAACTGAAGTCAAATCCAGTGTAGTCGACGTTAGGATTTACAATCCATACATAAGGAGTAGTAGCTGTTCTACAAGCTCTTTTCAGTACATCTAATCGGGTCCCGATATTCCTCACATCTACTCCAACACAAATCTTAGGAGTAGGTACTATTGGTTGTAGTGTTTTTTTATGCCAAAGTATATTTTGATAATGCTCGAGACGTTCAATATTTTCTGCTTGGTCAAGAAAGTGCTTTACGTTAATAAACATAGTAGTACCTCCTTGGCTTGGCGCTGCGTTAGGCCAAACATGTAGGTAATTTTGATAAGTCCAGTCTGGACGCCAACTAAAATCAAAGTTGCTATAGTCGATGTTTGTGTCAATAATCCATATATAAGGAGTAGTTGCTCGCATTACTGTTTTGCGTAACATATCCAACGGAGTACCGATATATCTCATAACTCGTGTCGAAGGAAAAGACCGCATATTTGTCTGATTTAGATTATTGTAACGGTCCCATATTACAATTTCTGGGGCAGAAATATTAGGTACTGCTTGGTCTTTCCAGTTCACACAGTCAAAGTCTTGTATACTTTCAATGCTGTCTATTTGCTTGAGAAATTCTCTTCTATGAAACAATACTGTATCGCCACTTTGACTTTTAGTTGTACTATTAGGCCATACATGTAATTGTTGATTTTGATGCCAGGGTGGAACATATTCAAAATCAAAATTATCATAATCACAGTTATCCGAAAACAACCAGACGTGTTCAGTGACACTTTTTTGTGCTACACTTTTAATCAATTGCTTAATATCGACACTATGCTCTACGCATCTGGCGTAAGGAAAATGTTGTTGAATTTTTTCTACTGTGTCGTTATTGTTGGTTTGTTTTAGAATAAAAACATCATGCATTATTTTAACATTTTAATTTGTTCATTGTGATAGTTATCATCACTCCAACAGTAATCAAAGGTAGCAGTTTCGCCATCTACTTCAATTTGATAAATGTCTAAGTAATCTCCTAATATTTTCCAAATTTCATGCATGTCTTCAGTGCCGAAACTTGATTTTAAATTTACATGTGCCATTGGCAAATATCCTAAGCTTAGATTTTGATTTGTATTGTCAATACCGTTACGAGTGAGCCATTCGTTAAACCCATCCATATGTTCAATATGCCATGGTGACTCACTACTATATGTTACATCCTTTGCCCACTCAATGTCAAATTCTCCGCTATAATATTTTAATGCATTAATAGCTTCGCATGTAACACCTTCGCCTACACTAATATCAGTTGGATCGTCGCCCACTGTGAGATCTGGTGCACCTTCGTCTGCGTACACTTCCATTAGAGTTTTGCCAATTTGTGCCCAATGCATGTATACTTCGCCAAAACGTCTGTCGTATGTGCCGTCAAATGTTCTATGTGAATCTTTAAGTTCGTGACGAGGACAGCTAAGAAATGTTGTAATTTGACTAGGGCGTACCCAATCCGGAGCTTGTATCAACTTTCGTTGGCTAAGAATTAAACTTTCCATTTCATGACAAAGCATGTTTAGATTTCGTATTGCACTTTTTACACGTGGACTTGCTAGTTCATAATACATACTAGGTTCCCATACTGTGCCTTGCATACGTTCGAAATGATTATGTAATACGTTCATAATTTCGTGTTTAATACGCAGTCCTTGGTAATGCACTGGATCATAACTTTCGGTAACTATCATCTGTGGACTAATTGGGTATCTTGAATCATTAAAGCGGACTACATCCGGACTAAACCATTCTTCGATAATGTAAGGCTCTAACCCAGCATCTTGCCAACGATTGGTTTGATTAAACATATTAATTTCGTAAATGTGATCGTTTAATTCTTTACACAAATACTCTAGATTCCTGTGTGTATACGGAAATCCTAAAAAGCAATAGTTTTTTTCTAAACTCAGATTTGGCTTTACAATATCTTCTTTTAATTTAATCAACCAATCGTTAGCTAACTCTGTGTCGTATGCTTCAATTGTATAATCAAACAATTGAGATTTTTCAGTTGGGTTTCTAAGTATTACTTTTACTGTTTTCATTATAAGTTATTCCACCATTCTAAGAGTCTTTTATCGTGTGCTAGTATATATTCCATGTTATTACCGCCCCTAATTTCGTCAAGGTTTTTAAGTCTTCTTTTTCCTGTAGGCATTTCTTTTTCTGCCCATTCGCCCCATTGTTCTTCAAACGTAGGACGATTCTTCATATTTGTTAATACGTCAAGACAACTTTGTGTCAACGGCGTAACTCGAGGACGCAACCAATCAACCGTTTCGTCTACTATTTCATCTAATAGTTCTCTAGTCAATGACATTGGACTTAACAAAATAGTAGGGTCAAACGCAAATGTCACTTTGGTTAAAAGTTCAACATTTAATTCCTCAGCAAGCAACACCATATTTTTTATTTCCATTAATCCAGGAGTTGTTAGTGTATAATCTAATTTCAATTGTCTTTGGTGTTTCATTGTGGCAACACCTTGCTTAAAATGATCTAGCCACTGATTGTATTTGAGTCCTGTTCTAATATATTCGCCTGTTTCGCCAGTTCCGTCTATACTAGCACATACTTGCCAATCTCTAAAATGTCCTAGAATATTCCAAAGATTATTGCCTTTGTAATCTACCCTACTCAAGTTGGTGTTATATCGTGCATATACACGGTCAGCATATCCTAATTCAATGATACGTTTCATGTATTCCCAATGTTGTTCATACATAAGGGGTTCGCCGCCAACCCAATAAATTTCTTCTACTGTGCCTTGTTCAACAGCAGATCCAAACTCTTTCTCTGCCGCATCAGTCTGCCAACGTTTCATTTCGCTTCTAATAGGTTCTTTTAGCCAATTATTTTTGGGATTATTTTCATCAATTAAGTCGTGCTTTTTTGCTTCTGTTTCCCAACTACTACTAAGCATATCACCACACATGCGACATTTAAAATTGCACAAGTTACTAAAACGATAATCCCAACTAATAGGACGCATTGTAGTTGCACCGGTATCGTCTGTGGTTTTCCAGATATCATCGTATTTGTGTTTAAACATATGCCAAAAATAAGTGCGGTACACATCAGTGTTCAATAATTTATGATTACAGACTTGACAAGCATCAGGTATGTCGCCTTTCATCATTGTACTGCGAATGTCTTTAACATGTTTGCTATTCCACCATTCTTCAAGAGTTAATGGATTATATTTTCCACTGCCGCCAGCAGTGTCTATGTATTGTTCAAAATTTTGTGCAGGCTCTCTACTAGCACAGCATAACCTTCTTTCACTTTGCGGACTAAGATAGGTATGTGTCCAAGGAGCCATACATAAAAATTCAGGTTTAGATTCTGGTTTATTCATATCCGATTATTTCTGCTAATTCTGGATGAGTGTGGGTTAAATGTTGTGATCGATACAGATCAGTTTTAAATAGTTTTTTACACAACAGGCTGTCGTCCTCCGACGATTCGCCATTGGTCATCATCGAAATGACATTTTGTATTTCAGACCAGTACTTGCTGTTATGGAACTTGCGAGTTAAAATATTAGTAATCTTTTCTTTCGATTGCTTGCTTAGACATGCTATACTTAATTCTTCTGGACCGTGCAACATATTCCAATGGTAGTTGTCAAAATCAAAATTGTCAGCCCACGATAATAGCTCATCTAGATACAATACGTTTAATACATTTACAGTAAAGCATAACTGAAAATCAATATTATTGCAACTATTTTTTAATTCTTCAAACTTTTTTGTATTGTTATTAGCTTCTTTCCAGTTTGCAGGAAAGCGTTCGTATTCAAACCTTTTGCCAACATTGTCAATGCTGAGAGCAATTTCTACACGCTTGAACTTACTCCAAGTTTCCTCAAAATCTTTCGGACTCTTAGTTGCATTTGTGTTGTAGTGTATACCAATATTACTTGCATAACCTTTTTCAACTGCACGTTTTAACAAGTCGTGGTGTTCGTTAATCATCAATGGCTCACCGCCGGTGAATTCAAAATACTCAATATCACCAAGGATAGTGTCTAGACTATTCCAAAATTGATCGCTTTGTCTTGGCCATGCACCTTTTTTTAGCATAGTGTATGCTGTGTGTTTGCG
>Ga0115566_10003009_pt1 | contig 13752 bp, 6 predicted proteins | sample COGITO_mtgs_1204_3_FD_87173 | JGI IMG/M metagenome (GOLD analysis project Ga0115566, IMG submission 87173) | Pelagic marine microbial communities from North Sea - COGITO_mtgs_120405 | ecosystem: Environmental > Aquatic > Marine > Epipelagic | place: Germany:Helgoland, sampling site Kabeltonne...
CAGCAAAGACCCCTCCGCCAATTTCAATTCCAACTTTGCCAACGCAATTCCAGCAACCGCCAACGGTGGAACGAGTGCGGCTGCGATCGCGACGCCTGGCAGGGCTGAAAGTAAATTCGGGCGACCAAGCGCATACGCGGCGGCAATTCCACTAGCGCACGCAACGACTAAATCCAGAAAGTTAGGCGTGCCTCGCGACATCATCTCCGGCGTGATCTCTTTGCATGCCAGCAATCCCAAAAACGTTCCAATTGCGAATGCAGCAATAAAACCTCGTAAAACCGTCCGCAAGGAAGTCTTGATCAAGCGAATATTTCCGTGAGCCAGCCCTAACCCCGCGCCAATGATCGGCGTCATTAACGGAGCGACCAACATCGCGCCAATGACCACTGCACCCGAGTTTCGGATCAAACCCAAGCCTGCGATCAAAGTTGAAAGGAAAATCAACGCAACAAAATCAAAATCCCATTGCGAGCTGGACTGAATACGCTGAACCAATTCGACTCGCTGATCCCGAGCAAGCTGTGGAACAAATCGTTCGACCATCCGTTCGCATTGATTGATAAACTGATTTGTATAACGTGTTTTAGCGCGGATCGCGGCAACGCCAATCGGATGATCTTTCTTTGAGCTGATCGGAATGTTCAAAAGTTGATTGACTTCGCGCTGCCATCGAGCACCTGAAATTACCAAGTCATACTTTGACAAATCGACTTTTTGTAAAGCACTAGCAAGGCTGCTGGCCAACACAACTTTCTGATTGATTTCAGACTGATCTGCGCCGATGCTACTCTTCAAAATCTTTTCCAAATTCTTTTGACCGACTTGTTCAGCAACAACATCGATTTCCGGCTCCAAATACATCGCGGTCGCTTTTCCATTGGTTGCGTTCGCAATGGCAAGTCCTCGCTGGATCGCAACAGCATCGTCTTGATTTCCCGTTACGGTGATCAAAACGTCGATCGAAGCGTCCGTATCGGGTACCTCAGATTCAATTTGCAGTGTTTCACAAGGCGCTCGCGTATAAAGACTTTGACACCATGAATCACTTTCGGATGAGCCTTTTTTCTTCGCGACGCGGGGAAGGATCAACAAATCGATATCAAGTTTTTTAATCCGGTCGACCAACGCCAATCCGGGCTTTGGGTCGCGAAGAACGTTGATCGATATCGTTGCAGACCCATCACCTGACTCCGTTTCGTTTTCATCGTTTGATCGTTCGCCTGAATTTGAGGCTTCAAACAAATTTTGTTTTCGAAAAATCGCCAACTTGCGTACAGCGATTTTGACCAATGACGAGTCTTTTTCGCTTGGTTCGCGTTCCGGATTTTGCAGCGACTTCGACGTATCTGACCGCTCAGGAATGATCAGTAGCAAGGCACTCTCTTCAATATCAGAAAAAAGCTTGCCCCAGAAAAGAAGTTCGTCGACTTGAGACTGATCCGTGATTAAGGCCGCAACCGCCATTGTGAACTTCAGAAGAAAAGAACAAAAAAGGAAACTAGCTTAACACAATTCGTATTCGAGATTCTCTAATCGGATCAACGGTCGAGTCATTTGGACAACGGCCTGCCAAAGGCACGCGTTGTGTTTCGAAATTTGTACTTAAGATACTGAGCCATTGGAATTCAAACGCCTATAAATTTACTCAATTCATCGAAGTCCGATGACCTACGAAAGAGAATGACCTTACGGACTCTCGCATCACAATTTTGTAGACATACAAAGGAAGCCCAGCTCAAATGGAGGGAAGCGAATCGCACCAGTTCCTGAGAGTCGCTTGTTCGCCCATAGAACCTACCCGTGTCGAAGATGGCGACATGCGAGATGGTTTCAACAGCACGAAGGCGCGTCGTTTCAATTGTTGCCGATAACTACAACAGTCATCAAAAATGGCTCCGTCGCGGATTTTAAACAACCGATCGGAGCGAAACCTTTCTTTTCGAGAGGTCGCATAGGCCCTCACCTCATTGAATTGCCAACGCGGATCATCGGCGTCAATTCCTCATCGCTGCGACTCTAAATAATCTTTACGCTGGAACTGTTCGATGATTTTTTCCAAGTAGCCCTTTAAAACCGAAAGGTTGCCAATGTAACCGTTCATGCAACCGCCATTGCACTGTTAGGTGTTGGCATTTGAAGTGACTGTAAAGGGATATCACCTCCGGTTCTTGAGGTCGAACGGAGACCGAGCCAAACTTTTTCATTACATTTGCGAAAAACAAAATCCAAAATTGATTTTTCCCGGACTTTTGCAACTTGCCGCATTTCATTTGGGTAATTCGCTACCCGACTTTTTGACATCGCCATTTCAAAATTTTGAGGATGGAATACAATTTTGAAATGTCTCAAGTCGTCCCTCATGCCGAGGCGGCGACGACTTTGAAAAATTTGGGTCGCCGCCTATCCAATGTGACGGGCTTTGACGAATGTATTGCCGCTTTACAAAAAGGTGAGGCCGCTTCATTTGAAGGAGTTCCGCGGTCAGCGTGCGCGCTTCTAGTCAGCGAACTTTCGAGGCATTGCAAAACTTCCCTAGTTGTTGTGACGCCGGACATGGACTTGGTTGGCGACCTTCACCGCGAAGTCAAGCTTTATTCCAAACAACGCGTTGTAGATTTTCCGCATTTCGATTTCGATCAAAATCGGCCGCTCGTTGATCAGGAATTCGGTCAACGAATTGGCTTACTCAAAGAAATGCTCGTTGGTTCGGCACCCAAAATCGTTGCTGCCGAAATCAAAAGCTTACTCGCCGCTTGCCCTACCGCGGAAACGATTCAATCGAATTCAAGGACGCTCCGAGTGGGTGAAACGGTTGATGTGGATGCACTACTCCGCTGGCTTGCCGATAACAACTTTCATTCGACAACGGCGGTAGAACTACCAGGCGAATTCTCCTCTCGCGGTGGCATTATCGACATCTTTGCTTACGATTGGACGATTCCGATTCGTATCGAATTGTTTGATGATGAAATCGAATCCATTCGTGAGTTCAATCAGGAAACGCAACGCAGCCTCCGCGCCGTTAAGCATATCGACATCACGACGCTGAATCATCATTTCAAAGAACGAGCCCAGTTTGTTGACTTCTTGGCGGATGACGCTTGGGTGTTGATACTCGATCCAGAAGAAGTCGACAACCAAGCCCAGCAATACCTTAAACTCGTCGCCAACCCAGACGATTTTTTTGGCCTTCGCGAAGTACAATCCAAGCTGATGCAGCGAGCATTTGCAACCGCGGCGGAATTGTCATTGGGCGCGTCCCCGACTCACTGTCGCTTCCCAATCGAGACGGTTGGCCGCATCGACGGAGATCTTGGTGAAATCCGAGTAAGCCTTGATCAATTTGCGGATGGATTTGAAGCCTTCGTCATCGCTCGGTCGGAAGGCGAAATCGAACGCCTCCGAGAAATGTTGGGAACGACGCGGACCGCAGTGACCGGTCGGCTCAATTACGTCGTTGGGGATATGCGTACGGGGTTCCGATTATCGTCTGAGAAGATCTTAGTCGTTGACTGCGATCACCTGTTTAATCGCGGGCAGTTGCAGCGCGGCGGTCGCAAGCGGATGGGGAAAGCAATTGACAGCTTTCTTGATTTGCAAGACGGCGATTTGATCGTCCATATTGCACACGGTATCGGACGATATCGCGGCTTGAAGATGCTGGAAAAAGACGACATCGTCGAAGAACATTTGGAACTGCAATTCGATGGCGGCACCAAGATCTACGTGCCGGCAACCAAAATTGACTTGGTTCAAAAGTACATTGGCGGGACCAAAACGAGCCCGCGGTTGGCAAAAATCGGGGGGAAATCGTGGGTGAAGCAAAAGAAAGCTGCTGAATCCGCCGTTCAGGACATGGCCGCCGAGATGCTGGAACTTTCCGCGCAACGGGCGACTCGGCCTGGCATTGCTTTTTCAAAAGAGACCGAATGGCTACACGAATTCGAGCGTTCGTTCCCGTTTCGCGAAACTCCGGATCAATTATCTTCCATCGAAGACATTCGCATCGACATGCAGACGGCCAAGCCTATGGATCGTCTTTTATGCGGCGATGTCGGCTTTGGGAAAACAGAGGTCTCGATGCGGGCCGCGTTTCGCACGGTTGAAAATGGTTTTCAGGTCGCGGTGCTCGCGCCGACGACTATTCTTGTCGAGCAGCACTTCAATTCGTTTCGTGATCGGATGAAGGATTTTCCAATCACCATCGAAAAACTCAGCCGGTTTTGTACCCGCAAGGAACAAAGAGAAACGGCCGAAGGATTGCGCACGGGACGTGTCGATATTGTGGTGGGTACGCATCGACTTGCCTCGAAGGACATCGATTTTTTCAATTTGGGACTACTTGTAATCGACGAAGAGCAACGCTTCGGCGTTGATGTCAAGGAACGCCTAAAATCATTGAAGGCGATGGTCGATGTTTTGACCATGTCCGCCACCCCGATCCCTCGCACATTGCACATGTCACTTGTGGGCGTTCGAGATATTTCGAATCTCGAATCACCACCCGAGAATCGTAAGTCAGTGGAGACACGTACGATTCGATTTGACGAACAAGTCATCAAGTCAGCGATTCATCGTGAATTAAATCGTGGCGGCCAAATTTTTTTCGTTCACAATCGAATCAGCGACATTAAGCAAATCAAGCAAAAGATTGAGTACATTGTCCCTGATGCGTCCGTCGTGATCGGCCATGGTCAAATGGCTGAGGGCGAATTGGAACAGGTAATGAAGGACTTTATCGATCACAAGTATGATGTGCTCTTGGCGACGACAATCATCGAGAGCGGTGTCGATATTCCCAACGCGAACACGATTTTTATTGATGATGCAGATCGCTACGGTTTGTCCGATTTGCATCAACTTCGCGGCCGGGTTGGCCGTGAGCAGCGGCAGGCCTACTGTTACTTGTTGGTGGATCCTGCAAAACATCTGAACCCAACGGCGGCCAAACGCCTGCAAGCAATTCAGCAATACAGCGAAATGGGTGCAGGTTTCGCTATTGCCATGCGAGACTTGGAAATTCGCGGTGCGGGTAATCTTTTAGGCACCGAACAGAGCGGTCACATTGCAGCAGTTGGTTATGAATTCTACTGCCAGCTCTTGGAAAACGCCGTACGTCATTTGAAAAAAATGCCCAAGCGTTTGGACATCAACGTAGATATCGATCTGCCTGGCTCTTCGTTTCTGCCGGACAATTATGTATCGGATCGTCGTCAAAAAATCGACATTTATCGACGTATGACGCGAATTGACGACTTCCAACAGATCAAACAACTGGCAAACGAATTGAAGGATCGATTTGGGCAGTTGCCAAAATCGGCAAAACGACTGCTCGTGCTAGCAAAACTGCGTTTGCTAGCGGCGACTTGGGGCATTACTTCAATTTATCTCGACGATGATGGATTTTTAGTTTTTAAATATTCAGATCGAAATCGAATCGAACAATTACGTGCGGTCAACGGTAATAAGCTTCGTATTGCTGACCAAGATTCCGTTTACATCAAACTGAAGGAGGGCAAAGTTGATCCCGATCGGTTGATCAAATCCTTAAAAACGATCTTGCAGCCAGATCAAGGCGTGAACTAAACTCCGCCACGTTTTTTCACTTAGATCAAGTTTCAATTTCATATTCCATGCTGGGGTTTAGGCGACTTCCGTCAAATCAAGCCAGCATTGAACCAAACGATATGATGAGATTTCAAGGATGAAGTCAACTCAATTTAGGGCGACTCAGATGTTCGCCGTTCTTTTCATTTGCAATCTAGTCGTTGCATATCCGATTGCTGCACGGCAATTTTCGCCACCGAACCCTCAAAGCCAGACCGGTTCGAATCAAGGCAGTGGATTCACAGGGGGACTTCCACCCAGTGGTGGTCCAGAGTTTAACCGAGAACAACAGGGTGCAAGGCAAACGAATCAAACGTTTCCGCGTGTTGCGTCCAATCCAAATTTGAACCGCCAGAGTTTGTCAGAAAATAGCGTGGGAACCAATCCTCCGCGACCTTCGAACGGTCCAAAAAGCGAAGGCAGTGAATTTAAGCCGGGCACGGTCGTTGCGAATGTTGGTGGCTATCCGATTTTCCGAGCTGATGTGATCGCGGACATCAATCAATTGATCGAAGCGAATATGGCTGGCGCTCCTGAAGAATTCAAGGACGAACAGCGGGAAAAAGCTCTTCCATTTGCTGTCGAGCGAGCAATCGAGCAAAAATTACTTTTTGTTGACGCTGTCAGAACGATTCCTGATTCATCCAAAATGCCAGAAATCATCGGCTCTATTCGTGAGCAGTTTGCCGAATTGCGGATGCCCGAAATAATGAAAAACCTAAAAGTCGAAACACCAGCCGAGGCAGAAGCAAAACTTCGAAAGTTAGGAACTTCACTTCGACAGGCGCGTGAAGCGTGGGTGAACAGTCAATTTGCCGGTTTCTTTGTCAAAGACAAAATCAATATGAAACCTGAGATCACCCACTTTGAGATGCTCGAATATTACAACGCGAACCGCAAAGACTATTACATTCCTGCAGCAGTTCGCTGGGAACATATTCAAGTCAACTTTGACAAACACGCATCCAAAGAAGCTGCTTGGACAGCGATTGGACAAATCGGGAACGAAATTCTTTATGGAGCAAACTTTGCTGCTGTTGCTAAAAAATCGTCCGACGGCTTCAATGCAGACAAGGGTGGGGTGAACGACTGGACAACCAAGGGGAGCATCGTTCACGAAAAAGTCGACGAAGCAATTTTCAGCTTGCCGGTCGAAAATTTAAGTGACCGAATAGAATCCAAGGTCGGTTTTCACATTGTTCGAGTCTTGGAGCGCCGCAACGAAGGGCACATCCCGTTCAGCGAATCTCAAGACAAAATCAAGGCGAAAATCAAAAAGCAGAAGCAAGACGAATCGCTTAAGAAATACATCGAGACTTTGAAAAAAGAGGTTCCAGTAGAGCGATATCTGGAAAAGCCGGTTAGATAGCTAAACGACTAGAGCGATCTGCATGACAAGCTGCTTGCCATGAACAAATCTTAATGATTTTTGCTCCATACAGATCAAGGGTGGACTCAAAAAACAAAACGCCGATAAACCAAATTTGGCTGTTTACTTCACGAGGCGTGTCAGCATCTTGTTCCCACGGCCTCGAAATCCAAGATTGCTTGAACAGGATTTCGCTCGCCTGTCATGATGCCTTGCTTGTGTTTTTCAAAATGCAATCGATCGACGATGTTTACGTTTGATTTTTTGCTCGATTGCGGTAGTGTCGCGAGGTTTCGCCTCAACAAAATCTGGGAGGTAATCGGTGACTTTAAGGCGGACCAACTGTTTGTTGATTCGTTTTTCAATTTCCGTCAACACGTTGCCTTGTTCTTTTGTAATGAAACTGTAGGCGACCCCCTCGCGGCCCATTCGACCCGTTCGTCCCACTCGGTGAACGTAGTCATCCGAGAGCTCTGGCATGTCCATGTTGATGATATGCGAGATTCCCGAGACATCGATACCGCGGCCCATCACGTCCGTTGCGACGAGAATCGTAAATTTTCGATCACGGAAACTCTGCATCGTGCGATTTCGGGCACTTTGGCTCATATCACCATGCATGCACTGAACACCTTTCATGATCTTCAACAATTTTCGGTAGATCTTCTCAGTCCGAATCTTGGTTCGACAAAAGACAATTGTCTGCTCTGGTTGCTCTTTTTCCAAAAGCGCCATAAGCAAGTCCATTTTGAAAGGCTCTTCGATAAAGAAATAGTTTTGGTCAATCAAATCGGCGGAAACGTTCTTGCTTGAAAAGTTAACAAGCTTGGGGCGATACATATGCCGTTTTGCAAGCCTCAAAATCTCGTCAGGAACGGTCGCGCTTAGCAGTAAAGTTTGCCGCTCAGCTGGGCATTGCTTCAAAATCCACTCGATATCGGGAAGGAATCCAATATCAAACATGCGATCAGCTTCATCGAGTACAACGTAATCCAGATTGTTTGCGCGAAGAGCCCTTCGTTTGATGAGATCGATAAGACGACCGGGCGTGCCAACGACGATCTGTGGATTTCTAGCCAGTCGATCAACCTGCTGATTGATTGGTCTTCCACCATACGCCGCCACACTTGCGATATCACTTTTGAAAGAAAGCTTCTCAACTTCTGTCGTGACTTGTAGTGCAAGTTCCCGAGTTGGAACAACGACCAAGGCCAACGGTCCTTGGGAGGCATCAATGCCGGCCGTATTTTGAACCAACGGAATGGTAAACGCAGCCGTCTTTCCCGTTCCAGTTTGAGCTTGGCCAATCACATCGTGTTGCTCCATCACCAACGGAAACAATCCGGCTTGAATTGGCGTTGGAGCCACGTAACCAGCTTTTTTAAGAGCAGCACGCATATCCGGCGTAAGATCCATCGAATCAAAAGACAACTTGCATGTCCGTTTTGTCGTTGATTTTGGCTTCAGTGCGGATGGCTTCTTCGTCGAAGACTGTGACTCAGCAGATGGACGAGTACTGGATTGAGAAGATGAATGTTTGGACGATGGTCTTCTGACCGATGATTTTTTGATCAAAATTTTTCTAGTTTAATACGTAATGAATGTCGTTGAAAATTACGAACGTTCAGCCTCAATCCCGCCACGAAAACTGCTGAGCGTTGTGTAAGTCCGAGACGTTTATCCAACTTCAATTCAAAACGTCGAAAAACAGGACTCACCGATTTTGACTTACCGGATCCAACTTCGACTCCATGCGCGACTCGCTCATACTAAATCGAGAACCGGCGTTTGACACCCAAATTCTAACCCGACGCGTGAAAAACGTTCCTTGTAAACTTGAATTTGCACCCGCAACAAAATTTGGAGTGGTACGTTGTTCACGCTTCGGGTTAGAAAACGATAGAGGGTATACAAAACAAGGCTGCAGGATGCCCCACAGCCTTGTGTTTATTAAAACACGTTGCACGCGTTTTGTAACGTCAGATTATCGTGCAATTACTTCTTTTTTGCGGTTTTTGTCGCTTTTGTCTTCGTTGCAGTGGTCTTTTTGGCAGCAGGCTTCTTTTTAGGAGATGCTTTTGCGGTCGTGACCTTCGTTGATTTAGTGGTCTTCTTGGCCGCAGGCTTCTTGGTCGCAACCTTCGTTACGGCCGGTTTTTTCTTTGGAGATGCGGTGACGCGTTTGGTGGCCTTCGCTGGCGTTGCCTTCTTCGCAACAGTCTTCTTTGCTGGGGACTTTTTCGCTGCAGGCTTCTTTTTAGGAGATGCCGTTGCGGTTGTTTTCTTTGCGGTGCGTTTTGCGGTAGTCGTTTTGCTTGCGGTCTTTTTTGCGACCGACTTTTTTGCTGTTTTAGCTGCCATTATGGTGGCTCCCTTCTGTGACGTTAAATTACCATTTTCTTTCTCCCTAACGTCTCAGGAGAAAGCTGATAACGAACTCACGTGGGCTCGTCATGAACTAACCATCGCACAACATCCAAAAAACCAAACCAAGCGATTTTTGCTTGGATGCAATGCGTCTACTTTGGGTATTCAACCCAATTTGTGGATTGAACCAACTTTGCCTGTTTTTCGTCAAGTCCGATTCCGTAACTTGAGCATTTTTGTTGGTCTGTTACCGTTATAAAGTCTGTGCCGAAGTATTTCGATTTTCCGAGGGCACATTGAGATCGATCTGAAGTGCCCTGTTTCAATAGCATCCTTTCTCACAACAGCTTCCGAGAAGAATAACTGAAGGAAACCTACACCGAACGTTCAGGTGCAACAAACCTCATTTTTTACGACGTGAAAGAAAAAAATTGCAACAGCTTAGCGACGAATCCATTCTTGAACTTGAACAGATCTTCGAGTTGGCGATCAAGGCACAATCGGAACAGCAGGACATAAGCGATGATCGAAACAACGCGGAAACCTCGGCCGACATTAATCCTGATTTCTTTCAGCCAAATGGCACATCAAGTGAATTCAATGATCGATTAAGAAAATTTTTGCGAAATCACTTGCTTCACATACCAACGATTTATTCTCTGGTTTCGCAATTTCTTTCACAGTTGCCGACATCTTTTCTGGATGCCTTGGGAACACAGTCGCTTTCCGTTTTGAATTCGTCGGAAGACGGGCTTGATGATTCGTCTTTGGATTACGCCGAGGAATTTTTGTTGAAAAGCTCCCAAACCGGACGTTGGGAGTGGCTCGCGGTCTTGGCTTCATGCCAAACTCCGTCGGGCCTCGATATCTTTGTTCGCGAAATTGTCGACACACCACCGACTGATTCCACGGTTGTGATGAAAGCATTGGCCCCCCTGATGCGGCGAACCGATTACGAAGTCGAATGGCTGTTTCCAGGGCTATTCGAAGGCTTGAATCATTCTGATTTTGCACCGGCGGTATTTGACTTTGCTAACTTTTGCTTTCGAAACGGGCTCTGCGATGACCATCCAGCAAGCGAAAGAGCTGATGAGTTCCTGGTGTTACTGAGTAGCTTGACCAAACGGATGCTTGAAATTGAATCGGATCCGACTTCGTGGTCGGAAGATCCAAATCAAATCAGCAAGATGATTTCTGATTCGGTCGCGCTCATTGTCTCGCTTTGTGATGCGATGTCATTGATGCGATTCGAGCAATCGTTGGAGACGCTGCAAGAGACATTGAAAATCCGTCACCGTCGAATACGATCTGAAGCTGCATTTGCATTGGCAAAATTTGGTGAAGAAGAAGGCGCTAAACAGCTGCTGGAATTGGTGAAAGAACCCGTGTCACGCTTAAGAGTGATTCAATATGCAGAAGAATTGGGGTTAAGCGATCGAATTGCTGATGAGTTCACGACGTCGGTTGCAATCGCCGAAAGCGAACTGGCAATATGGCTTTCGCAACCCATCCAAATGGGCGTTCCGCCAACAATGATCGAATTGGTCGATGAACGAACCTGCTACTGGCCAGGATATGATGAGCCCATCGACTGCTTTTTATTCCGATTTCGATACCAATACGGTGAAAATAGCTTTAGCAACATCGCGATCGTTGGGCCGCTAATCCATGCCTTTCTCGCAAATCTCGAAGATCTTTCGATGGACGACGTCTACGCAGCGTTTGCCGGTTGGCAAGCTGAGCACGATGAGATCATCGAGCTCGACCTATCGAGCCTAACGCCGCATCGACAAACCGACTTGTTCAAACTGGAAAGACGCTTGAATGATTTCGGTTGTGGATCAATTCGCACCAAAATCCTCGCTGTATTTTTCGGAGAGGAAGTCGCGATCGCAGAATGCACTTACAACGATCATGCTTGCATTGCATTCGCCGATGGTAGCGAAGTCAGATGTTTTTCGTTGGCGAACGGGAAAAAACTCTCGTGTGATGAAATCTATTGCATCTACAAGGGGCACAAACTGCTGGAAGCATTCAATTAAACAGGCTGAATCGGCGTGATGAATGGCCGAAGTGGCCTAAACACCCCCAACACCAACCGCCTCAGAATGGTCGCCTTGATCGTTGCAATGCGACGTTTTGACCCATTCAAAAAAACTGTTTTTTTCGTGAAAACAGCGACAATCAGTATTATCGTTAAATTCCCATCTTTGGAATGGCGATTTACCAGAACAGCGAAGGTTTCGATCCATTCGAAACGAAACGTATCCCGTCAAAGATGGTTCAGGTAAATCAGAATGTCAGTCCGACGTTTTTCCACCAAGTTAAGCCTGTTGTGCCTAACTGCTATTGTGCTTTCCCTTTTCACTGGATGTGTTCCTTGGGCGAAAGGAATTCGCTCCATTGACGAAAGCGTCACAGATTGGCGTGATTTCGTTTGGGGTAAACGTGCATTCTTCAAGCGGTATGGACGCGATGCCTCTGGTCCCTTCATGGACGGATTTTTAGAGGGTTACCATGACATGTTACAAGGTGGCGATGGTTGCTTGCCTGTTGTTCCGCCTCGAAAATATTGGAGCTGGAAGTATCAAAGTGCAGGTGGTGCCGCAACGGTCAACGATTGGTTCGATGGTTATTCCGGCGGTGTCGCAGCAGCAAAAGAAGATGGTCTAGCCGAAATTTCAAAGATTCCAATTGCCTCGACCTACAGCGGAGCCAGTAACCCAACTGGAATTCTGAGCACGCCTGGCGTATACGGCGGATCGATAGGCAACGAAATGATGCCGATCGAAATACAACCGAACACCACGCCGTTTCCGGATGCAAGCATTCTTCCAAAGAATCCCATCATTCAGCCGACGATTGATCCGAATCAATCCACCGGCGTTTCGAATGATTATCGCCGACCCAACCGCGCGACAACCGCTCGATCTGGTGTCATGAAGGCAAGTGCCGCCATGCCGCTTCCATCGAACATGTCGATAACACCCATTCCCGTCACAACGATGCCGAAAATTGTTCCAATAATTTCAGGTCGGCCCATGTGGTCAAGTCAGCCGCCCATTTTAAACCAGTCGAACCGTGTGGCACCAACCTATTCTGGCTATCAGCCAGCTGTCGGCCAACCACTTCCAGCTTCATTCGGAGCCCGTCGTTAAGATTTTTATTTCTCAACGCCAAACATCTATGTCACATCAGTTCAAAACAAATCGCCGTTTTTGGAGTATTGTAAAAATGTCGACCTCGAACGACACAAACAATAAATTGAAGTCGCCCAAGAGCTTGTTGCTCGCTATGGCTTTGCTTTCACTTTGGGTTACCGGTTGCACTCAAATTGTTGCGCCAATTGACGCAATTCCTGCGGCCCGAGTGCCTAAAGAATTGCTGGTTCAGGCGACTAACAACACTCGCTCACTCGACTTTACTCGGTTGAGGAGACCCGCTGAACGCGAGTACAAAATCGACAAGGGTGATGTGCTCGGCATTTTCATCGATGGCGTTTTAGGAAATACCAACGAATCTCCTCCGATTCAGCTGCAATCCGCTGAAAGCGACTTGCCACCAGCGATCGGTTATCCTTACCCGGTTCGAGACAACGGTACACTGCCACTTCCTCTAATCAGTCCGATTTATGTTACCGGCATGACGATTGCCGAGGCTGAAGCGGCGATCAAACGAGCCTATGCTGACGCAGGGGTTTTGAAAAAAGTTGAGGACAAGCCTGAGATCACAGACGAAACCGATCCAACCGAAACGAAAAAAGCAGTTCCAGCGGACATCTCAGAGGTTCGGACGATTGTCACACTGATGAAGCGTCGAACCTACCGGGTTCTGGTCATTCGTCAGGATAATTTTGCAGCACAGAACGATGCAACCCAAAGCGGTCTGACCGTCCAGAAAGGCACATCCCAAGCGTTGAGTTCAGTGCTTCAATTAGAAGAAGGAAAAAACGACGTACTACAGGCACTTAGTCTATCCGGCGGCCTTCCAGGATTCAGGGCGAAGAACGAAGTCAAAATATACCGTGGCGGCTCGGAAAAGAACTATGCGGATGAAGATCGCAAAGTCCTTGAGCATTATCAAACCTATTTTATGAACTGCGATCCTTGCTTTATCCCACCCGATTTCGAGGCAGAAGATAATGCAATTCTGATTCCGCTCCGCCTAGGTCCGGGAGAAGTTCCGCAATTTAAACCGCAGGACGTAATCCTTAATGACGGCGATATCGTGGTTGTCGAATCACGTGAGCGAGAGGTTTTTTACACCGGTGGAGTGTTGGGCGGTGGCGAGTATCCACTACCACGCGACTACGACATCGATGTTTTGACCGCTATGTCAATCGCCAAACAAGGCTACGGAGCTCTTCAGCAACGGGGCGGTGGCGGCGGCGGAGGCGGCGGAGGCCA
>Ga0115566_10003014_pt1 | contig 13747 bp, 13 predicted proteins | sample COGITO_mtgs_1204_3_FD_87173 | JGI IMG/M metagenome (GOLD analysis project Ga0115566, IMG submission 87173) | Pelagic marine microbial communities from North Sea - COGITO_mtgs_120405 | ecosystem: Environmental > Aquatic > Marine > Epipelagic | place: Germany:Helgoland, sampling site Kabeltonne...
CCCCTAATATTGTTTAACGAAACCTAATGCCTTTTTGAACGCGTTCTCGGAACGAATTCACCGCCGTACTATAACAAACTTTTCCCAAAACATAAGCTTTTACAGGCTGAACTCAGAACTGCTTTAAACACACCAAACTCTGCAGCTTGCCCGCATCATCGTATTCAATCTCGAACCAGCCTTGGACACCATCTTGGGTTACAAAACGCCGCAGTAATTCTGCCGAGAATTGTAAACGCTGGCCATTTTCGGCGATCACAACAACGTGTCTAGCCTGACCAGAATAATAGCGCTGCATTTCTAGCGCTGAAATCCTAAGGGAAAACTGGTTCTTCATAGAGCAAGGAAATTAAAACGTTTCAGTTGCTAACACAACCTAACTGACTGACAAAAAAAACCCCGCGTTTGGCGGGGTTTTTTCATCAGGGGTTAGGCTACATCATGCCGCCCATACCACCCATACCACCCATACCACCCATATCAGGCATACCGCCGCCTGCAGGGGCATTTTCTTCGACCACATCGGTCACCATGCACTCCGTTGTGATCATAAGACCCGCAACGGATGCTGCCGCCTGAAGCGCTGTGCGCGTCACTTTGGCAGGATCTGGGATACCGAAGTCGATCATATTGCCGTACTCACCGGTTGCAGCATTAAAACCTTCGTTTCCGGAGAGTTGCTTGACCTTATCCACTACAACAGAGCCTTCGGCACCCGCATTCTCAGCGATTTGTCGAATTGGCGCTTCCATTGCACGACGACAAATGTTGATCCCAACATTTTGATCTTCATTATCGCCAACCAGGTCATCAAGGGCTGTCAGTGCTCGAATTAACGCAACACCACCGCCAGCAACGATCCCTTCTTCAACCGCTGCACGAGTTGAATGCAGAGCGTCTTCAACGCGTGCTTTCTTTTCTTTCATTTCTAGCTCAGAGCCAGCGCCCACTTTAATGACCGCAACGCCACCAGCAAGCTTTGCAACCCGCTCTTGCAGCTTTTCACGATCATAATCAGAGGAGGTTTCTTCAATCTGAGTTCGGATCTGCTTAACGCGTGCTTCGATATCGTCTGACGCACCAGAACCATCAACAATGGTTGTGTTTTCTTTCGTTAGGGTAATGCGCTTGGCCTGACCTAAGTCTTCCAAAGATGCGCCTTCCAATGACAAACCCACTTCTTCCGAAATGACCGTGCCACCCGTCAGAATCGCAATATCTTGCAACATTTCCTTACGTCGATCACCAAAGCCAGGCGCCTTGGCGGCCGCGACCTTAACGATCCCGCGCATGTTATTCACAACGAGGGTTGCTAAGGCTTCGCCTTCAACATCTTCGGAAATAATCATCAGAGGCCGGCCAGACTTGGCTACGGCTTCGAGAACCGGGAGGAGGTCACGGATGTTTGAAATTTTCTTATCAAACAATAAGACATAAGGATCTTCGAGCTCTGCGCTCATGTTTTCCTGATTGTTAATGAAATAAGGTGACAGGTACCCGCGGTCAAATTGCATGCCTTCAACCACATCCAACTCGTTTTCGATGCCTTGACCTTCTTCTACGGTAATCACGCCTTCTTTACCGACCTTCTCCATGGCTTCAGCCAGGATATCGCCAATCGCTGTGTCACTGTTTGCCGACACACTACCGACCTGCGCGATGGATTTAGGGTCATCACACGGTACAGCCAAGCCTTTCACGACTTCAACCGCTGCGGTCACCGCTTTATCAATACCGCGCTTGAGATCCATTGGATTCATGCCCGCCGCTACCGCTTTGAGCCCCTCGTTCAAAATCGCCTGAGCCAATACCGTCGCCGTCGTCGTGCCATCGCCGGCCACGTCTGACGTTTGTGAGGCAACTTCCTTCACCATTTGGGCGCCCATATTTTCGAACTTATCTTTGAGTTCGATTTCCTTGGCAACCGAGACGCCATCCTTCGTGACCGTTGGGGCCCCGAAAGACTTGTCCAAAATCACGTTACGGCCTTTAGGGCCAAGCGTTACTTTAACGGCATCTGCCAGGACGTTTACGCCTTTAAGCATTCTTTGTCTGGCTGAATCGCCAAACCGTACATCTTTAGCTGTCATATTAAATATTCCTTGTGTCGTTCTGTATAATGGGTGTCAAACCGATAAGAAAGCGCTTACTCAATAACGCCAAAAACTTCGCTTTCACTCATAACAAGCAATTCTTCACCGTCGACTTTAACGGTGCTACCGGCGTATTGGCCAAAAAGCACTTTGTCACCCACTTTCAAATCAACCGACTGAACGGACCCGTTTTCAAGCTTTTTGCCAGTACCTACGGCCAAAACTTCGCCTTGTGAGGGCTTTTCCGCCGCCGAACCGGGGATGACAATCCCACCAGCTGACTTGGTTTCCTCTTCCAGACGTCGTACGACCACTCGATCTTGTAATGGACGAATATTCATTCTGATCTCCCAAATTAACGTTAAACTGACCCGCTGGTCAGTTCGTTTTTATCTGAATTGAACCAGTTCAACCTTCTTTTCGACAGGCTTTCTGGCACTCTCCCCTAAGGAGTGCTAATAATAGGGTCACTTTTTCCAGAGTCAAGGGTCGGGCTTTAAATCAATTGAATTTGATCTGAGCGCCGGACGCCAGACACCCTCATTCAATTGCAAGGTTACTGAGGCAATGACCCTTCCATTAGACTTAAAACAAGCCATCTGGCAGGTTGTGGCCTCAATTCCAGCAGGCCGCGTTGCAACCTACGGCCAGGTTGCGAGTCTGGCAGGCCAACCTGGCCGGGCACGTTGGGTCGGCCGGTTGTTGTCGGAACTGCCAGAGGCGACAACCCTACCCTGGCACCGGGTGGTGAATGCCAGCGGTCAGATCACCAACCCGCATGGGTTGACGCAAGCTCGACGTCTTGCCCTTGAGGGCATCAACATCCATAACGCTCGACTGGTTCTCAAACAGTATCAATGGCAGCCTTAGCGCTGTTACCGCTTGATTGGCTAGGCTGGAACAAAGCGCACTGATTGGGTGTCGGTCGCAGACATTACCCCAAGGCGGCAGAGGCGGCCGCGTTGAGCCTAAAACCTATAACCAAAACCAGGGCATCATCGATGATCTAAAGGCGCCTCGCGCGTTCGTTGAATCAGATATAGCACCATCACGATAGCAGGAATCCCCAACACCCCGGTGCCCACGAAAAACAACGGGTAGCCGAAGCCGTCAACGACAATGCCCGAAAAACCACTCGTGAATTTGCCCGGCAGGGTCATTAATGAGCTAAACAAGGCATATTGTGTCGCGGTGTAGGCTGTGTGGGTTAAGCTCGACAGATAAGCGATAAAGCTGGTCGCCGCGATCCCGCCACTTAAGTTATCTGCTCCGATGATCAAGGCGAGCCAAATTAAATTCGGCTCGGTCAAAGCCAAAAGCGCAAACAACAGATTGGTCAAAGCGACCGCAACCCCACCGATCAGCAAGGTCATCAAAACACCCCAGCGAATCACCAAAATGCCGCCCAGAAATGATCCTAGGATCGACAAGGCAAATCCTAACCCTTTAGCAATATTGGCGATCTGGAGTTTGGTATAGCCTAAATCCAAATAAAACGGGTTGGCCATAATGCCCATCGTAATATCGCTGAGTCGATACAGCGCGATAAAACTGAGCAAGAACAACGCAAAACGGCCATTTCGAACGAAAAAGTCTGTAATGGGTGCGAGAAACAAACTCTGCAGCCCCGGCCACTTCGAGGGCGCCGCTTCAGATCCCGGCGCATATTCATCGTTCGCCAATGCGGGCCTCGGAATCAGCAAGGTGGTAACAATTCCAACGCCACCGCAGAGTGCCATCACTTGATAGGCCTGGGCCCAACCCAAATATTCTGCAGCGTAGAGCGCGCCGGCCCCGGAAACTAAGAGCGCCGATCGGTACCCAAGGATGTAGGCGGCGGACAACGCCGCTTGATCATGCGCCGGCGCGGCTTCGATGCGATAGGCATCAATGGCAATATCTTGAGTTGCCGATGAAAAGGCCACAACCAGTGCCAACAGCGCGAGAAACGTTAATTGAGCCGGACCAACCCAGCTCATCCCGACAAGTGCGAGCACAATACCAAGCTGTGCGAGCAGCATCCAACTTCGGCGCCGGCCTAATACCCGGTTCAACCAAGGCACCCTGAGACGATCCACAAAGGGCGCCCAGACCACCTTAATGGAATACATCATCCCAACCCAAGCAAAAAACCCGATCGCTGAGCGGCTCACACCTTCATCTCGAAGCCAAGCTGTGAGGGTCGAAAATACCAACAGATAAGGCAGCCCTGCGGAAAACCCAAGAAAGGCCAAAGAGACCACCACAGGTTTGCGGTAAACCAAGAAGGCTTCCAGCCAAGTTGGCCGCCCTCCGGTAAGCTGAGGTGGCATCAATCTCTGAAGTTCTGGTACTGCAGTGGGACCTCATAGCCAGCTGCTTTGATCTCAGCCATCACAGTCTGAAGGTCATCACGCTTCTTACCCGTCACCCGCACCTGATCGCCCTGAATCGCGGCCTGCACCTTTAACTTCTTATCCTTGATGAGTTTGACAATTTTTTTGGCAAGCAGTGTCTCAATGCCTTGCTTCATCGCAACCGTCTGGTGCAACAATTTACCACTTGGCACAATTGCCCCGGGATCCATCACCATGGGATCAACCGAGCGCTTGATTAATTTTTCTCGAAGAATATCCATCATCTGATCGAGCTGGATATCGGCTTGAGCCGTGAGCTTAATATCGCTCCCCAGTCGCTCAAAAGACGCCGTAATGCCTCTAAAATCATATCGCGTCGATAATTCTCGATTCGCCTGATCGACTGCATTGTGCACCTCTTGTAGGTCGACTTCCGACACCACGTCGAATGAAGGCATGGGCAGCGCTCCTATTATTAAACCGCTGTAGCATATCAGAATCGCAGCATTTTAATGAATCAAACCCAGCTTCGAACTGAGACTATTAGCGACGATTCACGTACACTGACCCATCTAAACTTAGAGATTGGTTATGGGCAAGCGACTGTCAAAAATCTACACCCGCACCGGCGATCAGGGCGAAACCGGCCTGGGCGATGGCAGCAGAATTCTTAAGAATCAACCCAGGGTGGTTGCCATGGGTGATATCGATGAACTCAATGCCCATTTAGGTCTCTTGATCGAGCAGCTGAACCAGTCATCCATCACAGAATGCACTGATTGGGTCCCCTTTCTCCGATACTGCCAGCATCGAATATTTGATTTGGGAGGTGAAATTTCTATTCCTGGCTTTGAACTCATCCACAGCGACCATGTTGCACTCATTGAGACCGAGCTGGATAAATTGAATGAGCCTTTAGCGCCCTTGGAAAATTTTATTCTGCCAGGCGGCTCACTCCTCATTGCCCAGTGCCATGTTGCTCGATGTACCTGTCGCCGGGCCGAGCGAGCCGTGATCACCCTCGCCGAGACCGAAACCATCAATGCCGAAGGCCTCAAGTTCTTGAACCGTTTCTCAGATTTTCTCTTTGTTTTGTGCCGCTCGATCGCCGTTGCCACTCAGACACCGGAAGTCCTTTGGCAGAAGGACCATTTGAGTCCCAGCGCCCAATAATTAAATCGCGAGCAATCGAACATCGCTGAGTTGTCGACAGAGCTCGACCATGAATCGAGCCGCTTCCGCGCCGTCGATTGCGCGGTGATCGTAGCTCAAAGCCAGCGGTAAGATCTTTCTGGGCTCAAGCGCGCCCGCAACGTACCGCGGCAGCACCTGCGTTCGCGCAACCCCTAAGATTGCGACCTCGGGACTGTTGACAATGGGTGTAAACCCGGTGCCACCAATCCCGCCTAGGCTCGAAATGGTAAAGGTCGTGCCTTGCATTTGACCCGGCAACAGCTTTTTGCTTCTGGCCAGTTCCGCAAGTTCGGCCGCGCTGCGCGCCAGTGCCGCGATTGACTGCAACTCCGCACTTTTAACGTTCGGCACGACCAATCCGTTGGGTGTCTCGACCGCAATGCCAATATTAAAAAACCGTTTCACCACCCAATGCTCAAATGCCGGGTCAATCGATGCATTAAACCTGGGGTATTTCTTAAGCGCCTGGATGACAGCCTTGATCACGAAGGCAAGGGGCGAGATTTTGATATCGCCAGGCGCGAGCGCCTCATTCAGACCGGCGCGAAACGTTTCGAGATCGGTAATGTCCGCCTCATCAAAGTGCGTCACCTGAGGGATCGATTGCCAACTGTACTCCAAGTTTTTGGCTGAAACCCGACGGATTCGACTGAGCGGCTCAAAAACCACTTCACCAAACTGACTAAAATCCGGTAAAGGTTTTTGCTTGGGACCGTTGCCCGCCGCTTGCTCGGATTGATGTAACCGTGCTTTGACAAACTGCTGGACGTCTTCTTTTAAGATCCGTTGACTGGGCCCGGTCCCCTGAACCATGGATAACGCAACCCCAAACTCACGAGCCAATTTTCGCACCGCCGGACCTGCATGCACTGCTTGGTCTGATTCTCGGGCCCTCTCCCGCGCACTTGAAGCTCTATCCTGAGAGTGCGCATCCGGCATCTCGCCAAGGCGTCTACCTTCTTCTGCAAACGGCTGCGCCGCCTGATCTGATAACCCGTTGGGCGATTCAAGCGGTGTTGTTGGCAGCGCAGGGATTGCGTCAGCGGACGCCACAGCCGCCTCGCTTGTAACCGTCAACTGAACTGCGACTTCTCCGCCCCTCACTTGATCACCGACATTTAGATCGATCGAGACCACCTGCCCTGCCGACGCCGCCACAATCTCCATGCTGGCTTTATCCGACTCAAGGAGCATCAAAACTTGGTTTACGACAACTTCCTCCCCAACCTGGCAGTGGACTTCGATAACTTCGGCATCCTCAATTTGACCCAAGTCTGGAATAAAAATCGCGACCGTCTGAGCTGTGCCCACTTCCAAAACAGCTGCAGGCGCATCATCCGAGATCTTCGACGCGTCGGAGGCTTGATCTAGAGCCTGCGCCGATCCGTTGCCCGCATCCGCGTCAGAACGCACCGAGTCGATCAGGTCGGTCTCGACCTTGACCTTGCGATCATCAGTGGCGCCTTCTGGCTCTGACGCCTCCGGACCCAGCGCAGCGCTCGCATTGGTTTCAATGGTGAGCAGCACATCGCCTTCCTTGACTGTCATGCCAGGTGTCATGAGAACCGATACAACAACGCCATCAAATGCTGCTGGCAATTCAACGCTCGCCTTATCGGACTCCAGTACCACCAAGGACTGATTCTGCTTTACCGCATCGCCAGCCGCGACCAGGACCTCGACCAATTCGATCCCTTCAGCTTCGCCCACGTCTGGGACGCTAATCTGTTTAAGTGCCATTACAGGGTCACTGGCTCTGGACTTGTCGGATCGATGTCCCAACGCGCTCGGGCTTGCAAAACAACCTCAAGGGCAATGATGTTGGACGCCGCCAACGCCTGCAGCGCAGTGTAGGCAATCGAGAACCGATCGACTTCGAAGTGACGACGCAACTTCTCACGGGTATCACTTCGACCAAAGCCATCGGTTCCGAGCACATGATAGTCACCCTGAATTTGAGCCCGAATTTGATCCGCATAGAGCTTGATATAGTCCGTCGCGGCAATCACAGGGTAGCCGCTGTCGCCAAGGCAATCCTCAACATGACTCTGCCGAGCCGGCTGATCCGGGTTTAATCGGTTCCAGCGCGCAACCGAATCACCATCTCGTTTGAGTTCGTTGAAGCTCGTCACGCTAAAAATGTCAGAGAAGACCTCGAACTCGGATTCCAAAATGTCCGATGCCGCCAACACTTCTCGTAAAATCGCTCCCGAGCCTAAAAGTTGAACCCGCTTCTTAGAACGCTTTGCTTTACTTGAAGCGGCTTTGAGTAAATACAGACCACGCTTGATACCCGCTTCACAACCCTCGGGCATTGCCGGCTGCTGATAATTTTCGTTGGTAATGGTGATATAAAAATACTTAGGCTGCTTTTCAACAAACATCACTTGCAGGCCATGCTGAATAATCACAGCAAGCTCGTACGCATACGTTGGGTCATACGACACGCAATTCGGCACTGTGCCAGACAAAATATGACTGTGTCCGTCTTGATGCTGCAAACCCTCTCCGTTGAGCGTCGTTCGACCCGAGGTGCCGCCCAATAAAAATCCGCGAGCACTGAGATCGCCTGCCGCCCAACACAGATCCCCGATCCGTTGAAAACCAAACATAGAATAATAAATATAAAACGGCACCAGCGTTTGCGCATGATTGGAGTAGGAGGTTGCAGCCGCGAGCCAAGCCGCAAATGCGCCACCTTCGTTGATCCCCTCTTCCATAACCTGACCATGTTGGTCTTCACGGTAAGACATGATCTGACCCGTATCGACGGGCTCGTAGAGCTGCCCCACGCTCGAGTAGATACCCAGCTGCCGGAACATGCCTTCCATTCCGAAGGTTCGCGCTTCGTCTGGCACAATGGGGACAATCCGTTCACCGAGATGGGGGTCTTTCACCAAAATAGAAAGCAAGCGGACAAATGCCATCGTGGTCGAGATTTCACGATCGCCCGAGCCTTGGGTAACGGGTGCAAAGGCCTCTAAATCCGGAATGGTTAAGGCGTCAAAATGGTTCAGCCTCGAGGGGATCGCGCCACCCAACTTTTCCCGGCAGGTTTTTAAATAACGCAGCTCAATTGAATCTTCGGGCGGCCGATAATAAGGAATGGCTTCTAGGTCCTCATCGTTAATAGGGATGTCAAACCGATCTCTAAACTCGCGCAATGCTTTGGTATCGAGCTTCTTGACAGAATGCGTAAAATTTTGGGCCTCTCCTGCCAAACCGAGCCCATAGCCTTTAACGGTTTTCGCAAGAATAACGGTTGGCTGACCCTTGTGGGCGACCGCTGCAGCATAGGCGGCGTAGACTTTATACGGATCGTGACCACCCCGATTGAGCCTCGAAATTTGTTCATCCGTAAGATCAGAGACCATTTCAGAAAGCTCTGGATGCGCGCCGAAAAAATGCTCGCGGACATAACCGCCATCGTGGCTTTTGTAGTTCTGGTAATCGCCGTCGACCGCGTCGTCCATCCGCTGCTGCAGCAGACCTTGGGTATCCTTCTCGAATAAAGCATCCCACTGTCGTCCCCACACCACTTTAATAACATTCCAGCCAGCGCCTCGAAAAGCGCCTTCAAGCTCTTGAATAATTTTACCGTTACCTCGAACCGGGCCATCCAACCGCTGCAAGTTGCAATTCACCACAAAGATCAGATTATCAAGACCTTCGCGACCGGCCAGAGAGATGGCGCCGAGTGATTCGGGCTCATCCATTTCGCCATCGCCGATGAAGCACCACACTTTGCGATCACTCTCGGGCGCAAGACCTCGATTCACAAGATACTTCATGATGTGCGCTTGATAGATCGCCTGCAAAGGTCCAAGCCCCATCGAGACGGTCGGAAACTGCCAGTATTCCGGCATCAACCAAGGATGCGGATAGGAGGACAAACCATCACCATCGACTTCCTGCCTAAACCGATCGAGCTGATCCGCTGACAAATGACCTTCTAAGAAAGACCGGGCGTAAATCCCGGGTGCACTGTGGCCTTGGATATAGAGCAAATCCCCTGGCAACCCAGGCTGATTGGCTCGGAAAAAGTAATTAAAGCCAACATCGTACAAAGTCGCCGACGACTGAAACGTCGAGATGTGACCACCCAAGGTGGCGTCTTTGATATTGGCGCGCATCACCATCGCCATGGCATTCCAGCGGATCAAACTGCGGATATTTCGTTCGACAAAAAGATCGCCGGGCATTCGGGCTTCTTTGTGTACTGGGATGGTATTTCGATAGGGGGTGGTAATCGCGTAGGGTAATTGTGAGCCTTGTTCGGTCAATTTGACCGACAATTTTTGCAGCAAATATTGAACACGCTCAGCGCCTTGCGTCTTCAAGACCGACGACAGCGCGTCGAGCCATTCCTGCGTTTCTTCAGGATCTGAATCCATTGATTCAATTTCATTCATAAGGACTGACCGATAAACTCAATTGACGAAAACCATTACCCGTCATTCACCGCGAGTATAACTTACCCAGATTCGGCCTCCAAATGAATGGCCCTGCAGAGCGCCGTAATACCCGACAGAATGCGACGAGCGGGACGACTGAGCAGATCCGATTCGACGCGTTGAATCGTTGCCTCCGGCAGAAAAGTCTGCCACTTGGCTTGCCAGGGTAGCACCCCTGTTTGATTGGTCACGAAAACAATGACGTCAGGTTGCCCCGACAAAACGCTCTCCAATGTCACAACAGGCACCTCGGAGACCGCGTCCGAGAATAAATTATCCCCGCCGCAGACCGAAACCGCCTCCCCCATATAATGATGGTCGCTGACAGTAAACAATTGATTCTCGGCGATCTGAAGAAAAACCCGCGGGCTCGGCCGAGGCGCATAGCGCGCCCGTAATTGATTCAGCGATGCCGTAAATTCTGCTTCGATCAAAGCCCCTCGTGCACCCTGACCGAGCGCATCACCCAACGTCCGATAGGCTTGACCAATGCTCTTCAGGCCTTTGATTTCCTGGCGCTGCACCAAGAAGCCGAGTGCTTCTAGCTTGCTCAGCGTCCTTGGGGCACCGCCCTGCCACGCTAAAATACGATCGGGCGCGAGATTTATAATCCGTTCAACATTCAGCTGAAAGGCATCTCCCACTCGCGGGAGGTCCGACGCGTCAGCCGGAAAATCAGAGTAACGCGACACGCCAACCAACTGCTGGCCCAACCCAAGATCATAAATCATCTCGGTCAAGTGCGGCGCCAACGAAATCAGCCGCTCGTCCGATGCGGCCTGAACAGACCAAAGTGCGAGAAGAACAACAATCGCAAGCGACCAAGATTGCTTTGACCTTGAGGACTGCGCCAAAAAAACGGCTCGGTTCGCCACTTATGACAGCAGCGTCAGCAGCGCCGCCAGTCCGATCCAGCCGAAAAACAAGCGACTGATCAGTCCCTCAAAATCCTGAAGCCAATCCAAATACCCAGCGGAATCGAGCTCGGTTTCGGGCTCAAACTCGGGCGCAAGCCCAAGACAAACCCCGGCATGCAAAAGATCCCCTTCATCGATTGACCAATCCTTCAGACTGGCAATAAAAAACGGCCAGCCCTCTCGAAAACGCCCAACCAACGCCAACAGTAATAATGAAACTCGAATGCTCAATCCGATCAACCAGCGCGAGATCGCTTGAGCGTCCTCAACAACGGTCGCCCCCAACGCGTTGGGATTTGCTTCACCGCTATTGCCTTGCCGCTCATAATGACGCTGAAGAAAACAAAACAAGGCGCCACCGGGTCCCAGCAGCAGATACCAAAAAACGTAAACAAAGAAACCTTGATGCAGGTTTGATAATAAACTGCGCAGCGTTTGACCCTGCGCGTCAGCAAGCAAAACATGCTCGGAGGTCGACTGACGGGCTTCAACCTGCAAGGCATCAAAGGTCATTTCCGGCGAGGGTGCATGCAAAACAAAAAGCATGACACCCAGATGCAGCAACAATGCCGGCAACCCAAACAAAATCGTCTCAAAACCATTCGAAACCCAGGCAAGCACTAAGGCGGGCAAGACAACACCCGCAAGGTAAGCTGCTGCGCCGGACAGCACACCATTAATCCAGCTGAACCAGTTTGCCGGGTAGCTGCCGGCTATCCTTGGAAGCGCCCCCCACCAGTACCGTACAGCCAGTAAAAAGAGTAAGACCACGATGAAAGCCATCGAATCATCCTTTATCGATCGTTGAAACCCCCTAATTTACACCAGAACCCTCATAGGATCTGATGTAAATTAGCAGCAATGCCAGAATTTTTCCCAATCAAAAGACGGCCCCGGGTCTGTCTTTCGCCCTGGCGCAATGTCCGAATGTCCAACCACAGCACGCGCAGGTATCTGATAATGGTCTTGCAAGGCTGAAACAACCGACCCCAAAACCTCGTATTGAACCTCGCGATAAGGCGCCGTATCCGTGCCTTCAAGCTCGATCCCGATACTGAAATCATTACATCCTTGCCGACCTTGATAGGTGGATGCGCCCGCGTGCCAAGCACACTGATCAAACGCAACAAACTGCATCAGCGCGCCGCACCGACGAATCAGCAGGTGCGCCGAGACGCGTGCCGCCGTTAAATCCGAGAAGTCCTGGTGCGCTTGCCCTGATAGGGTACCCATAAAGAGCGCTTCAACATACCGGCCGCCAAAATGGCCGGCTGGCAAGCTGATACAATGCACGACGATAAGACTAATTTCGCCGTCCGGCCTTGGGCCGGTATGCGGCGAAGAATACTGACGCGCAGCCTCGATACGGTGGTTTATAATCTGATATCTGGCGCTCACGTCGGCTGATCCTCAGCGATAACAGGAGAGATAAGAAAGCATGGCTGGGATTACACAACTAGGCAAGGCCATGATGACATTGGGCTGTCTCTTATTCATCGGCTTGATGAGCCTTTGGTTTGGAGAGATTGAAGAGGACCGCTCCTACCCCAATCGAACGCCGACTAGCCTTACCGAGAATGGCGTGATCGCAGTTACACTCAAACAGGATCGCCAAGGCCACTATACCGTCAGCGGCCTGATCAACAATGCGCCCATCGATTTCTTGATTGATACGGGCGCAACCGAAGTTGTGATTCCCGCAGGATTGGCAGAACGCCTCAACCTGGCGCGAGGACGCGCCAAGCGCGCAAGCACCGCCAACGGCCCCGTAACCGTTTACCAGACCAATCTTGAAAAATTGTCAATCGCCGACCTGCACTTCGACAACGTCTCGGGTGTGATCAATCCTGGCATGCGGGGCAACGCAGCCCTGCTTGGGATGAGCGTTTTGAAAAACCTCGAATTAACACAAACTGGCAACACCTTAGTCCTAAAGAGAAAACAATAATGGATTACGTAACCCAAACCAGTCTCAAGTCCGTGGTAGATGCCGCGATCGCGGAAGACCTTGGCAGCGGCGACCTTACGGCCCAACTCATTCCTGAACAAGTCCAGGCAACGGCCACCTTAATCTGTCGAGACGCGGCGGTCATTGCCGGGATCCCTTGGGCAGAACAGGTGTTCAAAACAATTGACCCGAGCCTTTGCCTCACGTGGCGAATTGAGGATGGCGCTTGGACCAAAGCGGGTGCCACAGTTATGACCTGTTCAGGCAACGCGCGATCGATTCTGACGGCCGAGCGCACGGCCCTAAATTTTTTGCAAACCTTATCGGCAACCGCAACCGCCACCCGAGCACTGGTCGATAAGATTGCCCATACCAAAGCTCAGCTGCTGGATACTCGAAAAACGCTGCCGGGTTTGAGGCTTGCGCAAAAATACGCGGTACTTCAAGGCGGTGGACACAACCACCGCATGGGTTTGTATGACGCCTTTTTAATCAAGGAAAACCATATCCTCGCAGCGGGCGGGATCGGCGCCGCGATCACTCGAGCACGGGAGATCGCCCCGGCAACCCGTCTTGAAATCGAGGTCGAGTCTCTCGCGGAATTGGCAGAGGCAATCCCAGGCAAACCCGATTGGATTATGCTCGACAATTTTTCCTTGGCGGAACTGATCGAGGCGGTTGAATTAACGCCCGACACCATCAAACTCGAGGCCTCAGGCGGTATTGAGACAGCCGAAGATCTGATCAGGATCGCCGAAACCGGCGTTGACTATATTTCCGTCGGTGCCCTCACCAAACACTGTCG
>Ga0115566_10003019_pt1 | contig 13727 bp, 10 predicted proteins | sample COGITO_mtgs_1204_3_FD_87173 | JGI IMG/M metagenome (GOLD analysis project Ga0115566, IMG submission 87173) | Pelagic marine microbial communities from North Sea - COGITO_mtgs_120405 | ecosystem: Environmental > Aquatic > Marine > Epipelagic | place: Germany:Helgoland, sampling site Kabeltonne...
AGTCTTCAGCCCATTCATCCCACGCCTGTGGTGGGCATGGTGGGACTGGTGGAAGATCTCGACTGCTCTGGAGGTTTGGCTTGGCGCCAACCTGGCGATCTTGTGGTGCTGCTTGGTGTCTCCACCGACGAGGAGGGGAATGAAGGCCTTGGCTTGGCAGGCAGCAGCTATCAGGGAGTTGTTCATGGGTTGCTGACTGGCCGGCCTCCGAATGTGGATCTGGAGTTGGAGGGTCAAGTTCAAGCCTTGGTCCGTCAGGCGTTTTCGCAGGGTGTGTTGGCTTCAGCTCATGACAGCAGTGATGGTGGTTTGGCCATAGCGCTTGCGGAAAGTGCCCTGGCCTCCGGCCTTGGTGTTGATCTCAACCTGCCGCATGGGTCTGCTCGCCTGGATCGTGTTTTGTTTGCTGAGGGTGGTGCACGCATCGTTGTTTCGGTTCGTTCAGAACAGCGCAGTGCTTGGCAAGCCTTAGTGGCCTCGCAAGAGCATCAACGTGTTCCTGTGACAGAGCTTGGAACTGTTGCCGACCATGGTTGTTTCCGTTTAGCAGTGGGAAAATTGCCAGTGATTGATCTTTCTGTTGAGACGCTGCGAGAGCAATACGAACAAGCAGTTCCCCGTCGCCTCGGAGCGGTTTGATGCAGAATCTTGAGACCCATCCGAAGTCGAGGCGACCGGTGCATCAGCTCGAGCTAGAGCGTCCCGATCGCATGGAAGAAGCCTGCGGTGTGTTTGCTGTTCAGGCCCTAGAGCAGCCGGTGGCCAACCTCGTTTATTTCGGTTTATACGCCCTGCAGCATCGCGGTCAGGAATCTGCTGGCATTGCTGTTTTCAACAACGGAAAGGTCAGGCTCCACAAGGACATGGGCTTGGTCAGCCAGGTGTTTGATCAGGATGTGCTCGAGCGCATGCCTGGTGCTCTAGCCGTTGGCCATAACCGTTATTCCACCACCGGGAGTAGCAAGGTTTGCAATGCCCAGCCCGTGGTCCTGATGACCCGTCTCGGCCCCTTCGCGCTGGCGCATAACGGCAATCTTGTGAATGCAGCAGAGCTGCGAGCTCAGGTGGATGACGGTGAGGTGGAGTTCACCTCCACCACGGATTCGGAGTTGATCGCTTACGCGGTTCAGCAAGCTGTGGATGGGGGCTTGGATTGGACAGAGGGGATTAAGGCGGCCGCATCCCAGTGCCAAGGAGCTTTCAGCTTGGTGATTGGAACGTCAGATGCCCTGTACGGCTTGCGTGATGGCTATGGGATTCGGCCCCTGGTGTATGGCTACCTCGGTGATCAAGACCGTGGGCATTGGGTTCTCAGTAGCGAAACCTGTGGGCTCGACATCATTGGTTCGCCGTTCGTCGCGGATGTGGAACCTGGCGAATTAGTGGTGTTTCGTTGCGGGGACCCCACACCAGAACGTCATCGCTGGATTGAACCCACCACACGGATGTGCGTGTTTGAAATGATCTATTTCGCTCGCCCCGACAGTCGTTTCTTTGGTGAATCGCTCTACAGCTATCGACAGCGCATCGGCCAGATCTTGGCCCGTGAATCGGCAGTTGAGGCGGATCTCGTGATCGGTGTCCCTGATTCCGGAATTCCAGCTGCGATCGGTTATTCCCAAAGCAGCGGCATTCCCTATGCCGATGGATTGATCAAAAATCGCTATGTCGGCCGAACCTTCATCCAGCCGACCCAAGCGATGCGTGAAGCCGGGATTCGCGTGAAGCTCAACCCACTTCCAGATGTTTTAAATGGCAAACGGGTTGTGGTAATTGATGATTCGATTGTTCGTGGAACGACCAGTAAGAAATTGGTTCAGGCCCTCCGTGATGCAGGCGCCATTGAAGTGCACATGCGCATTAGTTCCCCACCGGTGACCCATCCCTGTTTTTACGGCATCGACACCGATACGCAGGATCAGCTGATCGCTGCTCGACTCACGCTTAAAGAGATCGAGGAGCACCTCAAGGTGGATTCCTTGGCCTATCTCAGCAAAGAAGGAATGGTGGAAGCGGCGCACGCGCAGTCGGAACATTTCTGTACCGCTTGCTTCGATGGGAACTATCCGGTTCCGATGGACGCTTCGATCAAAGCGAGCAAATTAATGCTTGAACCAGCAGGGGTGGCAGCAACGAATCTCTGATCAGCTGATTAATGGCACCAATCGCAGGATTGATTCGTTGTCTTTGAGCGTGAGCTGATTCTCCTCGTTTACTTTCAGTCGTCCGTGGCGACCGTTTGATGTCACCACACCAATCAGGGAATCAGCGAGGCAAGCCGCCGCAATCCGTTCCGTTCCACTGCTGGATTCTGAATTCAGTTCCCAGCCGATTTCACCGAGATCGCCCCGTTTGCAATGCCGGATCGTCGTGAGTTCCAACCAGTGCAGACGCCCTGTTTGGCTCGCCAGCAAGATGCTTGTAGGTCGTTCAGCGTGCCCTGCGATTGCGGTGACCAGTTGTTCGCCAGGGAGTAGACGCATGGTGATCGGTCCTTGGGCCAGCTTGCCCATCAACGGCAGATTGGTTTCTCCTGCTTGCAGACGAAGAACCCTGCCGATATCGCTGATGAGGACCACATCAGCGCCGTCTTGACAGATCAAGGCCGCTTTTAGGCTCACGCCTTCCTTCAGTTTTAAAACGGTGGCAGCTCGCCCCGACAATTCCTGAATGTCCTTGAGAGGGAGCCGTTTGAAGCGGCCATCACTGGTCAGCAGGCCCAGGGATTTCGTTTCATTGGCGTTGACATCCTCCGGATTGGGCAAAGGCAAGAGGGACACCACCTCATCGCCTTCAAGGGCTGTGGGTAGGAATCTCTCCAGGGTTCCTTGTTGCTGCCCTGCAAATTCCCAGCGCACAAGTGCGACACGACCGCTCATGGTTACGGCCAACAGCCGCGGCGGCGGCTGGATTGGCAGGCTAATCAGGGCTGGAGATGGTTCATCTCCCATCGGAACTGGATCGTTGAGATGCAGGCGTCCCAGCAGCTGAGGACTCACGATTTTTACTTGACCATCGTCTTGAATCAGCAGTCTTGAATCGCTAGGGAGGGCATCTAGGGCCTGGCGCCTCTGTAATTCGGCATTGGGCCTTTGGCTGGCGGCCCGCTCGGCAAGCAGGTGGTCACCACCTTCCACCAGTCGGGTGCGTCTCGGCGTTGCAAAGCGTTTTTTTAGTTGGCGCAGTTCTTCGATCAGGGCATCAAGCAATTGGTCGCGGTTTTCCAGCAGCAGGGTGAGTCGCTGTCTTTCCTTGCGAAGATCGTCTGCCTCCTTACGCAGGCTTTCCTGTTCCAAGCCTGTGAGCCTGCGCAATGGCATGGCCAATACGGCATCAGCTTGCCGTTCGCTCAGATCGAAATGCACCATCAAGCTCGCCCGTGCCTTGGTGGCATCTCTGGCTTCTTGGATCATGGCGATCACCTGTTGTAGTGATGCCAGGGCGGTGGTCAGGCCTTCTACCACTTCAAGACGATCTTCTGTTTTGCGCAGCGCATGGTTGGTACGCCGAATAATCGTGAGCTCTCTGTAATCCAGGAAGGTTTGGGGGAGCTGCCGCAGCGTTAGTTGCTGGGGTCTGCCATCGACCAGGGCCAGCAGGATTGCGCCGAAGTTGCTTTGCAGTGACGTGCGCCGTTGCAAGTCGGTCAGCACCGTTTCTGGATCGGCATCACGCCGGAGCTCCACCACCACGCGCATCCCCTCACGGTCACTTTCATCACGGATATCGGCAATGCCACCAATTTTTCCGTCGTTGACGTACTCAGCCAGTTTTTCAATCCAGCCGGCCTTACTCAGCTGGTAGGGGAGCTCGGTCACGATCACAGCGTTTCGCCGATGCTTTCCTTTGCCGGGATGCACCTCCTCAACATGGGCCACGCCACGCATGGGAATGCTGCCTCGGCCTCGTAAATACGTTTCGCGAACGCCGCTTCCCAGAAGCACTTCTCCGCCGGTGGGGAAATCGGGTCCAGGGATCAGCTTTAAGACGTCCTCTTCGCTTAGATCGGGGTTTTGAACCAGTGCAATCAGACCATCCACCACCTCGCCGAGGTTGTGGGGAGGGATGCTCGTGGCCATGCCAACAGCGATGCCCGAGCAGCCATTGAGCAGTAAAAACGGAAGCTGGGCGGGAAGAACCGTGGGTTCCTGTTGGGACCCATCAAAGTTGGAGGCAAAATCGACGGTGTCGTCGCCGATTTCATCGAGTAAGCCCTCGTGGGAGATCCGCGCTAGTCGCGTCTCGGTGTAACGCATGGCCGCCGGCGGATCGTCATCCACCGAGCCAAAGTTGCCGTGACCATCGAGTAAAGGGTGACGGCTGGAAAAGGTTTGAACCAAACGCACTAGGGCGTCATAAACCGCTTGATCACCATGAGGGTGGTACTTACCAAGCACGTCCCCTACAACGCGGGCACATTTCCGATAGGGGCGGTCTGGGGTTAGCCCCAGTTCATGCATCGCAAACAGAATTCTGCGTTGGACGGGTTTCAGTCCATCACGCACATCAGGGAGCGCTCGGCCCACGATCACGCTCATCGCGTATTCGAGATATGAGCGCTGCATCTCGTGATGCAGGGCGATCGATTGAACGCGCTCCTCGGCCATCCTGCAGGGAAATAAGAGGGCAGTCGGGTGTCAGCCTACAGATCTTCTCCTGCTTGACCAGAGTTTTGGTTAATTAGCGCTTTTTGGATCTGCATTCGCTTCAGCACGTTCGACGGCGTTTTGAAGGCTCGGATTCTTGAAAAGCTCAGCTGTCGCTCGGCGTAATTTCAAGCCCCAAAGTTGTTTTTTTTGGTGGCCAGGCAGCACGTAATTTGGAGATTCAGCAAGAGCTTTTTGAGCGAGCTTCAACGATTCCTGATCACCAGGATTCACTTTGTTCAATGCGGAAGCAAGGGCCAGCATCGGCTCTGGGTTGGCATTGATCGCTAAGACGGAACGCCAGCGGCGAATGGCTTCCTTGGTGTTTCCCATTTCAAACAACACCAGGCTTTGGTTGTTTAAGGCTTCCCAAAAACTGGGCTTAATCGCTGTTGCGCGTTCAAAAGCTTTGAGGGCCCGCTTTTGATCGGATTGCATCACCCTGGCGTTGCCAAGATCGAAGTAGGCCGTTGCGTTTTTTGGATCCAGACTGAGTCCGCGATCCAACAGGGGGATGGCGTCGTCGGGTCGGTTGTCACGCAACGCTAAGGATGCTTCTGCGAACCAAAGCCCTGCATTATTTGGGTTGAGTGATTTCGCTCGGGCCAGGGATCCGGCTGCGTCATCGATTTGTTCGCTACGGAGTTGGGCCTCAGCCAACACAGACCAGAGCCGTTCATCGTTGGGTTGTAAGCGCACGGCTAGAGCGGCTAAGCGGGCGGCTTCTTTGGGTTGTCCAAGCCTTAGCAATTGCGCTGCAGTGCGACCGATGCCGATCCCAGCCCCCTCTAACTCTTGGCTGCTGGGCGTGAAGACATAGGGGATGAGGGCTTTGGCTGGTTCAGCGCTGCACAGACCGATCGCGCTCATCAGAGCGGCTAACGCCCAAGCTTTATTGAAAAATTGGCTTGAACGCCGATGGGATCCCATCACCGAATCTCAGATGAAAACAGGGTAGGTGGATCTACTGACTTTGCTGAAGCGGCATTGCGTCGCCACATCCAAGGTTTGATGCGTCTGAGTGCGGATCCGCGCAACTTCTGATCCCAGGTTGCCGGATCCCATTGTTCAACCTGCGCAGCGCTTAGATCTAAGACCCAGGGACGGGGCTGGACCTCTGGATCTTGACTCGATGGAAGCTCCTTTTGATTGAACGGACAGACGTCCTGGCAAATATCACAGCCAGCGACCCATGGACCCATCCCAGTCTTAATCAGGTCTGGAAGCTGCTCCTCTCGGTTTTCAATCGTGTGATACGCGATGCATCGCCGTGAATCAACGACGAACGGTTCCCGTATGGCGTCGGTGGGGCAGGCGTCCATGCACGCTCTGCAGCGGCCGCAGCGAGCTTGCGCTGGCTGATCCGCCACTAAATCTTCTGTGCTGAGCAGGTGGCCGATCACCATCCACGACCCTCGCTGCCGATGAATCACGTTGCTGTGTTTGCCAATCCATCCCAGACCTGCCTCTTCCGCCCATGCCTTATCCAGTAGGGGTTCGGCATCCACGCAAACCCGCCAGCGCGATTCGGGCCTTTGTGTTTCAAGCCAGCGGCCAACGCGGCGCAGCCTTTGGTTGACGACGCGGTGATAGTCACGCCCCCACGCATAGCGAGCAATCGCAAGGCTGTTGGGTTGGCGCGAGTCGGAGACGTAGTAATTCAGCCCAACGGCAAGCAAGCTGCGCGCTCCATCGAGAAGTGTTCTTGCGTCAAGTCTTCGTGGAGCAGCCATCCAGCCCATCTCCGCTTGAAAACCAGCGTCAAGCCAGCGCTGTAAAGCTGCTGTTCGCATCTGCAACCTTGAACTTCCCGGCAGACAAGCGATTCCTACAGGATCGAATCCTTCCTGGCGGGCACGTTCCTTGAGAGCTGCACTGAGTTCTGGTTGTCCAGCGGAGGACGTCACGGAAACGGGTCGTAAAATTAAATACCTTTAAACATCCTTACGTGTCCGCATCCCCATCGGGTTCTCAATCCTTACGACTGTCGTTTGTTCTGAGGTGGTTGGGCATCACCCTGGTTGCGCTGCTGGCCTTGCAGATGGCTGTGCTGCTGAGTGCAGCCGATTGGGCGGATGGTGTTTTTAAGCAACTGTTGATCGAGCGCTTGGTCAATCAAGCCCCCATGGGGCTGATCGGGCTTTTGCTCATGCTTCTTGGCTCGCGTCTTGACCAACCGGAGACCGCAAGACCTCCGATTCGTTGGCTGGTTTGCGTGATTTCTGCGTTGTTGGCGATTTTGATGATCGTGGTTGTTCCTGTCTCGATCTCAGGCAATCAGAACCTCTCAGGTGAATCCGATCAAACGCTTGAGCAGCAAAAGGGTCAGTTGGAGATGGCTCGCCAGCAATCGGCGAATCCCGAGAACGTAAAAATGCTTGGTAACCAGCTCACCCAGGCAGGGCAGTTGCCTGCTGATGCCAGTGAGGACGACAAGGTCAAAGCTGCTCAGGCTTTCATTGATAAGCAGCTGGCGCAGATGGAACAGCAGATCAAGCAGGGTGAACGTCAGCGCAACCTTGCTGTGAATCAGCGTCGTTTCGGCGGAACCTTGAGTGCGGTGATTCTTGCCGTTGCTTTCGTGCTCTTGGCTCTGGCGGCCGTGATCTAACGATCTGCTGGTTAGGTTGGTGAGATCACGTCAGCCTTAGGCCACAGGCGCTCCTTGGTGCAGTCCAATCCAAGACCTGACCTGCCGCTTAGCGCCAGGCTTCAGCAAGATCTGAAAAACGATTTAATCGCTGGGTTGTTGGTGGTCATTCCGCTGGCAACCACTTTTTGGTTGGCAACGACGGTCAGTCGTTTTGTGCTGGCTTTTCTGACGTCAATTCCCAAGCAGTTCAATCCGTTCATCACCCTTAATCCTCTTCTCCAGGATTTGATCAACCTGGCGCTGGGATTAACGGTTCCGCTGTTTGCGATTTTGCTGATCGGCTTGATGGCGAGGAACATCGTCGGGCGCTGGTTGCTGGAGTTCGGCGAAGAAACCCTCCAACGCATCCCTCTTGCTGGTTCGGTTTACAAAACACTGAAACAGCTGCTCGCCACCTTTTTGAGAGACAATTCTCAGCGTTTTAGGCGCGTAGTTTTAGTGGAATATCCCCGTGAGGGTCTTTACAGCGTGGGCTTTGTGACCGGTGTGGTGGGTCCTTCCCTCCAAGCTGAGCTCACTGAGCCCCTTCTCAGTGTGTTTATTCCCACAGCACCAAACCCAACAACGGGCTGGTACACCTTGGTGCCTGAAACATCTGTCAAAGATCTGGACATTTCAGTGGAGGATGCATTCCGAACGATCATTTCCGCTGGCATTGTGAATCCTGATGAGCGTGAAGCTCCTGTGAATCGAAGTTTTTCCAGCCTGATCTCTCAGCTGAGGGGTTCTGGGTCACCCTCGTCGTCCACCACTGGAGCCTGAACTCGACTCGGCCCTATGTCCATGCAGTCCCGATCCCTGTCCCGTGAACTAGCGCTGCTGGTGCTCGGTCAATGCCCTGAACGGGTGGATGATCCCCCTGATCTTTCCCTGGATACCTTGCTTCAAAAAGCACTCGATAGCTTGATGCAGCACTGGACAGAAGTCCTGGACTGTTGTGCTGGAGATCTGGAAAAAGCTCAGCAACATTTGCTTGAGAGTGAACTGAAGGATGGTCCTTCCTCAGATCAAGCTTCGGTTCGTGAGTCGTTGCAGTCGTCTCTCACTGGGGCCGAACAAGTTCTGAATGGTCTGTCAGCCAGTCTTGAGTTGCCTCGTCTACTGGCCTTATCCAATCAAGATCAGGTGCGTCGCGAGGCCATGCAGCGCGTGACGTTTGTTCTGAAGAAGCGCAAAGCGATTGATCAGTTGCTCGACGGTGTGATGGAAGGATGGCGCCTCACCCGACTACCACGCATCGATCGCGATATTTTGCGTTTGGCTGTGATTGATCTGTCCGAACTTCATACTCCTGCTGCAGTGGCTTGCAACGAAGCGGTTGAGTTAGCGCATCGTTTCAGTGACGAGCAGGGACGAAAGATGATTAATGGTGTGCTGCGTCGTCTGCAGAACGCCCCCTCACTGGTGTTGTCCTGAACTCATGGTCTACGACTGGTTTAATCGCGGATCCGTTCCTCCTGAAACCCCAGCTGACCCTCCAGTGGATTCAGAGGTGCAACCCGATCAGTCTTCTGCGCCTCAACCTTCTGCGCCTCAACCTTCCGCAACGCAACCAGCAGACGTGCAAGCGTCTGAACCCAAAGCGTCTGAGCCGGAAGATGATTCTCTTGAGTGGGCACGTCAGGCCTATGCACGTTTAAAAGCCCAAAAAGCTGAGGCCGCTAAGACAGTTCAGGCTGATTCGACGCCCGAACAAAATGCTGTTTTGCCTCCAGTCATGGAGGCGTCAGCAGCCACTGTTCCTGAAGTTGTTACCCCTTCTGTTGTTGCTCCACCAGACGCAGCTCCTGCCCTTGAAGCTCCCTCGGTTGCGCCAGCCGTTGTTCCCGCTCCTGCACCTTCCGTCCCGGCCCTTTCTTTTCTTGAACAGGCTGCTGCCCAGCGGGATCAGCGTCAGCAGGAGCTAGAGCAACCTGCTGAGCCAGACCCTGTTCCGGTAGTTCCAGTCGCAGCCCAAGCGGCGCCGACGATTGATCAGGATGAACCCAGCCTTGGAGACTTTGACGATGCATTCACCTGGTCGGCTGAAGTCTTAGCGGCCCAAGGGCGTAGCGCCGAGCAGGTCACTCTTGAGGAGATCGATTGGTTAGGGCGCCTGCGCCAAGGCTTGGAGAAAACGCGCCAAGGCTTTGTTACTGGTCTGCTGGAGAACCTGGGCGACGACCCGTTGACTCCAGAGGTGCTGGACGACCTCGAATCGCTTTTATTGCGGGCGGATGCGGGCGTTCAAGCCACGGATCAGGTGCTCGATGCCTTGCGGCAGCGGATGAACGAACAGGTTGTTGATCCGAGTGAAGGCATTCGCTTTCTGAAGGAACAGCTGCGTGACCTTCTTGATGAGCCGATCAAGGCCAGTGCTGTTGACGTCCTCGCTCCTCAAAGGGATCGCCTGAATGTTTGGCTTTTGGTTGGTGTGAACGGCGTCGGTAAAACCACCACCCTTGGCAAGCTCGCCAATCTTGCTGTTCGCAGTGGGTATTCCGCCTTAATCGCCGCGGCAGATACCTTCCGTGCTGCAGCTGTTCAGCAAGTTCAAGTGTGGGGGGATCGCAGTGATGTGCCAGTTGTGGCCAATCCCTCAGCGAATGCGGATCCCGCAGCGGTGGTGTTTGATGCGATCGGCGCCGCCCGTTCCAAGGGCACTGATTTGGTTCTGGTGGACACGGCCGGTCGCCTGCAGACCAAGCACAACTTGATGGAGGAGCTTGAAAAGATCCGTCGTGTGGTGGATCGTCTCGCTCCCGATGCCCATGTGGAATCGCTGTTGGTGCTGGATGCAAGCCAGGGCCAGAACGGTTTGAAGCAGGCGATGGCTTTTGCCCGTGCTGCTGGGCTCACAGGTGTGGTGATCACCAAGCTCGATGGCACTGCGAGAGGAGGCGTGGCTCTGGCTGTTGCCTCAGAAGCAAAGTTGCCGATTCGTTTTATTGGAGCTGGTGAGGGAATTCGCGATCTTCGTCCTTTCAATAGTTTTGAGTTTGTGGAGGCCCTCTTGGCATCGCGTTGATGCGTTTCGCATTGCGGCCTGATCAAGCTGAACTTGCTACGTTGCGCCTTCTGCTGGGTGCTAGGTCGTGAGCAGCACACCTTCATGGCGACATCCGGCAACCCCGCAACGTGGAATCAACCAATCGTTGACGGCTACAGCCTCGCTACGGCAGCTATTGGAGAGCATGTCGCGGGAGCAGCGTTCCAATCAGGAGCTGCTTGTGTCGCTTGGGTTTGCGTTGCGCAGCTTCAGCAATCTCAACCGCTTTTTGGAGTTGGTGCCGGTGGTGGCTGCCCGGCTTGTGGGGGTGCAAGGTTCACTACTCGTTCCGTTTCAGGCCGACGGACGCCTGTGGCGTGACCAGCTGCAAATGCTTCCTGGTCCCCGCACGGAGGGCTTGTTGCGGGCGCTTGCCGCGCATGAGCCTGGGAACATCATCGGGTTTGGATCCGACGAAAGCCTTGTGCGGGCCATGGATCGCCTGGTTCAGCGGCAGCTGGGGAGTGCTGGTCTTTTTGCAACGTCGTTGATCGCTCGTGGTCGGCCGAGGGGGCGCCTTTACGTGTTCAATCCGTCGAGCCCTCTCGCTTGGAGTGATGTTTATCGCCGACATGTGCAGTTGGTGGCTGACCTCACCGGGGTTGCGATCGAAAATGATTTGATGCTTCAGGAGGCCCGTCGCCACGAACGGGTTGATCGTCAGCTCAGCATCGGAGCCGACATTCAGGCTCAGCTGTTGCCTGATCACTGCCCTGTGATCGAAGGCGTGGATCTTGCGGCGCGTTGCCGGCCTGCCTTTCAAGTTGGCGGTGACTACTACGACTTCATTCCTACCCGTCCAGAACTGATCGGGCGCCGTCGGGAGCGCGGCCGTTGGGCCTTCGTGATGGGGGATGTGATGGGTAAGGGGGTGCCAGCGGGATTATTGATGACCATGCTCCGCGGCATGCTGCGAGCCGAGGTTTTGAGTGGCCTACCGCCCGATCGCATTCTTTATGACCTCAACCAATTAGCGCTGGAGGACCTGTCTCAGTCCCATCGGTTCGTCACGCTGTTTTATTCCGATTTCGATCCACGCACGAGGCGCCTGCGTTATGCCAATGCCGCCCATAATCCACCATTGATTTGGCGTGCCCAATCACGGAAATTGATGCGCTTGGATGCCCCCGGGCTGCTGATTGGCCTTCAGCCTGAGGCGGAATATGGCTGTGAATCGCTTGTGCTTGAGCCAGGTGATGTTCTTCTTTATTACACGGATGGAGTCACTGAAGCCCCTGGGATCACCGGTGATCGTTTTGATGAGGCGCGCTTGATGCGCTCACTCGAACAAGCCTGTCGATCAGGAACTGGTTCCCAAGGGATTCTTGATCAGTTGTTCAGTCGTCTCGATCGTTTTGTGGGACCCACCCGTCAGTTAGATGACGATGCCTCGATGGTGGTGCTCAAGGTCAAAGAGGAGATCATGTTGCCGTCTGTCCCCCGGTCTTTGGCCTGACAAGCTGAGGACAAGAGCAGAGGAGAGTGACATGGCAGGCGGGGTGACGGGAGGAGGCTCCGCAACCTGGAGTGACCGGTTTGAGCAGGGATTGCATCCGGCGATTGAGCGTTTTAATGCATCGATTGGCTTTGATATCACGCTTCTTCAAGAGGATCTGGATGGGTCGATCGCCCATGCCCGCATGCTCGCTGAGTGCGGTGTGATCCAGGAGGAGGAGGCAGATCAACTTGTCAGTGGTCTTGAACAAGTCCGCCAGGAGGCGGCATCTGGACAATTTCAGCCAGGGCTAGCTGATGAAGATGTCCATTTCGCTGTTGAGCGACGTCTGATTGCTTTGCTTGGTCCAGTTGGCAAAAAATTGCACACCGGCCGGAGTCGTAACGACCAGGTGGGGACTGATTTGCGGCTTTGGCTTAGGCGGCGTTTGGACGAGCTTGAACAGTCTTTGCTCGGTTTTCAGCGCGCCTTGCTTGACCAAGCGAACCTTCACAGCAACACCTTGATTCCCGGTTACACGCATCTGCAGCGTGCCCAGCCTCTCTGCCTCGCTCACCATCTTCTTGCCTATGTCGAGATGGTGGAGCGGGATCGGCAGCGGATGGCGGACTTGCGCAAACGCCTGAATCTCTCTCCTCTGGGTGCTGCAGCTTTGGCCGGCACCCCGGTACCGATTGATCGCAGGAGCACCGCGTTGGCCCTCGGCTTCGATGGCATCTATGCCAACAGCCTGGACGCGGTCAGTGATCGTGATTTCACAGTGGAATTTTCGGCCGCGGCCTCACTGGTGATGGTGCATCTCAGTCGTCTTGCTGAGGAGGTGATTTTTTGGGCATCAGAGGAATGTGGCTTTGTACGACTCACCGATCGCTGTGCGACGGGCAGCAGTCTGATGCCGCAGAAAAAGAATCCCGATGTTCCTGAATTGGTGCGTGGCAAATGCGGAAGGGTGTTCGGCCATTTGCAAGGCCTGCTGACGATGATTAAGGGCCTACCACTGGCCTACAACAAAGATTTCCAGGAGGACAAGGAGGCGTTGTTCGATGTGGTGGCCACCACAACGCAATGCCTTGAGGCGATGACGATTTTGCTGCAGGAAGGCTTGAGTTTCAGGACCGAACGGCTGGAGGCGGCTGTTGCTGCGGACTATTCCAATGCCACTGATGTGGCCGACTATCTCGTCGCTAAGCAGGTCCCTTTCCGGGAGGCCTACCAGTTGGTGGGTGCCGTGGTGAAACATTGCCTTCAGGAAGGCGTGCTTCTTCGCGAACTCACTCTGGAGCGTTGGCAGCAGTTCCATCCTGCGATCGAGGCTGATTTGTTTGAGGCCTTAACACCCCGCAATGTGGTGGCAGCTCGAACCAGCGAAGGGGGAACAGGTTTCGTTCGTGTCCATGAACAGCTGGCCATTTGGAATAAACGATTGGGGCTTGCGGATCAGGTTGTTTGAAGGGTGATCATTCGGCTGAGATCGGACTACGCTGAGGGAGCCAGAGATTCAATGATCTTCAATAGGTCCATGAATTGTTGGCCCTTTGATTCCATTGACCCCTCTTAACTTCGGTCCATCAGATAAGTGAGCATTTTTGTCGGCAATCTTCCGTTCCGCGCTGAGCAGGAAGACATCATTGAATTGTTCTCCACCTATGGAGAGGTCACGAATTGTGCCCTCCCTCTAGAGCGAGATACCGGTCGTAAGCGCGGCTTTGCCTTTGTCGAAATGAGCGACGAAGCAGCTGAAGCATCTGCCATTGAGGCGCTTCAAGGTGCTGAGCTGATGGGTCGTCCCCTGCGCATCAACAAAGCTGAGCCCCGTGGCAGTGCCCCTCGTCGTGATTTCGGCGGTGGTGGCGGTGGCAACTACGGCGGTGGCGGCGGTGGCAACTACGGCGGTGGTGGCGGTGGCAACTACGGCGGTGGTGGCGGTGGCAACTACAGCGGTGG
>Ga0115566_10003020_pt1 | contig 13723 bp, 3 predicted proteins | sample COGITO_mtgs_1204_3_FD_87173 | JGI IMG/M metagenome (GOLD analysis project Ga0115566, IMG submission 87173) | Pelagic marine microbial communities from North Sea - COGITO_mtgs_120405 | ecosystem: Environmental > Aquatic > Marine > Epipelagic | place: Germany:Helgoland, sampling site Kabeltonne...
CCACGGATTGAATTTGCAAACGCTGACTACACCGCACGCGGCGGTGCTGGCCGCGTACGTGCACGAGCGCGAGGAGAATGAAGAACAAGAACGGGGCGAGGGCGTCGGGTCCGCTCGTCGAAGCCTTGGGAACGTGTTGCGGGTGCTCGGCGTGTCTGGCGACGGGGTGTACGGATTGCTCGGGCTCATGGACCGCGCTCGTGCTGCGAACGATGCCAAGGCGGCGGGCGGGACGGTGGACTTTTCCGTGGACGACAGGCTCGCCGCGAGTATTCCCTGCCTGTACACCGGCGACGACATCGGGAAGGTTGACTTCAGGGACATCTACGGCGAGTGGGTGCGGCGCGGCGGGGAGGATGAAAATACAGGGTCGGATGACGTGGGTGAGACGCGTACGTAGGGTTAGACTAGTTTAGGGTTAACAGTTGGACATTTGTTTTCGTCAGGGTGAAATGCGGCAATCTCTGATGTTTTCCCCCAAGTGGACGTTGCTCCGAGCCAGCGTCGCAGTGCCGCCGACGCGCTCGTGCACGTAGCGCATCGCGTATCGCGTCGACGGCAGCAATGGCGGAAGAGGAGGCTGAAGATGTGCCGGCGGAGGTGAGCGCGCGTCGATCTCCCCCGAACCCCGCGCACCCGCGCACCGCCCCGCCCGTTAGATTGACCCACGCCCAACGCCGAATTGGGATCTCGCCCGTCTCGACCCGACTGACCCTCCTTTTCCCGCCCGACGCGCAGCCCGAGGAGCCGTTCCCCGAGTTCAACCTGGAATGGCGCACACTCGCGGTGGTCCTCGACGCCGGCACCCAAGCCGGCGTCGACGCCAACGCGGTGGAGGCGGCGCTGATCGACCCGGACACGGTCCCATGGCCCGTCGTGGACGGCCGGCTCAACTGCTTCGGGCAACTCACACTCGCGGAGATGACCGAGGCGGCCGAGGCCGCCGTCGCCCCACCGCCCGAGACCGAGGCCGAGGCCGAGGGCGAGGCCGAGGGCGCCGCCGCCCCGACGGAACCCGCCGCGGACGCCGAGGATGAACCCCACGATCCGTGGAAAGATGTCCAGCTCCGCATCGTCGCGTCCAAAGAAGCGCACGCGGCGTCGGAGGACCCGGACAAAGGCACGTGGACGCTGGACGCGGGATGGAAACACGAGCTGTTCAAGGCCAAAAGCGAGGTGGACAAAGAGGCGTTCAGGCTGGACCTCGGACGCAGGCGGCGCCGCGCGCTGACGGAATCCACCGCACAGCTCGCGGCGGCGGAGGAGGAGATGAAGATCAGATCCCCGAAGCTCGACGCCGCGCAGAAGGCGCACGAGGCGGCGCTTGACGCGGGCGAGGAACCCCCGCCTCCCGAGGAGGAAGAGCCGCCGGAGGAAGGCGCCGCGGAGGAACCGGATCCCGACGCGCCCGTCCCCGAGTCCGCCTTGCAGCAGGCGCAATGGGCGTACGATAAAGTATCGCTCCGGTTAACGGAATGGCGCGAGAAGTTCATCGCCGCGAAGAACGACGTGCAGGCGCCGTGCCGCGCGACGAAAACGTACGTGCTGCAGGCGGACATGGGCGGTACCGGCTCGGATAACGTGGACACGCTCTCGGAGCTCGCGGCGGGCGGGTTCCCGATTCGCGCGTGCGTGCAAATCGCGAGAGCCCCGTGGGCGCCCCCCGGGCCCCACTCCGATTACTTCAAAAAGCCCGCCGACGCCGGCGACGACTGGACCTCGCCGGAGCCCCCGGCGCCGGAGCCCGACGACGCCCCGGGTAAGCTCACCGCCAAGTTCATCGAAGCTCGCGATGCATCCATCGAGGCGTGCGACTGGGACCGCGGGTGCAGAGCCATCGCGTGCGTCCACGCGAAATTTCCCCGAGACGCGGATCCCGCGCTTGAGCCCGCGGATATGGCCAAATACGTCGCGGAGTACGTCGGGTACCTCGCCGTCGCCGACATCGAGTACCAGCGCTGGCGTCGCGACGACGCGTCCTTGTCGCACGTCCCCGCGTGTACCCCGGATGTGATTGAAGCCACGGATAAGCGCGTGTTCGGGCAGTTACTCGCGGGTGTTCCTCACGAGCGAGCCACGTGCGCGGTCGTCCTCGACGCGATGATCGGGCAGGTGTGCGCCAACGTCGCGGTGGCTGCGATGGGCGGCGAGGATGAGCTGCGAAAGGCGAGGGATGAGGCTGCGGCGGCGGCGGCGGCGGCGGCGATTGCCGACGCTCTCGGCGGGGTTAAGATCGCGTCGCTTCCCGAGGTTAACAACGGGCACACGCTCTCCACGACGACGACGACGGTGGGCGCGTCGTTGGCCGCCACCATGGACGGCGGCTTGAACGATTCGCAATTCACCGGCGGGATGAACACCACGATGGGACGCGCCTGGGACGGCGGAGACAATTCAGGCGTCGTGCTCATGCAAAACGGCGACGCGGCGACGACTCTGCGCGCCACCTACGGCCCCGGCTTGTTCGCCAGGGCGCTTCGAGGCGACACCGCGGTCCCACTCGCGAGTGTCGTCCGGCTCGACCCGGACGAGGTGGAGGCGCGGATGTCCGCGCTCATGGCGTCCGCGTGCGCCGGAGCGGATAGGCTGTGGATGCCGCGCGTGCCCGAGCTCGACGACGACGGATACGGCGCTCGTAAAACCGCGCTTCGCACGTTTTTACCCACGCCGGAGACGCCGCTTCAGGTTCTCGAACGTCACGAGATGCTCACCGCCGCTGCCGCGATGCTACCGCCCGGCGCCCGAGAGGAGCACGGGCTCGAAGTTCGCAGGCGAAGGCACTGGGAACCCCTGACCCGGGAGGCGTACGCTAACCTCTACAGTAACGCCAAACGAGACTTGCGCGGCGAGGTACGGCTGTACCACGCGCCGGAGGATGCGCTCGTCACCTTGCTGCACGCGCCGTGCACCGAGGAGACGACGACGTACGTGCTACAACGGGCCGTCGACTTTCGCGAGTACATGGAGCGGTACCAGGACGCGGTGTCGAATCGCAAGGCTGACGAGGCGGAGGTGGCGAGGCTGGCGGCCGAGGCTGAGGCTGCGCGGATCGCCGAAGAGGAGGAAGCCGCGCGGCTCCTCGCTGAATCCTCGATGCTCACGGACGAGGAGGAAGAGGCGGCCGCGGAGCTCGCGGCGGCTGAGGCTGCGGATCCGGAGCCCGAGCCCGAGCCCGAGGAGGAGGAGGAGGACCCGGATGCGTTGAAAATCGGGTACGACGACGGCGAGGATCCGCCGCCCGAGCCCTTCACGGACCCCGCGATCCCGCTCGTGTTCCTCGACCGCGTCGGGTACAAGGGCATCGAGACGCGGCTGGAGAAATTAAGCGGGAAATACGCGCGTCGGTACCCCCGGCACGGGTCGATCGTCTCCGTGGACCCCGACGGGACGACCTCCGTCGTCGCGGGTGGCGTGACGCTCGGGTTCAGGGCGGCGACGGCGGACGGCGCGCTGACCGCGACGCTCGCGGGTGAGATCGGCGCGTCCATCACGATCACCCGCGCGCCCGACCCGCCGGCTCCGGAGCCCGAACCGACACCCGACGATCCGGCGGGCGAAGATGGAGCCGAGGATGGAGTCGAAGAGACGCGAACGCCGCTTCTGGATGAATCCGGTAACCCCGTCCTGGACTCCGAGGGTAACCCGACGTACGAGACACCCGATACCCCGCCGCCGCCGCCACCGATATCGGTCCAATACATCACGCCATCCGGGCTCTGCGTCCAGGTATCATCGGAGCGGACCGTCGCGCAGAAGAAGCCGGACGTTTCCGGACCGAGCGCCGCGGGTTCCGGCGGCAACGCGTCGGATGCCAAGTCCGGCTCGCTCAAGTTCGACGCCACCGAACTGTCCCGCGCGGTGTTGGGAAACGGCGCCGTGGTTCGACACATGTCGGACGACGGCGTCGCGGTCATGCTGCCCGACGGCGGTTTGTGCGAGCGGCCCGGTAAGCCTGACGAGGCAACCGGCCGCGGCGAGTGGATCGGCACGAACCTCGCCGGGACACGCTGGCGACAGCCGGATTCGTGGTACGGCCAACCCCGGGTCGGATTCGAGCTCCCGCCGATCGAACCGCTCAAGGACGAGGAGGGTAACGTGGTGGTCGAAGAGGAGACGGGTGCCCCGAAATTCCCGCCGAAGGATGGAGAGGAAGGGTACGTGCCCCCCACCGCGCTGAGGGATCCGGAGACGAACGAACCGGTCATGGACGAGGAGGGAAACTTCACGTTCCCCCCCGACATCCTCATCGTCCCGACGCCCACGTGGGTGGACCCGGTGCCGTCGGCGCACATCACCGACCCGGACACCGGCGCCGTCGTCACCTCCCGTTCAGACCTCACGCTCGTCGTGAACCATCCCGCGCCGTCGAGACGAAGACTCGTGGTTCACTCCGACGGTACCAGGGTCGTCGCGGACCCAGCGGGCGGGTGCGAGTGGCGCGTCGAGCGCGAGGGATTCGCCGCGGTGCACGCGCCCTCCGATCCCGATGCGCCCATGCAGGTGGACCTCGGCGCGAGCGTCGGTTCTGTCGATTCCCACGGGCGAATCGCGATCACGCTCCGGGACGGAAGCGCGGTGGCGGCGGATGCGAGCGCCGTCTCCGGTCACGTCGCGTACGCCCCCGCGACGTCATCCGCGGACCCGGCGAGTGCCGCGCTCGACGCCCTGCGCGGCGTGCACACACCCGGGGTTTTCGTCTTTGACCTCGTGACGCGGAAGATTCTGTCGCTCGGGGATGACGACGTGGACGGGTTCACGGTGAATACCGACGGATCGTTCGCGCCGCCCGAGGCTTTCAATGGCGACGACTCGGCGGCTGAGCCCGAGGGTGCCGAGGGTGCCGACCAGGGTGCCGAGGGTGCCGAAGATACCGGCGATCCATCAAAGACCACGACGCCTATCGAGACGCGCGTCTCCCAGGAAGAGGGTCACGTCTCGGCTCCCGAGGTGAAACCCCGGTGCTTCGCGGTGTACCCCGACCAGGAGTGCTACTTTGAAGTGCTGTCCGAACCGGCTTTCGCGCAGTACGCCGACGCCATGAGCCGCGACGCCTCGTGCGCGGTGACCGCCGGGCCGGTGGCGGGGGGCGAGCCCGGGGTGACGAACCACACGTACCTCGCGCCGCTCGAACCCCCGCCCAAACCGAGCATGCTCATCGACGCCGATGCCGTCCCGGTGGCACCGCCGCGGCCGTCGAGGCCGTCGTCCGCGGGGCCCACGCTTCCGTCGCTCAAACTCCCGTCCAAGCCGACGTTTCCGGCGCCGCCCGACGCGATGCTCGTGCCGCGAATCGCCGCGTTCGAGGCGCCCAAACCGCGGCCCGCGCAGCCCCCAGCCGCGTTTGTCTTCCGACAGATCGTGGAGTACCCGCCGTTGACGGACCAGTTATCGGCGTGGCTCGACGATTCACTCGCCAAGTTCAAGACGCACTCGAACGCGGATGACTCGGTGACCCCCGACGCCTACGTCCTCGACGACGCGCGAGGCGAGAGCTTCATCGCCGCCGAGCGGACCCTCGCCGACAGGATCCTCGCCGCGAGGGTGGCCAAAGAGGAGGCGTACGCCGAACGCGTCGCGGCCGAGGATGCGACACGGTTGGAACGCGAACGAGCGGAACACGAGGCGGCGATGGAAGCCGCGGCGGAGGCTCAAAGGAACCTCAAAATCGCGCCGCCCGCGAAGCCTCGGCGCCCGCGGACGCCCCCGATGTTCCCGCCGTGCGGCTACTTCGCATCCGAAGAAGGCCAAGGGTCGTACGACACGATTCGGAACATGCCCGGCAACCCGCACGGGCCCATCCGTTCCATCCCGTCGCCGACGAAGCACCGGCTACATCCCGCGGTGAAGCTGGCGGACCCGGAGCCGACGGACCCGCGATTCGACGAAGTGTACGCGCGCGAGTACACTCACGAGATCGTTTACGACGACGAAGGGTACCCGATGACGGGCCACACCGGGAGTTCGAGCCGCGAGTTCATCGGCGCGGCGGAAACGCTCGGCCGATCGACGACTGGCCGTCAAAGCGGTTCGGCTCGTCGATACGGATCAGAGAAGATCCGTCCGGAGACGGAGTATCTCACCCGACCGGAGGGGTACCTCTACCGCCGCCGCGAGGAGGAACGCGCGGTGGAGGACGCCACGAACGCCGCCGCGCGCAGGCCACACCGCGGGCGGACGCGCGTCGATTACACCGGCCGGCGACGCACTCAAACGACGGCGCCCCGGACCGCGTACTATAAAGAAAAGGCGAGCCCGATTCGCAACGAACGCTACGACTCCGTCCCGGGGAACGCGCGCCGGCCCGTGCGCACGACGTCCACGGCGTTGGCGTCGCACAGGGGCGGCGGGAGGGACCCGCGCGACGGCTTGAAGGACGCGTTCGAGCTCTCGCCCGCGCACGTGCACTTTGGCGTCGTGGAACGCGACGGAATGCCGATCGTTCGCGGCGCCGTCTTGACCAACGTCGGCGTCGACGTTCAGCGCTTCTCGCTGCGCCAGCCGGAAAGTTCAGGGCCGTTCAGGGTTGAGTTCAAGCCCGGGATGGTATCCCCGGGTCTGGCGGCGAAGCTCAGGGTGGTGTGCGACGCGCGAGGGGTCGCGGCGGGGGACTACGTGGGCGAGGCGATCGTGACGACGGAGCGTCAGGTTTTCGTCTTGAGCCTCTCGGCGCGGATCAAAGGCGGCGGTTCCATTGATGACTCCGGGACGCTCGTCAGGACGCGCGGTGTGGACGGCGTCGGAGGTGGGGACGATACAAGCGGTGACATGCGACTGGACGAGACGGTCTCGTTGAGTGCCATGCGGGGCGGGAGGTGAGCGGATGGAGGTGAACTGATCGGATCGATCGAGTGCGCTCGACTGGAAGGTTGGTTTGCGCCCCAGACGACCGTTTTTTTGAATAAGTGTAACATCGGATCGCACTTTTTATCATGTGTAACATCGGATCCAAAAGGTCGGGTTTCATCGGGTTCGCGAGTAAAAAACCGTGTTTTTCCCTTTTAAAAAATTCCGTCGTCAAAAAAATGCGTTTCTTCATTTGTGTAACCTCGATACAACTTTGTAACATCGGTACGGACTAAATAGGCAGAATTACCAAAACATTTGATTAACTTTGGTCATATGACCAAATGGGCATCAAAAAAAATCACGCCATCTCAGGATCCACGTTGTTTTTCTGTATCGAACCCCATGGATACAACATCGCCGTCGCTCGTGTCGTCGCTCATATCGTCGAGCGGAGAGCTCACGAGCAACCCTTTTCGATCGCCGATTGAAAGGAGTGTTTCTCGTCAGACGTGAAGAACACATCAGCGCGTTTAGGTACGTGAACGCGCGACACGCCTGCACTCGGAAGGCGAACGAACTATCCAAAAGTTCGGCCCTGATTTGGTAGTTGTGATCGACAACCCACGTCAACCATGATGGGCTCCGCCGAGACGCGTCCGCTGCTGGACGAGTTCTCCCCGCTGGTCGAGCGCAAGCTCACGAACGGCGTCTGGGGCACTCGCGCCAAGTACGCGCTCGCCACTCTGGCGCTCGTCGGCGTCGCCGCCTTCGCCGGCGTCGCCGTTTTCCCCGGTGCAGCCGACAGCATCGCCACCCTCGGGGACAAGTCCGACTTTGTCGCGGAGGCGCCCAGCCATCACAGGTCCTCCACCAAGTCCCACTCCAGGCTCTACGTCCCCCGCGGCTCCTCCAGGCTCGGCGAGGAAGCGGAGCACCCCGCCCCCGCCCCCGCCGCCGAGTCCTCGCACGCCGAGTCCTCGCACGGCGAGTCCGTCGAGGGATCCGCGTTTGACGCGGAGATCGCGCAGCTCAAGGCGGACAAGTCCGCCCTCGAGCAGACCAACGCCGACCTCATGACCCAGATCGAGACCCTCGTTGCCGACACCTCCGCCCAGGACGCTCTCAAGAAGTGCCAGGCTGACATGCACGACGTGCAGAAGGAGGCCAAGCAGGCCGCGGACGATCTCAACAGGGTCGAGGAGGAGATGATCTCCGAGCGCGAGGCTCACAAGAAGGTGGGCAGCTTCAACTGCGGCCGCGTCCTTCCCGGTGAGGACCGCGACGAGAAGCTCGCCCAGTGCGACAAGGAGATGCGAAAGCAGCTCTACGAGCGCAAGAAGGCCAACACGCGCAAGTACCAGATGCGCCTCCAGAACGACGCGCTCCACTCCGAAATCGAAGGACTCGAGAGCAAGCTTCTCGAGCTCGACGGCGAGGTTCGCATGTGCATCTCCGACTCCGCCGCCGCCGCCAAGTCTGCCGCCGATGAACTCGCCGCCGCCAACAAGGAAACCGAGGAGACTCAGGTCGCCATGGGCAAGGTTGAGTACGAGCTCGACATTTGCATGCACGGCAAGAAGATCTGCGACGGAAAGGTTCACGACATGGAGGGCGAGCTCAAGGACATGGAGGCTCGCGAGGACAAGTGCGAGGCCGACTTCGCGGAGGCTTCCAAGATGTTCCAGGACACTCACGCGTCCAAGGATGCAGCCACCCAGCAGCTCAACGCCGACATCGAACGCCTCACCCTCGACAACAAGAACGTCAAGGACAAGCGCGACTCCCTCGAGAAGGACCTCAACGAGAAATTCGCCGAGATCAAGACCCTCGAGGAGACCGTCAAGCAGAACCAGGCCGCCGCCGAGGAGGCCACCAACGGCAAGGCCGCCTGCGCGGCTGAGAACAACATGATCTCCGCCTCCATCGATCACCTCAAGAACGACGCCAAGCGCATGGAGCAGACCCTCAACATGACCCGCGAGTCCAAGCTCGCGATGGTCGACGAGGTGATGCGCCTCAACACGAAGATGGAGGAGCTCGAGGGTGAAATTCTCGAGGCTGACAACCATCTCAAGTCCGTCGTCAACGCATCCGCCGCGGAGAAGCAGGAACTCGTGGGCAAGGCTATGGAGAAGGACGAGCAGATCGCCTCCATCAAGACCGAGGTTGCCTCGCTCAAGGCTGCCGTCAACGTCTCCGCCGCCGCCGAGCTCTCCCTCCAGGGCAGGCTCGCCGCCGCTCAGGACAAGGCTGCCGCCGCGCAGCTCGACCTCGAGAGCCAGGTTACTGAGTGCCAGACCGCCGCTGCCGCCGCGCGCGACGCGTTCAACGAGAAGCACGCGGACAACTCCGAGGCTTCCCAGGAGCTCAAGGGGCAGATCAAGGAGCTCGAGGCCCAGATGGCCGCCGCCGCCGAGGGATGCAAGAAGGGCAAGGCTGAGTGCGAGGCTGAGATTGCTTCACTCCACGACGACATCAACGCCAAGTCCCAGGAGGTCCAGGCCGCGCTCGCGCAGGTCGATGCCAAGACTGCTGACATGGACGTTTGCTACGCCGCCACCGACAAGCTCCACACCGAGAACGCCGCGCTCATCGGCTCCATCGATCAGTACACTTCCGAACTCCAGGCCAAGACCGAGGAGAGGGCCCTCTGCGAGGCCGGCAAGAACGCCCTTCTCGAGGACAACAAGAAGTGCGAAGCCTCCATCGAGCAGTGCGAAGCCGACGGCGCCGCCGAGCGCGACGTGCTCCTCAAGAAGCACCTCGAGGCCAACGGCGTCAACCAGCAGCTCATCACCGACCTCGACAGGACCCAGAACGAGGTCAAGAAGTGCGTCGTCGCCAAGACCACCGCCGTCGACATCGCCTCCGCGTGCACCACCGACGTCGATGCCGCCCAGGAGAAGACCAAGCTCGTCCAGGCTGACATGACCGAGCTCAAGATGCAGCCCTGGTGCCAGCCTCCCAACCCTCCCGCGCCGGACGCTCCCGCGCCCCCGCCCCCCGCCAACCCCCCCGGCTCCAAGAAGTTCGCCGAGAAGATGCCCGTCGCCGAGAAGAAGCTCATCGCCGAGAACGTCGCATCCGCCAAGGCTGTCAAGATCATCGACGCCATCATGCTCGGATCCGACATCACCTCGGACAAGGTCAGGCCCTTCGTCAACCTCGACAAGCCCTACAACGACGCCACCGTGTCCTACGTCTTCGCTCACTGCTACGCGGATGAGATGAACATGATCGCCGCGGAGGTCACCGTCGAGGGCGGCAAGGCTTACCTCACCGCGCAGGGCGAGGGCGTCCGCTCCACGCAGAACTGCAGGGATCAGGACCTCGACGCCGCTGAAGTCACCGCCGCCTGGAAGAACCAGCTCGGCGAGGACGACGCGTGGACCGAGTACGGCTACATGCCCGGCGCCTCCCTCGGCGGCGTCAGGCTCGTCGACGCTAAGCACAGGCTCGCGCGCGAGATCAAGGCGGCGATGCCCGTCGATGCTCCCGCCGCCGTCGAGGAGGAACACCACGGCCGCGCCCTCCTCGGAGGCAGCCCCCCTCCCCGCAAGGTGCACTGCAGCTACAGCTGGAACGCATGGAGCACCTGCGCGCCCCTCAACGGCGTCTGCGGCGCAGGTACCCAGTACTCGTCCATCCGCGTCCGACAGAGTCCCAGGAACGGCGGCAGGAGCTGCCCCGGCACCCGGTACAATAACTGCAACGCCGGGGCGTGCCCGCCTCCTCCCTCACCATCCCCGCCTCCCCCTTCCCCCTCCCCTCCTCCTCCCTCTCCTCCTCCCCCCTCGCCGCCGCCTCCCAGGGCTAAGCTCGGCCTGGGCACGGTTGAGTACGTCATCGTCAACAACGTCGGCGGTCTCGAGGTGGGCGCCCAGGGCAAGCCCATGTACACCCCCTCCGACGCCTTCCTCTCCGTCCCCGAGGTGGCGACCATGAAGGTCGGCGACGCCGTCAAGATGGCCAAGGCTTACAAGAACCCCGCCGCCACCGAGGATGAGGCTACGTACCTCTTCGCGGCGTGCGACGGCGACGATCTCAACATCGTCAGCGCTAAGGTCACCGCCGAGCACGGCAGCGCCTTCATCACGCTCGGCGAGGCCAAGTCCAAGAAGATCCCTCGCTCGAACACCTCGCCCGGATGCTCCGACGCTTCCCTCACCGCCGGCTCCGTCGCCGGTGCCTTCGCCTCCGGCGACGCCGCCGGCGCCGTCACCGTCGCCAACGTGTACTTCACCCAGGCTGAGGACGGCGACGAGGTCACCGACATGTCCCCCGTCGAGATGGGCGACATCTCCTCCGTCAGGTCCGTCGAGGTCAAGTCCGCGTGCTTCATCGGCTCCTCCATCGGCGTCTCCGAGGAGGGCTGCAGCATCGCCAAGGCGTTCAAGACCTCCGAAGCCACCGACGGCTCCGTCGAGTACATCTTCGCCACCTGCAAGGATGAGCACATGACCATGGTCTCCGCCAAGGTTGCTCTCTCCGACGCCCCCGAGGAACCCGAGGATCTCGCGGTCATGGACGAGGAAGAGGACCAGGAGCCCCTGGAGGACTAGGATTTCGATGACACGGCGACCACCGAGAGGAAGTCCAGAAAGGCCCGAAGAAAGGCCAGAAGGTCCAAGAGAAAGAAGAACTTGAAGAAGTTGTTTGGCCGCCGCCTCACGTTCGCGAACCTCGCGTCCGACATCTCGGAGATGATGGACAAAATGAAGGACGGCGCCGCGCTTCCCGTCTGGGTCACCGACAAGGCTAACGTGGCCACCATCACCGTCACCGGCGCCGCCACCGGCAAGTGCATCGACGGCGCCATGACCCCGGCGACCGTCAAGGCTGCCTTCAACGCCGACTCCGCCGTCAACTACGGCCCCGCGCTCAGCATCGGCCGCTTCGCGTGGACCGACCACGACACCACCCAGACCGACGTCATCGACGCGGTGAAGACCGCGATCGAGAAGCCCGAGCCCGAGCCCGAGCCCGAGCCCGTCCCCGAGCCCGCCGCGCCCGCCCCTGTCGAGTGCTCCGGCCGCAAGGTCACCGCCAAGCGCATGGACCCCGGCGGCCTCGACGGCCACGGCTGGGGCATGAACCTCGAGTTCATGTGCGGCGACTCCAAGGTGAGCATCGGCAGCAGCCGCGGCTCCCAGTCCGCGTCCGCCGTCGTCAACACCCCCATGTTCGAGGGTGACTGCGCTCCCCGCGTCGACAAGTCCAACTGGCTCGGCGGCTACTCCTACGGCGATTTCTTCCACATCACCGTCGGCGAGTGCCCTTCTGCGCTCTAAACAAATCGTGCGAAATCACGAGCACTTGATACCGAGAGGCGGTTTTTTTCACGCGACCTCTCCCTTTTACGATGAATCGAGCGCGCGCGCTGGGCGAAACGAGCTTGCGTAAGCGAGCATTGCCCACACACCGTCATGTTTGCCTTCTTCTCGCAGGCGGCCGGCGCGCGCCCCTTTTTTGGATGACGGCGTTTACTTTTTAATGCCGAGTTTATTTATTATTTCATTCAAAGCTACCTTTCGAGACGCCCCCGGCGTATCGACCGGCGAACCCCAGCACCGCCTCCGCGCACCTCTCCGGCTCGTCCTCGTGCACCGCGTGCCCCGCGTTCGGGAACAGCACCGCCTGAAACTTTCCCTGCATCTGCGCCACCGTCAGCGCGTCGTCCAGCCTGTCGTGACCCGCCAACACCAACAGCTTTGCGCACCGCGCGGATAAGAATCGTTCGCTCATGCCGGCGTACCATCCCTCCCAGTACCTCGACGTCCTCGACACGTCCACCCTCCACTCGTATCCGCCCGAGGTGGCGCCGGTGCACGGCACCACCGTGCACGGCGTCGAGGCTCGCGCGGAATCGAGGTTCGACGTCGTCCGGGCGACTCGAGCGCACCACTCGACGGCGCCCGCGATGGAGGCGAATCCGGTGGGCCTCGCGGCGACTGCGTTTCGCATGGCGACGCCCCGGACGGACGCCAACGCGGTTCCCTCGACGACGTCGATGACCACGACGCCGCGCGTGTGACGTACGAGTTCGAGCTGCGCCACCCTCGCGGCCACCGCGCCCCCCATCGAGTGCCCGACCAGCACCACCTTCGTCTCGGATCCGTACAGCTGTGCGCACACGTCCGCGACGTCGCGCGCCATGCGGTCGAGCGAGAGGTCGGCGTCGTCGCCGGTGCGCGTGGATCCGTGACCCCGGAGGTCCATCGCGTCCACGCGCGTGTTCGGTCCGGCGCGATCCGCGAGTGCCCGCGCGAAGAGCGCGAAGGATGCGCCCGCGAGTGCGCATCCGTGCAGGCACAAGATCGCCACGGAGGGATGGGGAGGCGCGCCTTTCCCTTCCGCGTTGGTGGCGTCCGCGTCCATTCGCCGCGCGCGGGCGGTGCGGACCCTGAACACCGAGTCGCCGACGATCACGTCCGTGGACTCGTCGAAGTACGCGCTGAGGTCCGCGGGCTCGAACAGCGCCGCGCGATCGAACGTCGTCGTCGTCGAGGATGAATATGATGTCGACGCCCCATCGTTCGCGTCGCGCGAGGCCTTTGTGCCCTGGCGAGGCGGGGGCGGGGGCATGGTCGCCGCGGATGACGACGCGGGCGGCTGGATGACACCCTCCCACGGCGCGCGCGTCCAGCCGGGGTTCGCGTCCGCCGGTCGGGGAGGGTCCATCGCGCGCCGCGACTGCCGGAGTGCATCTCAATTGAAAAGATGCTCGAGAGAAAGGCACCGTGTCGGGGTGAATAATTTCCGCACGAGCAAACAGTTAGTATCACTTACAATAAATAGATCATAGAAACTACCGAAAAGGTCATGAAAGAGTAATTCGAGTTCGTGACTCACGTGAGTGACTATTTGTTGGCGGCGCGTTTGTCATTCGCGTTCGATACCCTTCGTTTTGGGAGTTTGACGCGTGACTTGTAAGAGG
>Ga0115566_10003027_pt1 | contig 13701 bp, 10 predicted proteins | sample COGITO_mtgs_1204_3_FD_87173 | JGI IMG/M metagenome (GOLD analysis project Ga0115566, IMG submission 87173) | Pelagic marine microbial communities from North Sea - COGITO_mtgs_120405 | ecosystem: Environmental > Aquatic > Marine > Epipelagic | place: Germany:Helgoland, sampling site Kabeltonne...
GATAACATCGCACCAACATTGACTAACAAATTAGTACAGCGTTTTGGCTAATGGCGAGATGCCAAGTGTTACGTCAATGGTGAATCGCTGGATTCACATTCAGAAACGAGACATCTCGATTAAAACGTACGCCGGATTGATCTTCCAAGGAGTGCCGGTCAAACGTTTCATGCAGTCCCCTGATGCAGGGCCTGATTTGTTTGCCTGCGAATCGAAAAAATTCTCGCGCAGGTGATTGCCGACAATATCGAGGAACCAGGTTCATCGCTGATCCACAGAGACGCTTTATTGAAGCAATGGAGTGATTGGTGAATCCGCTATTTCCTTTTGAGCAATTGCTTCGATCGGCTAAGCAAACGCAGTGGCAATGCAAACATTCCGTAGCGTTTCGCGGCACATTCCAAAACGCATTGTGAATATAAAACGCACCGTATTCAGAAGTGTCGATATCAGAAATGGAAGTACAGAATTCTGGAAGGCAGGGCATGAACCCGCTTTGAATGCGGAGATGCTCAACGGTGACTCTTGTAATGCATTCCCGGTCGAGTTGCATGTTAAAGCGAGAGCAAACAAGACGACGGCGTTGAACCAGCAACATCGGTTGGCTTAGCATTCGAACCATTTCAGCGTAATTTTGACCACGACAAATTGGCTGGTCTAGCTGGTGATTCAACTTTGCATGCAACAGTTGCTTTCCATTCGTGCAAACTTGGAACCGATCTAAGCAATGTTCCATCCACGCTTTTTCCTTCGGAAACCCAAAGAATCGGCGGCCACCAATAATAGGTAACACTCGATCGAGATAAAGTTTTGGAAAGAACATATAGGTCTTACCCAGGTAGGTCACGTCGGGCACGACCACAATCACTTCGTTGTACTTCTTCAGAAAGCGAACGTCTCGCTGGGTGCCCAGCATCAAGATCACCTTGTGAGTTAAAGCACCTGGCGTTTTTAAGCACACACCCGCGGGCAACCACTGGGCAACCACATGTCTGTCAATATCCAAAGCGAAAACGGTGGCGGAGAACTTACCTTCCAGGGAATAGCCGTCATGGCAAATCCCAATGATCATCGCCAGAAAAAAAGCCGTTGGGATCTGTTTCATTTCCTGCCCTTACTGGAATGCACACGCCCCGAATCGACTAGAGGCGGGAAAGGGGTGAACCGCTTTTGAGTCAAACGCTAATCGTACCGTAGACAGAAATTTTCGGAAACAATGAAAATCCTGCATAGTGGATGGTTGCATCGATTGGGAGAGCACGCCACCTGGAACTCCGGTATTCGAATGGAAAATTTTAAACGCCACATACGAATTTCGGAACGATTCGACTTCTTCTGTGATCTCTTGAATTTCTCCCAAGTTCAGATTCGGAGAGTTTTTTATGCATTTATGAAAAAGATTCCAGCCCTGACCTCGCGATAGCAAAACACTTTTCGACTGAACGCAAAGGCGTCAGTTCAAAGCCTCTCCAAACCGAAATCATTTCCCCGAAAGCCGACACCATGTGCCTGAGACAGCAGGCCTTTAAAAAGCTGAATTCCTAGCCACTCCGCTTGGAAAAAAACTCAAAATCTCCTCGAGCCCTTCAGTTGCACCCACGTTTAATTTGATGTCAACGATATTTGACAGATCCGTTTCCTCAGGGTTAATTTCAACGGTTAGGCAATTTCGACTCGCTGCGATATGGACCGGATTGGAGATGTACGGAAACAATGCTGACGTACCAATGACAACAATCGCATCGAATCCGAAATTCAATTGGTGCTGCAACGAATTCATTTCTGTTTCCGGTAACATCTCGTCAAACAGAACAACAGTCGGACGGAGCATCCGACCACACTGTGGACAATTGGGAATCTTCTCACGATCTTCAATTGCTGATGATTCACAACCATATGAACATCTGGTGCAACGCATTTTTCGCATCGTTCCGTGAATCTCGATCACATTCTTACTACCCGCGTCTTTGTGAAAACCATCGATATTTTGCGTTAACACCCAAACATCGCGAATCTGATCTTCTATTTCGGCAATGATTTGATGGCCGCGGTTGAACGACTTACCTTCGCAAGCATTTGCAATTTGCGTCAAATACTTCCAAGTCAAGTGCGGTCGTTCGGAAAACATCCCGCCACTTAACGCAACTTCAATGGGAATACCGTCTTCGGTTTCCTTGTCTTCGTACAATCCAGCCACGCCCCGATACGTCGGCAAACCTGAATCTACGGAAATGCCAGCACCCGTAATAAACAAGACCCGGTGGATATCATTGACCCATCGCTCAATCTCTGGTTTCGAAAATCCGTTCGTCATGATTCAAGTTTAAAGCGGGTGCTCCAAAAAGGGACAAATCATCCGCCGAATCCGGAATAACGCTTTACGCCACGCGCCCACATCAAGCGAATCAAACCTACAAAACCAACAAGCCAAACAAACTCAATCAGTATTTCAAACCACAATCGATCGGGTGGAATTTTTCCGAGAAATACGGCCGCAGGAAAGTATGCAAAGTACTTCAGCGGCGAAAAATGAATAATAGCTTGCCAATTGATCGGATCGGTTGGAAGTAAATCAAGCGGGAACATGTGCCCCGAGAGAAAGAAATTCAACAGCATATACACAAACGTAATGGATGTAACTTCTAGCCACCAGAAACCAACCAGTCCGATGCAGGCTTCGATGCAAAATCCAAGAATAAACCCCATCACTAAACTCAAAAGATAAGCGACAAAAATCTCGACAGGTGGCCACCCCGCATCAAAGAATCCGCGACACAAAAAGAATACGAACGAAAACGGAATGATGGCGATCAAGTAGTAAACCAGTTTGTGTGCAATTCGCTGCACAAAAAGACAGCCCAACATGTCGACTGGTTGAATCAAAAACTTTTTGATTTCACCATTTTGAATCTGCCTTGCAATTCCTCCAGTCAATCCGGGCATGCTTGAAAACGCACGACTGACCATCGCCAACAAATAATAGGCGACCATATCGTGGTAATCATACCCAGAGATATCGCCTTTCCCTCCCGACAACTTGATCGACTCGAAAATTGCGTTCCACAAAAAGACTTGCGTGATAATCGGCAGGAATCGCATCAACGTCCCCAACGCAAAGTCACCACGATAAACCAGTCGTTCTTCAATCGAAATCGTAAAGAAATACCACCAAGTGGTTGCGCGAATGGCGATGTTATACAAGAGAGTCTTTATTCAAAAAAACTGAGGCGAATCGTGAACAAACGCCTATTTTATGCGAGTCAACGAAAAATCAGAATGCGGCATGAATGCCCAGTGGTCACTAGCGATTTATTTCACTGTAAAGCATTCTTTGGTCGCTTTTATCGACAATCCTGCAAGCTCAACTTTGCCGGTTCCGGTGAGAGCGAATACCAGCTGCAATCCGGAGTCGTTTGCTGCAATGCGTTCGATGGTAAATTTTTTCCAGCCGTTCGTTTCATATTCACGATGTGCAAGGATCGGCCCACCAACGGAGTCGATAATCATGAAACCATCGTGCGAGTTCTCAATTTTTCGATCAATCTTAATCCAACCTTCGATACGAAAAAATTGTTTTTTTTGGATATCAAACTGGGGGCTTGATAGCCAAATGGGTGTCACGTCGGCCTGAACATTTTGACCATTCGAATGCCAAGCCGTGATAGCCATGACCGGGCGAATCCCATCCTTAAAGTCCGTTTCGACCAAACGAACGCCGGCTTGGATTCCACCGCTTTCATTCAAATTTTGCTTCCACCCAGACTTGGCCAATTCTTGAACATTCAAAAAACTCGACTCTTTTAAACGATTTTCGCTCCAGGTCGCTTGCGCCATGAATTCTGACGCCGCAATACTGTTTTCCAGCAATTTGAAGTCTGACGTAAACGCACTCGTCAGAACCTTCTGATCCGGCAAGAGTTTTTCCGAAATGGCAGTTTTGACTTCGTCGATCTGACGTTGAAGTTTGATGATCGTTGCAAGCGCCGATGACGGTTGATTCTCCCGAACAAATCGGTCTCCAAGAATCAACGATTTTGCCGATTCCTGCAAAGCGGAATATACGATCGGGTTGCGAATCCCCTTGCGAGAAAGCTTTTCAAGCAACGATTGCAAACCGTCCTGCTCACTTTTTAAAATCTCCAAGCGAAGAGCAAGGATTCCTTGATGTGGAAATGTTTGAATCGAATCCTGCACGTACTTAAATGCAATCGAATCCTCGGATGCGATTAAGACCTCCATTTTTTCATCACCCACTAATTCTACGGCGATTCGTCCGTTCACCAATTTCTGGTGAATGGACGAAATACCGTTTGAGGTAACACGACGCACTCGGGGCGACTTTTGATTGGTCGATATAAAGAGCGGTTTTGGATTTCGGTCTCTTCTTCTATTGTGATGCGAAACCCATACCATTTGACTACGATCCAACTCGAGAACAACAGAGTCTTGAACCCACTGGTCACCTGAAAAGGCCGCAACATGACGCGATGAATTGCGACCACGTGACGGATTGAATTGTCGCAATGTCCCGCCTGAAAGCCAGGGGGCGACCTGCATCAATTCCGCATTGATTCGCGTCAGTCGATTGACGATTGACGAATGGCGTCGATCAGTTTGCTCAAGATTTTTCGGGGAATCAAAAACCAAACCGCGACTCCCCTGTTTGACGGCGCGAAAAACCAACTGCTGAATTTGGTCAAACGAAAGCCAAGGTGAAACCGACTCGCCGCCGGCCAATTTAGCTTGGTTCATCACTTCATGCGGTAATGTTGTTTGTATATCTGTAATAAACGGACGGTCAAGCATGGATTTAGAAGCAAGGAAGTCTTCAAATTGATCAAGCGAGAAAGGCGTCCCATAAGTCAGTTGACTCAATCGCAAAAAGCTTACTATTTTCCCGTATTTTTTCGTGGGAAAGTGAGCCATGCAAAACGTCGGGCGTTTGAGCGAATCATCGACTTGCCGAATTCGCTGCACAACATCTTTGACATTGTCGATTTCAGTTGCGGTAAAATTCTCTCCAATGTTCCACGCAAAAATCATATTGGCATTTTTCGAATTCAAGATTTTTGAATTCGAGAATGGTGCAGGGCACAGTATCCAAACATGGTATTGGCGAGCATCAGCAAGCTGCGATTCAGTTGGAACCTGTTGCATCAATACGGCATTAAACCCCAGCCGCTTCACAAAGGCCATCGATTCGCCGTGATGCTTGATTGCACGCAAGAAGAGAGGTTTACCATCCACAGTTAACGTCGATCCACGAACTTCAACTTTTTGTGCGAATTGAAGTTCGGTTCGATTTTGTTTCTCAGTTTCGACGTCCACTTCTGCAGGTAGAAACCCACCAATTGCAAGGCTGTCGATCCATAACTTCGCTTCGCCCGCAACTCTCTCGAAACCATCCAAAATCAATAGATCGCAGTACGCATCGCTTTCAAAGATTTTCAAATCAGCGTATTGGTGCTGGATACTACGAAGTTCTCGTCGCATAGCGGCAACAATGTCGCCTTCTTTTGCGCCTAGTGTTTCCCAAACGCCAATTTTTTCAGATTCACTCAGCTTTACGAGCAGCGTAAGCGGTCCCGGCCCTAGAGGGTTTTGAGTTTGAGGCAAAACGACTCGCACGCTAAACCGAATCCGGTCTCGTGTCGATTTCAGGGCGATCGTTGGGCAAAAATCATGAATTACCTGAGCTTGTTGGATTGGATGAACCAATTTTGCATTGCTAGAATTTGATGATCGATAATGAACCAGTTCAGATTGTTTTCCCGATTTCTTTGTTTGACTGGTCCGGGAGTGATTCCGAACATTAAATCCGGCACTTGATCCGCGAATCGTCCACGTTGGCGCGACCCCCTCGAAATCCTCGATAATTCGTTGAAATGCGTTGGCTTCAGAATTGCAAATCAGGGCCAGAATCAAAAAAACAACATGCCGAGCCATGATTCGGCAAAGGAGAAGATTCATTTGATAATCAAAAACAACATGCGGGGTAAACTTAGCGATTTGACGTAAACCTTTTAAATAGCAAGATTTACGTCAATCGGCCAGATCAGAAGCGTTGCGAAATGACATCATGGGGCGTATTTGCCCCACCCATCAAAATCAACATAAACTCATACACAGCAATGGTTTAGACCAACACCCTGCCGTTTCTTTTCATATTGGCACCAATCGTGCTTTCTAGTTTGTCATCCAAGTCGCAATCATCACGCACCGCGAGAGGCACCATGACAAACAATTCTGAAACGAACGCCAAATCAAAAAAAGACGAACTTCCGAAGGACGTCCTGGACCTTGTGATGGCCATTGAAGCTTTGCCTGCCGAACATCGAATGATCTTGAAGCCAGTGGTCGATCGCGTTGCAGAGAACACGAAACGTCGTCGCCGAATCCTATCACTCGTTCAAGAGGCTTTAAGCCAACTGCGACTCGACATGAAATACCTCGTCTTCGATTTGGAAGCGACTCGCCGTGAACGAGATGCCTATCGTGAAAATCATGACGGTGAGTAGTCCAACAAAACAATTGTTATAACTGATTCAAAACGAACAAAATCTCTCTCCACAGATTTTAGACGGCAAAGCCTTAACCCAGCTTTGCCGTTTTTTTATTCACCAACACTTTTTTTCTATCAAAAGACGTTGAAAACGAAGGCTATTTGCTGAAAAACCACTAGCTGCATACGATAATGAATAAGTCGTCAAATTTAGGAACTGGAAGGTAAAAGGCTGCCACTGCTTGGGGTTGCCGCTCACTGTATCAATGGAAGACCTTAGCCCCGAAAAACTTGGCCAGCGACTCTACAATGTCGGTCTGTTGGAACCACGCGACATTGACGAGATTTTTTCCAATGTCGGCAGCCGCGAGTGTTCGTTAGCGGATTTTGTCACAGCTGCAATTCGGACGGGAAAAATAACGAATTGGCAAATCGAACGCTGCAAAGGTGGTCACAAGGTCGGCTACCATTACGGCCCATACAAAGTCCTGTACTTGGTCGGAGCGGGAACGTTTGCTCGAGTTTACCGAGCCGAGAACATTGAGACGGGTGAAGTCAAAGCGGTGAAGGTACTACGAAGCCGCTACACAAACGATGTCGCGACCACCGAACAGTTTCTACGTGAAGCCAAAATGGTTATTACGCTTCGACACAAGAACATCGTTCCGATCTACGAAGTTGAAAAGGAACGCGGGCGGCTGTACATGGTCATGGATTTCGTCGAGGGGCAGAACCTCCGGGATTATGTTCGCGTCCATAAGAAACTAAAGCTTGATGTTGCCGTGAATATCGCACACGATCTATGCTCAGGTTTAGACTATGCATTCAAGCGCGGAGTCGCACATCGTGACCTTAAACTCTCGAACGTACTGCTTTCCAGCTCCGGTTTGGCAACGCTTGTAGACTTTGGATTGGCAACCATCGAGGGTGAAGACGCAGGTGATGGCGCTAATCCTCGCGCGATTGACTACGCCGGTCTAGAACGTGCGACGGGCGTGCGTCGCAACGACAAGCGTAGTGATATCTTTTTTCTGGGTGGAATGATTTATCACATGGTTGCGGGCGTTCCTGCCATGTTTGAAACCAAGGAACGGATGCAGCGATTGAGTGTCGGGCGTTTCAGAGATATTCCGCTGATTACTGTACATGACCCGGATATCCCACACAGGATTGTGACACTTGTGCATCGTGCGATGGCATTAAACCCCAGCGACCGATTTCAAACACCCGGCGAAATGCTAGATGCGATCTCTGCTGCACGGGATGCGATTCAAAGTGGCGATCTGGAAAAATATGACGCTGCAAAAGCTGAAATCGATATCGTTGCTGCGAAAAAGAAACCGGGGCAAGAAGGCAAGGGGTACACCGTCATGCTTATCGAGACCAATCAAAAATTACAAAACAATCTTCGTGCAAAACTGAAAGCGGTCGGCTATCGCGTTTTAGTCTTCACCAATCCGCGACGTGCTATCGAACGGATCATGAATCATGACGAAGATTTCGAAGGCGGACCTCTCGCCCATTGCGTTCTATTCGGATGTGGTGAAATCGGACAGGAGTCGTTAGAAGCGTTTAATTTCTTCGGTTCAGAGGACGAAACAAAGGATATTCCAGCCGTCCTTTTAACCGATATTGAGCAAACGCACTTCATCAGCAAGGGTGAATTTGCTGAGCACCGCGCTCATATTGAAATGCCAATCAAACTTCGAGAGTTGCGACAGTCGATCATCAGAATCATTCGTAAGAAGTTTGCCAATCCCGTTTAGAACAAACTTCCCACTCCGCCGACGCAGCTTTACCCGATCGGCTGTCGACAGTGTTTTATTGGTATAAAACCGATCCGACTCTTACAAGTGTCGCTCCGTGATCAATCGCCTGCTCAAAATCACCGCTCATCCCCATCGAAAGCTCGCTTAACGATACGTTGTCAGGCACTACTTGCTGCAGTTGATCACGAAGTCGTCGCAGCTTTTCAAAATCCTCGCCGGCCCGCTCGGTTCCCCCCGTGAGCGATGCCATTGCCATCAGTCCCTTGACTCGAACATTTTGCATTTGAGAAATTTCCGTCAGCGAATCGGCCATAGAATCTGGGCTGAAGCCGTGTTTTGATCCATCGCCCGAAATATTCACCTCACACAGAACATCAGCGACAACACCTTTAGCGTTCGCCTCCCGATTCACCGCATTTAGCAGCTTCAGGCTGTCGCCCGCATGCAACAAATAAATCATCGGTAGAGAGCGTTTGACCTTGTTGGTCTGCAAATGGCCGATCATGTGCCACGAAATATCGCAGTCAGACAGTTTGTCCGCTTTCTCCCATAACACTTGTGGTCGATTTTCGCCGAAATTTCGACACCCTAATTGGTAAAGTGATCTCACGACCGAATCGTCAACATATTTTGTAACGGCAACCAATTTGACATCCATTGGATCACGGCCCGCCTGCTCTGCAGCATGATGAATGCGTTTCAAAACGTTGTGATAATTTTCAGCTAGTTTCTCCAATGAGACATTCATACGATGCACGTCAAACCTATTTATAAAACGAAAAGAGCGGCCAATTTAATTTCAATCGATACTGATTATTTCCGCACACGTACCATCCGCCTCCAACGCTCCAACATAAAACTCAATCGACAAATTCTGTCCGAGAACCGTTCGACCTGTTTTTTCCGCAAGCGAGCGATAGACCAACCATTGTTGATCGCCGACCTGAATCCGATATCCGCACGCCACATCTTCGCCTTGGATCTCTAGTTTCTCTGCAACCGTTAGGCGTCTCCAAGTTAATGGTTTGCGACAACGCTTGGGATCCAGATCCATAAAGATCGGACAATAGGCGTGACTGCCAGTCGACTCCATTTGCAATGTCAGATTCTCTGCATTCAATGAAACGGCGGACGATGAGCGTTCGACTTTCCACTCTGGCATCGTAATCGGAATAATCGCTCCGACAGATTTAGCTTTTCGAACTAAGAATTTTTCATTTGTTTCCGTGGCCAATCCGAATCGTGTTTCCGCAGAAAGCGGCCAATTCATTTGGTAGTCAAACTGCTTGCCGCCAATACCTAAAAACGCGTCACCCGTCAGCAAAAACAGGTCACTTCTTGCAAGAAGAAAGTGTTTTTGCCATTTCATACCATCCGGCAGTTGGCATTCCAATTCCAAAAAATCACCATCTTGATCGCTGTGCCAACAAACGACTTCCCATTCGGATAACGGCTTAATTGGTTTAGAGTCAATGAGAATTTCCGAACACATCTCGCCAGAGAATAGCACGCCACCACAACTTAATTCCGTCACAATTCTCTTGTTCTCGAAACTCACGGTAAGTCGAGGTGACTTCGGCGTCCATTCGGTTTGAAGGACTGCCAATTCAGACCATTCCGAATGTGTCGACGTTTCGGGAAGGGCATTGAGACTGGGCTTTTTCGAACGTGACAAGTTGGAGGCTTTGGGCAACACGACTTTCGCAAGGTTTTGATCGTCTTCGTCCAGATAACAATTCAATGCCGCGAAAATCAAGACGGACGAATTTGATTTTTTTTGCGACGCGAAAACAAGTGAGCCGTCTTTTCGCGTCAAACGCATCGTTTGCCTAACGAAATATCGGAACTGGGTCTGCGAATCGGTATCAAAACATTCTGTTTTTATTGCTGCGGCAAGAAGCTGACAACGAGTCCAGCATGCCAGTAGCAAATGGGATTGCGGCAAATACTGCGATGCCGGAAGCCCTTCACCGTCAAGCAACTCTTCGATGCCCATAGCAAGATTATTTCGTGCCGTTTCGATCCACTCCGAAACACAATCCAACTGCGGAAAAAGCACGCTTAATAGCAACGGCACTTCCGCAAACAAAATTTGATGGACGACTGGCGATTCGTGAAGAATCAATGCGTCCTCGAGATTGGGCAACTCAGAAATCGCATGAAAAGTGTCTAACCAGTGGCTTGGCTCCATTGCTTCGCAGTAGATTGCCAACCCACTTGTGACCACAAGAATTTGGATTGCCTGATCAATTGTGAGAGAGTTGAGATCGTTTAGCGGACAGGATGGAGGAGAAAGAAACGACGGTAACGATTTCTTCTTCATCGCTTTTACCAACCCAATCAGTTGGCTCATCGCATCGGATTGCATTTCAGCGACGTCAAACTCCGGCAATGCATCGACACACCACAAAAAACGATCCGAGAAATCCGACACGTCCTTCGATTGGTTGACGGTCTTTAGAAAATCAGCAAACAAATCAACGTTTGAAAAATCATTGATGGAGAACGACGAGGCGATGGCCCGTTTTTTGCTCTGTTTTCGTTTTAGCTTGGTCATATATGCCTGAAATGAGTTACCGCTTTGATTCTTCAAGATGTCGTTTCCGACCTGAATTGGCAAGATGGCGAAGATATGATCAGGATTGGCATAGGCCGTTTGGGCATCCAATAGCATGCGGCTCAACATTGATTCGCCCTGAGAACCTGCCATGGGCCAACGCGTCATGATGATTTTGTCAAAGAAAAACGCTATAAATCGGTATCACCTTCGCGGCGATCGGCGATTCAGACCTCAATAACCAATGTTGTTTCATTCAATTTTTCGACACGGAAGACGTAATATGATCAAAAAACTTGCATTGCTGATGCTTGCCATGCTTTTCCTAACCTCTGGAGCATCAGCGCAGGACGCAGAAAAATTAGTTGAGCAAAATAAGGAAAAGAGCGTTAAGGACCCGCTGGAGACAATCAACAAGTCGCTAGGAAAACTGGTTAAGCTTCCTCAGGGTGAAGTCTGGATCGACACAAAAAAGAAGATCGTGGTGATCGACGGAATGATCGTTCTGCGAAAAGGGGCATTGGAAATGCTGGCTTGTCCTCCTGAAACCAAAGAACACGAGACGATCATTCAGGCGCAGGCCGATTCATACATTGTCCACACTGCCTTGCTTATGGTCGGTGCTAAATCCGGAAGCCCGGTGGTTTGGGAGCCAAAATACAAAGCCGCTAACGGGACCAAGGTAGAAATCATGGTGCATTGGCTGGATGAAAAAGGAAAAAAGAAGAAACTGCGTGGCCAGCAACTGATTCGTAACGTGAAAACAAAAAAAGCGATGACGGAGGATTGGGTTTTTGCCGGCAGTGAATTCTACACAAACCCCAATACAAAGAAAAAACATTACATGGCCGATAGCGGTGAGATGATTTGCGTGGCAAATTTTACAACTGCCATGATGGACCTGCCGATCGAAAGTAGCCAAAGCCGTGAAGGCTTGATTTTTGAAGCATTCACTGAAAACATCCCGCCGATCAGAACGAAAGTGCGCCTCGTGTTGAAACCAGTCGCCAACAAATCAGCAAAGGATCCTGAAAAAGATCGCAAGCAAAGCAACGATTCCCAAAAAGAAGAACGTGGCCGCTAAAGCGAAAAAGCGGGCAATTGATCCTTAGAAAACATCCTTCAACCAGCATCCTGTTTTTCAGTGGTTGTGCAGACTAAAGAATCCTCGCTCTCGCGATGGCCCCCTCTTCGCTTGGCCCCTGCTGCTTTTCCGAGAGAGGCTTTTCCGAGAGAGGCTCTGCACCCTACAGCTTTTTGCTAGAACAAACTCTTGATCGCTTCGCCGTCGGACAATAGATCGTAGGGTCTTCCTTGATTATCTTCGACAATCACCTTGCTGAGCCCCATCGAATGATAAATCGTTTTGGCAACGTCGGACGGCGAGACAGGATGTTGTTCAGGATACTCGGCAAGCTTGTCAGACGCCCCAAAGACTTGGCCTCCCCGAACTCCGCCGCCGGCCATTAGTACACTTTGACACGCCGTCCAATGATCTCTTCCAGCACCAGCGACGCCACCTGAACGCCGGTCTCCAATTCTTGGTTTTCGTCCCATTTCGCTGTTTACAACAACCAAAGTATCGTCAAGCATCTCTCGAACCGCGAGATCCCCAATCAGCGCAGAATAAGCTCGATCGAATTCCGGCAACAGGTCTTCGCTCAGGCATTGGAAATTGTTCCCATGCGTATCCCAGCTACCAGCACTGCTGCATTTAGCTTTGAGGCTATCATTCATCTTCCAAAATACGGTGACAAACGGAACGCCCGCTTCAACCAATCGCCGAGCCATTAACATGCTCATTCCATTTACCGTTTCACCGTAGCGTTCGCGTGTTTTTTTCGACTCCGCCGTTAGATCAAACGCATTCGAAGTGGCAGATGCTGAAAGCAGGCTAATCGCTTTTCGATTTGTGATATCGACGGTATCGGCAATCGAACTCGAATCAAAATCGCGGCGAGCGCGGTCCAAGGAACGCCGAAGTGCATCCCGATCACCAAGCCTGGCTCCATTCAAATTCTTATCCACCGATAACGTGGGCGATAGAAATTTAAGCGGTGATACGGGATCGTTTTTTAGAAAAAACGGGTCATTTGCAACACCAATCCGTGCTGCAAACTGTCCCGGACGCGTGTACGGCTTCTTACTGGGCATATGCGGCAAAGTAATGACTTGGGGGAGCGACGGATGCTGCTCACGAACCGATCCGATAACGCTTCCGATAAATGGCCAATCGTCTTTATACGGACGACGATCGTTACCTTGAGTTCGGAATGTGCTGTCCGGCGTTTTCCCCGTCAACTGATAGTAGTAGCCTGCATGATGATCCCCTGTCGCGTTTCCGCCATCAGTCACTCCGTGGATCAAAGCAAGATGATGTGCCTGTTTGGCAGTCATCGGCAAGTGCTCACACAGCCGAATCTCGGGCGAAGTGGTTTTAATCGTTTGAAACGGACTACGATAAGTGTCCGGCGCATTGGGTTTCATATCCCATGTATCAATATGCGATGCACCACCACACAAAAAAAACAGAATCGTTGACTTTGCCTTTCCACCATTCGTTTGCTTCAAGTCGCGGTCTTGATTCATTTGGAATCCGTCTCCGCGAGCAATCGTCGGTGCCCCGAAACGCATTCCAGCATAACCAACAGAAGAGGCAACGATAAACGTTCGGCGATTAATCATTGGGAATAAATGGCCTAAAAGAGGGACTTTGCGAAAACAAACCCACTTGGATTCGGAATTGTTACTTTCACCATCGTATCACGCCTATCTTGAGTTCGCAAAAGCACAAAAAGGTGGGGCCATGGCATCCATATCGGTGACACCAAGCTTCGGCAAAGCCTTATCAGCGGCAAAAGCAAGCAACAAAA
>Ga0115566_10003031_pt1 | contig 13688 bp, 11 predicted proteins | sample COGITO_mtgs_1204_3_FD_87173 | JGI IMG/M metagenome (GOLD analysis project Ga0115566, IMG submission 87173) | Pelagic marine microbial communities from North Sea - COGITO_mtgs_120405 | ecosystem: Environmental > Aquatic > Marine > Epipelagic | place: Germany:Helgoland, sampling site Kabeltonne...
CAGATTTCGAACTCAAAAACGCGCCAACGGACATCGAAAAACCATCGGCAATTAGATTGGCAAACCCGAGGATAATCACCACTGTACTGGGCTGGGCAGTCCAGCGCCTTCTGCTCCGGCCACTACGGCAAATGTGGTCACGCTACCATCTATGCCACCATAAACGAACTCACCAAGGTGATTGTAAAACAACTTCTTAATCGACTTCACGACTTTTTCTTTTCACAATTGCTTCAAATATGTGGTTAAATCATTGTTTGCGTATCAAAAGTTGAATTCGCGGGCAGAATATCCTGCCTCATCGCCATCTTTGTCCCGAAATGAAGGATTTGCGAATAATTTTCTTTGGAACACCCGATTTTGCGGTTGCAAGTTTAAAGGCCATGGTAGAAACTGGCTTCAACATTGTTGCCGTGGTTACCGCCATTGACAAGCCCGCTGGACGAGGTCATAAAATGCAATCGCCACCTGTGAAAATTTATGCAGAAAGCGAAAAAATTCCTTGCTTACAACCTTCAAACCTTAAGGATGCTCAATTCATTCAAGAATTAAAATCGTTTGAAGCCAACATTCAAGTTGTGGTTGCTTTTCGAATGCTTCCAGAAGTCGTTTGGAATATGCCCGAACACGGAACCTATAACGTTCACGCATCCCTTTTGCCCGCCTATCGAGGTGCGGCTCCGATTAATTGGGCGATTATCAATGGTGAAAAAACCACTGGAGTTACAACCTTCAAGCTGAAACATGAGATTGATACCGGAAACATTTTACTCCAAAGGGAAATAAGCATTGACGAAATGGACAATGCAGGCAGTTTACATGACAAGCTTATGTTGGCGGGCGCCAACATTCTGATCGATTCATTGGCCTTACTTTCTGAGGGAAAGGCAGAGCTACAACCACAAATTCGACCGACTGAGGCTAAAGTGGCTCCGAAAATTTTCAAATCCGATTGCGCCATTAATTGGAATTTAACCGTCATTGACGCACATAACTTCGTTCGAGGTATGTCGCCCTTCCCAACCGCTTTTGCAGCCATCAATCTTCCCGATGGACAAACCGAAAATTGGAAAATATATCAATCGAAGCCCAGCTCGATTAAGAGCCAAAATATCGGTCGTTGGTCGGTAATTGATAATGAACTCTTTGTATCGTGCAGTGATTATTTACTGCAAATCACCGAATTGCAATCGCCTGGAAAGCGGAGAATGACAGCCGATGAGTTTATTCGAGGCCTTCGTTTGGATTTGTCGATGATAAGCTAGCTATTGCTTGATAATGCGCATTGTTTTTCCTTTTCCGGCCTGCATGACAGAAATAAAATAGACCCCTGAAGCTTGTTCGCTCAGATCAAATTGCTGATTGTATTTTCCTGAAAATCCGTTTAATTCTTCGTGTACCAAGGTCTGACCTTGAGCGTCAAATATTCGAATTTCAGTATTTCCTTCTTCAGGTAGATTTAAGGACAAGCCAAAAGTTCCGTTGGTAGGATTTGGTTTGAAAGCGCATTCAATTAGATCAAGAGAATTACTTGGATCCAACACACTCCCAGACTTCTCACTTAGCGCAGCAATTTCATCTCGCTTCAAGTCTTCCACCTTAACGTGCATTACTATGGACTTCTCGCGTATCGCCTCGCGTTGATTACCATGGCCACCGATCTGGCTTCTGAATTGCGATCTATTGGTCAATACTCCATCGGAGGTCATCTTTTTTCCTTGTCGCTTATATTCTACTTTTTATTCATTACCAGCTTCTAGCTGATTGAGGTGATCAACCAATTCACCAATACCTTCGATCTTATGGCCATCCAATTTTGTAATCAAGTCACCAACTTGCAATCCCATCGATTCGGCCGTAGTTCCCGTGAAAACCTTTGAAATTATAACCCCGTCCTCAGTTGATTTGCCGACAATTCCTAAAAAGGCCCTATGAGATGATTCTTCCAACTCCGATTCAAATTCGTATTGATAGGAATATGATACGTCATTCAAACGCATAGAATCGCATCCTGCTGCTTCTGGTATCACCGATATAAAACTTCTGTAATGTGGGCTCTCGTCTTCTTCAGACGTCATCCCGTATGTGTTTTTACGGATAATAATTTCTAAATCCGTTTCATCACCATCATTTACGGCATCGTCTAATATCATCTCGATTTCCCGAACCATCTTCTGCAATTCTCCTTGAATACTTGCCTCGTCAAAATGCATTTCCTGAATGGAGGTGGTCGTGGTTCCATTTTCCGTCACCTCTACTTCGACCCGAACCGTTTTCTGTTTCTGGTCGCTATTGTTGTGAGATGTTTGGGCCTGAGTAAAAGCAAATAAACCCAATGTGAGAACTAAAAGAAAGGTGAGTTCGTAAGCGGTTTGTCGAAATTTTGGATGCTTCATAATAGTGGATTGGTTCAAACCAAATGTATTCGAAGCTTAGGCTAATCAAAAGTTAAAAGCCGTTGGAAGTTGTTAAGTCCTGTGAAAAGCTACTGCAAAATAATCTGTTCACTAAAGGTTCTATTCAAGTTCGTTTCAATCCGAACGATGTACATGCCTTTGATGAAACTACCCAATTCCACCAGCTGAATTTCATTTTGAAAAAGAACGAATTTCTTGCTCAGAACGAGTTTACCTGAAACATCGAAAACTTTGATTGCCTGGATAAACTCATCCGTGCCGGAGAGCCGAATATTGAGCTGATCGCTTGTTGGGTTTGGAAATAAGCTTAAAGACGCTGATTTATCCGATAATGTGGTCTCATCTGATAGTGGCATTGGCCAACCGACCACCGTTCGTGGCACAGTGTCATTATATTGACTATCGTGCTCCACCACTAATAATGAACTAAAGTCTGAAAGCAGTTGGTAATTCGTGCTGATTATTTCATAATCCCTCGATGCTAAGTATTGGGAATGAAAGGTGTTTAGGTTGGTTTCTATCATAGCCGCTCCGAGGAGACTTCGAAGGCAGGTATCTACTTGAGCCAAATGAAGGTTGGTGAGTTCGACATTCACCAGTTGGCCATTGGAATAATTCACATCAAATGAGTTAGGAACAAAGGCCGAAGTAGATTCAGCATATAAATGCAGCTCCATATCGTTAGGTGTCCTAAAATAATACCGGTCGGCATAAGCTGAATCTGCTTCGATAGACTCAATGGCCAATCGTGATGAGGCCATCTGGCTAACTGCAAGCGACTCATCTTGAGCGGAGAAGAGTCGGTAATAACCGTTTGTTAATTCGCAGACCTCGTTGAAAAAGGCTTGAGTTAACGAGCGATTTTGACCTGCAATCATCCGGTTTAACGTATTTGGCCCCGAATGAAAATTATAGATGTCGGTCCGTGTCTTTGCAGTAGTGGCTAAAACATTATTCGCCATCAATCGAAGTGATGCATCCGTTTGATTGTTGGAATCAAAATAGTCATTAGTTAGAATGATAATTTGTCCCTCTATTCCTTGCATCAGAAAATGAGCATATTCCACAGCAGCAATTGCATCTGTGTTAAAACCTGCGTGTTCAGCTGCAAACTCACGTGCACTTTCGAATCCTTCTTTTGGCACCCAGGAATTGCTATAGGATTGAAAAAATTCACCATTTACGATAAGATAGAATAGGTCGCCTATCTCCATTTGAGCTTGTATACCATAAAGTGCTCTATCAATAGCTGCAACAAGGACTTCATCTTCTTCTTGATAATGCTTGTTCGCAAAATCAACATCTACCACAACCATGTATTTACATGATGGCCGATTTAAAACCTGATCGAACGGTATGCTCCACATGGTCTGGATTTGACCATCCGACTCCGCATTACATTGGGATTGTTGATGCGCGTATTGATTGACCATTTCAAATTGTAGATAAGCCGGCAGGCTGGCTTGCGTAAAATGAGCCGTTTTAGAGCCATCGCTATTTACAATCCAGTTCTGATTGGATATACCAGTCATCTGTGTGTTGGTAAAATCAGAAGAGGAGCTCACTGTAATTGACACAGAATCAATTGGCGAAATTGATTCTTGGAACAGCTCTAATGGCAAGCGCGTTTGCTTCGAGACAGAATTAAAAGAATTCAGGGCTAGTAAAGCATCCAACTCTATGTATGCAAAGAAATCTTCGCTATTCCCTACCGGAAAGGCTCTAAACTCATACGCATTCCCATCCTTCATTAAAAGACCGGGATCAGATGGAATTGGAGTATTGTCTCCACCGAAGACAATGTTATCGTAAATCACCTCAGCTTTAGATCGCTCAATGATTCTACCATGGCGCATTTCTCCATTCATACGCATGTGTATTCCAGTAAAAATCAACCCTTCGGGCATTGAAAAATTTGAGCGAAGTTCCAAGCTATCATTATCTCCATTGCTATGCGCAGCGTCTGGTATTGCTTCCAATTCGAAGGCGAATTGGACTTTGGCAATTTGCCCCTCAATGTCTATTCTGATTTGGAGATTGTGAACGGCTCCACCCCCTACTTCATCGAGCACGATTCCGTTTGTCCACCAATTAAATATCGCATTTTCAGGATCGTATGCGACAAATTGCGCAATGGATTGAAAGCCAAGTAAAGTCAAAAAGAAGAGCGACACTACATTTTTCATAACGTTTTAGTTTATTACAACAAAGGACTTGGATGTAGTCACACCGAATCCGATAAGGCTCAGAGTATAGACGCCTGAATTTAAATGAGGTAAGTCCAGGAGGATTTTTTCTCGAATCTGAGTTGCGGTAAATTGTTCTGTGTATACAACCCTTCCGTCCATTCCTTGTATCGAAAGTTCAACTTTCGAATAAGGATCAATACTTAATTCTGCGTAGAGATAATTCCCAGCCGGATTGGGATATAAAAGGAGAGCTTCTTTGTTTGGTCGAATGGAATAATCGTCCAGTTGATAATAACAAATAACCTGTTCGTATCCAAGGCAAATTTGTTTTTCGGCTGTGACCAATCCATTTTTATAACCTTTCGCATCGAAAGGCATATCTGCGTATGATAAGGTCCGCAGGCTATCCAATGCATAGATGCCCATTTTATCACGATTTTCCCCAACCGCGAATACACGACCGTCACTTATGAAATGTGCTTCCCCTGGATTCAAATACCCTTCATCTAAGTAGGTTTTTATGAATTCCTTAGGGCCGTCATATAGGAAGTAATCCCAGGATTGATAAATCGGATAATCTTGCATAAAGAAATAGTCTTGAATGTCGTGATCGTAAAAAGAGATCAACGTATCCATAAAAAGACCTTCTTCCCTTAAATCACCTTTCGACCAGCGATAAATGTTTCGATCGTGTTTGAAATAAACGTTGCCGCGAATATCATTCTTAACCGTTCCAATTTGCATGCCTTGCACAAACGGACTTGAAAGAATACGTTCAAAACGCCCGCTATCATTAAGCACATATAAACCTTGACCTTGCATCAAGAATGCCGGTTCGTCCCATTCTGGATTAAAAAATGGCTTTATTGAACCTATATTTTCAGCTGGAATCGGGCTTGCATACAAGGCTTTTTCACACGTTTCAAGATCAATGCAACCACTTGGGGTGAATGCGTAAGCTTTGTCTGAGCCATTCGTAATGACTTGTCTTGTTCCTTCCAGCCTACTATCGAGAGCCGATAGTTTAAGTCGGTTTAAGAAGTCATCGAAATGGAATAATTGATTTGAATTGACCAGACCCCAAACCTCACCCTTCCATTCAAATATTTGATCGGTCCTCCAGTTTGTGCTTGTTTGATTGTAGTTGAATAATTGAGTTCCATGCACGATATCTAGACCATCGGCATGATAACCGATGAACAGTTTATCCTCAAAAATGAGTGCATCCGACACCCTTATCCCCTGTTGACCAGCGTCCACAAACCTTTGCCAACCTATACTTTGCGATTGATACAAGCCTTTATTGGTAGCTATCATCGCATCTCCGTTTTTAAAGCAAAATTTGGAAACCACGGCTGATCCGATAAAGTCGTTAGTCAAAACTCGGTTTACTCCATTGGATTCAAACACATGAATGCCATATTCGGTCGCTACGTAAAGCGCACCTAGTCGGCTTGCCATTCGATAGGGTTGAATCCCGTTCAATCCATTAAGGCTGTCGCGCTTACTTCCGTCAGAAAGATACACTGCGCCAAGTGTGGCTGCCGCTATTAAATCCCCATGCCATGTGACGGCTTTGACCGAATTATTTCCTAAGAAACTCGTACCCGCGTTGAAATATGACCAAATACCCGATTGATATTTATGCACACCAGAAAACGCTGTGGCCATTATGAGCCCATATTCTGAAATATCGAAATCATTCACAATTATACCCGAAGGCGACAGCTGTATGACACTGCCAACATCACCGCCCTCATTCAATTGGATTTCCAAAAGTTGCTTAGCTTTTGTCAACACGTAAAGGCTGGACGCATAATATTCCATCTTCATGGCCAGCATGAGTGACAGCGGCTCGGGGCGCTCGAAATTACCCGATGCAGCATCCCAGAATACTATTCCGGGTTCGCCTCCAATCCACACACCTCTTTCACTCTGGGCTAATGTTCGCGTATGATTTGTTGCCAGCTCTGAAAGCTCGCTTATACCATGTGTTTGCCAATTTATTTGTCCAAAAACAGAAAGGCTTAACGCAACAAAACCAAATAAAATGGAAGTTTTAAAGATGCTAATCACAGCTTTTGTTAGGTAAGGGAGAAAGATAAATATATAGACGCAAACTGTTGTTTGATGGTCTATTTTAGCGGCAAATTCCAACTATGAAACCGCTACTCTTAGCCTTGTTTTTTTCCTTCACCGGTACTTCATTATTCGCGCAATCCTTTGAACTTCAGATTCTCGGCATTACTCAAGATGCAGGTTACCCTCAAGCTGGATGTGATATGGAATGTTGCGGAAGCGTTAAACCTGAATACGTTAGCTCTGTAGCAATTCATGAAGGCAATAAGTTTTGGCTTATAGACGCCACGCCTGACTTTACGGCCCAGATAGCGATGGCTCAATCTTCTTTTCCAGAAAGCGAATTAGCTGGCATCTTTCTAACGCATGCGCATATTGGACACTACACGGGATTGATATACCTGGGTCTAGAAGCTATGAATACTAAAGATTTACCCGTTTATTGCTTGCCACGAATGGCCGATTTCCTTCGGACAAATGGTCCGTGGAAGCAGTTGGTTGAATTGGAAAACATAAAAATTATCGAGCTTCAGGCAAACACTGGAACCAGCCTTGGAAGCTATGTTTCTATTACAGCAATTGAAGTTCCACATCGGGATGAATATTCAGAAACTGCGGCCTTTCTTGTTGCAAGTAAAAAGAAGAAAGCTTTGTATCTACCCGACATCGATAAATGGGAAAAGTGGAATATGACGCTTGAAGGTTATTTATCGATTGTGGACATTGCGTTGGTGGATGGCACCTTTTTTAATGCTGATGAATTGCCAAATAGGAATATAAAGGAAGTGCCGCATCCCCTTGTTTCAGAAACAATGGTTCGTTTGAAGGATGAAAAGCCAGCGAATAAATCGAAAATTTATTTTACGCATTTCAATCACACCAACCCATTATTGAAGGAATCTACAGAAAAGGCTTTGGTCGAAAAAGAAGGTTTTAAAATAGCAAAAACCGGAATACTACTCTGATGCTCCGTCCTTACTAACTGTGAGTTTACGGCCGTTAAATCGAAGACCATCAAAGGCATCTTTTAATCCTTTAGAACGATCAGAGCTTACATCAAAAAGTGTGTGCGTATCAAACATCTGAATCTTACCAATGTGACGACTTCTTACTCCAGAAGCATCGCAAATAATTTTCAACATATCTGACTTTTGCAGCTCATCTGCCTTTCCAATGCTGATCGAGTAACGCTCCATGTTTTCCTCGTGACTACCAGAAGCGCCTTGTGGTTTTCTGGGTCCACGATCATTTCGCTCGAATCGATCGTTTTTAGATCTCCTATCATCCCTTCCTCGGTCTCTATCGCCTCTATCACTTCTTTTACGATCGTCTCGACCGCCTCGTTCGCTTCTAAAACTATCTCTACGATCACCTCTTCCACCTCTATCTTCTCTTCCACCTCTATCCGATGAACTGGCGTTTAAATCGCCCGCATAACCATCCCTTTGAAGTCCAGACAGCGATTGCGTGAAAAACTTGGCTATGATATCTTCCTTAGAAAGCTCCTCCATTTGATCAGCAAAAGAATGCGCGTGAATTCTAGCGTCCTCAGTAGGTTCCGTTTGAAGTAAATCTTCCAATCTTGATTGAAGCGAGCTGAAAATCACTTCTTCAGCGCTTGGAATAGTCGCTTTAGTAAACTTTATTCCTAACTGACGCTCAAGTTCAAATATTTTACGCTGCTCTGACGGGGTAATCAATGAAACTGCAATTCCCTTATTTCCTGCTCTACCAGTTCGACCACTTCTATGGGTATAAAATGCAAGGTCATCCGGCAGGTCAAAGTGAATAACATGCGTCAAATTATCAACGTCAATACCACGAGCGGCCACATCCGTTGCAGCGAGGATTCGCACACTACCTGCCTTGAATTTCCGCATTACCGTATTTCGCTGCTGTTGTGACAAATCACCATGAATGGCTTCAACGGGGTGTCCTTCATCTGCCATAGCGCTTGCCAACGCTTGAGTCGCTAGCTTCGTTCTGCAAAAGATAAGGCAATACATATCGCCTTCAGCATTGATAATTCGCGCTAGAGCAGCACGCTTATCGCGCCCTTTAACCATGGCGTATCTATGCTCAATGTTTTGATTAACCTTCTCTTCGCTGCTTATGGATACTTCAACAGGATTGTGCATATATCTGCTCACTATCCCTTTGATCTCTTTTGGCATAGTTGCCGAAAACAACCATGTATTCTTGTCTTCTTGAGTGAACGAAAGAATTACATCTATATCTTCCTTAAAGCCCATGTTCAACATCTCGTCCGCCTCATCCAAGACAACGTATCTTACATTACTTAGATTCAGAACCTTGCGGTTCATTAAGTCAATTAATCGTCCAGGGGTAGCAACCAATATTTTAGGCTGCGATCGCTTCAGATCTTTAATTTGATTTGTAATGGATGTTCCTCCATAAACTACATCAACTGAGACCGAAGGAATATATCTTGAAAACTCCGTTAAAGCCTTGGCGATTTGTTGAGCCAATTCTCGGGTTGGAGATAAAATTACCGCTTGAATCGATTTTTGATCTGGATCAATTTGGTCAATTAATGGAAGACCAAAGGCCGCAGTCTTACCCGTTCCTGTTTGAGCTAAACCTAGAAAATCGGTTGCTTTTTCCAACAAAGCAGGAATTGCTTTTTGTTGAATGGCGGTAGGAATTGTAATGCCTTGTTCGGTGAGTGCTTTTACGATGGGCTCGCTTAAGCCGAGTGATTGAAAATCTTGCAATGCTATTGAATTTGCGTAACGCTTAGAAGCCGCGAAGGTAAGGGTATTCATCCACCAACCGTCATATATTAATAAGTTTCGACCGCCTTGGGTCAACTTCCTTCCAAACCAGCCTTTCTTTATGCCAGAAATGATTACAACGCAACAAATAGTCGATACGCCCCTTGGTTGGCTGGTGCTTCAAGGTGACCGAGAGCACTTGTTTAGGTCCAATTGGGTTGATGAACAAGATTTAACGGTGGGTCATGGAACCCAGCCAGCCCACTGGAAAATACTGGCAGCTCAACAAATAGGTGAATATTTTAACGGTAAGCGTTCGTCCTTCTCCCTGCCGATAAAGCCAATCGGAACCAATTTTCAGCAATTGATTTGGGACAAAATTTTACACATTCCATTTGGAAACACATTAGATGTTAAAGAGCTTGCAGGAATTGACCAGGTCACCGCAAGTATGATTGCCGTAGCCGCTAACCCCATGGCTTTAATCATTCCTTGTCATCGAATTGCTCTTGACGCATCCGATGGGCAATCAATCGCTTCAAGTAACAAAATCAAGGATAAACTGCTTTTACACGAAGGCGCCAATCATGCGCAGCAGCTGCGACTTTTCTAAAAATGAAGCTATTATGAAACAAGTGTTCTTATTGGTTTTATTTATGCAGGTTCTTGAAATCAATGCACAACAATCAATTAAATACTTAGCTCTTGGCGATTCCTACACCATTGGTGAATCCGTATCCTCTCACAAGTCATTCCCTCATCAGCTTGCGAAAGAACTGGCTTTGATTTGGGGCGATTCGATTGAAACGACTGTGGCAGCTAAAACGGGATGGCGGACGGATGAACTCATTCAGGCCATTGAAACATTTCCAGACTTGCAGGCCAAGTACGATTTAGTTTCGCTTTTAATTGGAGTTAACAATCAATTTCAGGGCAGGCCATTTCAACAGTATGAATTTGAATTTCAAACGCTGCTTAATCAATCTATTGATTTGGCAGGTGGAGATAATGCCAAGGTCGTTGTGATCAGTATTCCCGACTATTATTACACCCCTTTTGGTGTTGCCAATCGGACTGAGTCTGTCAGTTCTGAGTTAAATAAATACAATTCCTATGCTCAAGAACTTTGCGATTCTCTAGACATTCTATTTGTCAACATCACCGATATTTCACGAAATGGCATAAAATACTCAGCTTATATTGCCGATGACGGCCTTCATCCTTCTGCTGAACAGTACGCTATCTGGGTGGCGAAAATTCTTTATCTGATTAAGGACGAAAAGCGCAATTAGGAAATTTGATTCAACTGTCTTTTATACATATAACCTAGCAATGTAGCCATGCGCAGGCTTCTTGAACTCACGTTCCAAACTTGGTCAATGTGATGTGCATTCATACCCTTATCAAAATGAATCAAGTACTTATCGTAGATTTTACCTTCTCGATTAAACTCAAGGTTAGATTTTTCGACCTTTTCGAGGTATAAGTATGACAAATACTTTTCTGGAAAATCCTCAATGTCACTGCGAACAAATCGATAAGGCCTGAACACATATTTCAGTCGTTCATCTAGATTCTTAGAGCTATATTCTATATTTAAACTTACCCGAGGAACAGCGATTAATTGAACTTGTATTGGGTCTGGCCTTCTTAAAAACTTGATTTGCGCGCAGCCATCTTGAATATGTCCTGTATTTTGAAACAGCTTCATAAAGACACGATTCGGCCCTAAAATATGCTCACCTGTTTTCACGTTTTTAATAGCCCTAATAAACAAAGCCGCAGAATAGGCTTCCGTTCCGAAAGTGATATCAACTCCCCCATCGGAAATATACCAAATCCCCTTTTTATGCTGAAACGGACTTCCGTCAATGAATGGATCAGTATGTTTTCCATTTAAAAATGAACAGAGGTATTCACTCTCTAAAATTTCAAATTGCTCATCTTCCTTTTCAATGATCCAATTGGAACTAAACTCATTTGCAATTCGACTGAACTGCCCGGTCATAATCGATTCGTCTTGTAAAGCGGTAATTTCAACAAATCGATCCATATTGGTGGGTGGGCTTAAAATTTTTAGGTAAGGTGAAGCTTTGACGAATAAAGATTCTGAAGGTTGGTATTCTATTCGACCGCTTGACCACTTTTACCGTTTAAATATTCCCATAAATAGACTAAGGTTATTCTGCGTTCATTAAGAGTCGAATAGGTATCGGGTTTTTAATTATGACGAATAACCTTCGCCCTTTTTCTTCACCGTTATATTTGCATTCAACCAGAAAAAGATATTGATGAAAGTTGTTTTATTTGCTGGCGGTAAGGGCACTCGCATTAGTGAGGAATCGCACCTGAAGCCGAAACCCATGATTGAAATTGGCGGAAAACCAATTCTTTGGCATATTATGAAATCCTATGCCGCCTTTGGTCACAATGAATTTATTGTTTGCTGTGGTTACAAAGGCTATGTGATCAAAGAGTACTTCTACCACTATTTCCTCCACAATTCTGACATGACGATGGATTTGAGTAACAACGAAATGACCATCCATAATTCAGATTCTGAGAACTTTAAAGTGACCCTAGTCGATACTGGTTTGGAAACCATGACGGCCGGGAGATTGAAGCGTGTAGAAAAATACATCGGAAATGAGCGTTTTATGCTCACTTATGGGGACGGAGTCTGCGATATTGATATGGCTGCTCAATTAAAATATCATGAAGAAAAAGGTAAGGCTTGCACCATGACCATTGTTCAGCCAGGTAGCCGATTTGGGATGATAGCCTTAGATAATCAAAACGTTGTGAAGGCATTTGCCGAAAAACCAAAAGACGATGGAACTTGGATCAACGCAGGGTTTTTCATTTGCGAACCTTCTGTGTTTAAGTATCTACCTGCATCCAATATTGATGAAGTAATGTGGGAAAGGCATCCGCTTGAACAATTAACAGCCGCTTCTGAGCTTGTGGCCTATCCACATCACGGATTCTGGAAGTGTATGGATACGCTCAGAGACAACACGGAATTAAACGAAATGTGGGAGAATAATCCAAAATGGAAAAACTGGTAGACACATTTAAATAGAATTAGCCATGTTGGATCTGAAGAGATACTATGAAGGAAAACGCGTTTTTTTAACCGGTCACACTGGTTTTAAAGGGGCTTGGCTGACCCTGATTTTATCAAAACTTGGCGCTGATGTCAAGGGATACGCTCTAGCTCCAACCAGTGAAGCGGATCTTTTTGTGCAGCTAAATGGCGATTCTCTATGCAATTCAGTAATCGCGGACATTAGAGATCGGGATCGCGTTAAAAAGGAATTGCTCGATTTTCAACCAGATTTTGTCTATCACATGGCGGCTCAAGCACTTGTTCTCGACTCCTACCATTTTCCGGTTGAGACCTATGAAACAAATGTCATGGGAACTATTTATGTCTTAGATGCCCTAAGGCAGCTCGAAAAACCATGTGCATCTGTGTTAATTACAACGGATAAGGTTTATGAAAATTTGGAAATTGAAGATCCATATCCTGAAACAGCCCGATTTGGCGGCTATGATCCATACAGTAATTCAAAAGCATGCGCTGAGCTAGCTATTAGTTCTTATCGAAACTCCTTCTTAAACCCGAAAGATTATAAAAAGCATCATCAATCCATAGCTTCTGCTCGAAGTGGGAATGTTATTGGCGGAGGAGATTGGAGCGGAAATCGATTAGTTCCGGACATTGCTCGGGCGTTAATTGCATCTGAACCAATTGTGATAAGAAGTCCAAACTCGATTCGACCTTGGCAGCATGTTTTAGACCCACTTCATGGATACCTTCTTTTGGCGGCTAAAATGGCTGAAGATCCGATTCGACACGCAACGGGTTATAATTTTGGTCCAGAACCAAGCGATGTACGGACAGTTTTGGATATGTGCGAACTTGCTATCGAAAACTGGGGTGAAGGTTCGTTTACAACACCAAACCTACAAAACCAACCACACGAGGCTGGCCTGCTCAAACTGGCCATAGACAAAGCAAAAACTGAACTGAACTGGAAACCTAGGTTTGACTCTGCAGAGGCGGTTCAATGGACCATAAACTGGTATCGAGATGGCAGAGACGATGCACTCAATTACACTTCTCGTCAGATCAAAGCGTTTTTTGATTTATGAAAAACTTCAAGGAACTCAAGATTAAAGGAGTATTCGAGATCGATCTCTTTTATGCTATGGATGATCGAGGCGTTTTTGTGAAGACCTTACATAAGGCCACATTAGAAAAG